>Ga0208919_1000387_pt1 | contig 30962 bp, 48 predicted proteins | sample 4_EtaG_FD_184076 | JGI IMG/M metagenome (GOLD analysis project Ga0208919, IMG submission 184076) | Marine viral communities from the Subarctic Pacific Ocean - 4_ETSP_OMZ_AT15127 metaG (SPAdes) (version 3) | ecosystem: Environmental > Aquatic > Marine > Oceanic | place: Pacific Ocean | collected...
GCGCTATACATACCAACATAGAACAATTACCTTCATTACCTAGAATATAAAAGAGTTGAACAATGAGTAAACAAAAATTATTACAACATGACATTGAAAGAGAGTTAGAGGGATTAACATTTGATGAACTTACTCAAATAGCAATGTTAATTAATGAATTTTATTCTAAGTCAAACGGCAAGCCTACGTTAATATTTAATATGTTCAATTACATGAGGGAAAGTAAATGAGTGAATTTAAAGATTGGGTAATGAACGAGCAAGAGAAAGATCAAGAACTAGAAAACATACAAGATGAACTTGAGGTAATGACTGTAAATGATTTTTGTAATTTAGTTGATAAGTACGGTCTTGAAATAGAGATTATCGACAACATATTTTGGGAACTTCGAGATAAACTTTATGAGCAAAGGAGTAAGAAATGAGTAAAGATAAAAAAGGTAATTGGGTTGCATGGAGTTATGATAGTTCACCTAGAGATACTGCTGAAAGTATTTTGCAAGAGGTAAACTTCATGCTCAAGGATAAGGGAATATTTATTAGTTCTTATCTTGACGGCGAGCAAGAAGATTGGGATTATAAATTAGAATTAGAATTAGATTTTCTAAAAAAGGAAACAAAAAAAGATGAAAACAAAAATTAGTTGGTGGCAATTATCAATAAATGATTATCCAGATTATGAGCCAAACGATATGGATTTTGAGCATATAGCTGAGATGATTAAACAAGGTTATAGTCAAGGGCAACTAATACGAGAAGAGGAAGAAGAGGTAGAGGATGAACAGTAGGATAGAGGACATCATACAGGACATACGAGATTTAAGAGATGACGACTCTCATGTATGCCCTAATGATAAAGATGATCAATTAGAGTGCACTTGTGTTAAGTATGATCGTGTCATTGATAAGTTAGAGGATTTGTATAGAATGATGATAGCCCAAGGCTTCATAAATTAATGGAAAATTTGTTAGATAAGATAAATCCAAAATCACAAAAAGAAGCTGATTTAATATATGAAGAGTTAAGTTATAGAATGTGTGATGAGGTAATATATCAAGACGGCGAGGCTTCTCACGACGAAGCAAAAGATACTTTTCTTTATTTTTTGGAAAAAGCAAAACAGGTAGAGGCTTGTGGTTTTAAACCAACAATAGAGAGTGATGTCTTTTATCCAAAGGGGTATATTCCTGGCGGTTGGGGAGAGTAAATGAAAAGCAAATACTCTTATGACAATGTTTTACCCGATTACATAATTAACAATCACGACGGGGAGAAACTAACAAAGCGTAAGTGCTTTCATTGTGGCAAAGAAACATTTATGACTAAATTCCAACGGTGGTGTTCTGCTCATTGTAAGTTCATGGCTACGCAAGATTGCGACGGTCATGCTCAAGAAGATTTTAAGGTTAGTCGTTAATGTTTTTAATAATATTTTGGGAAATATTGTTGGTAATAGTGGTTATTGGGATTCTTCTACTTCTTCGATAACTTTAATTTCCATTCCAATAGACTCGCCATTAACAACATTATGATCTCTAATCTCTTTTAGTTTGGCTTCTAACTCTGGTCTAGACATATTATCAAGTGAGGCAGTCACCACTTCCTTACGATCCACATAGAAACCCGCTAATTGACCGCGACGAAACTCAGCTTGAACAGCAGGCCCTAACTGACCATTAGCAACAGCTTGCTCTCTTAATCTTGAGAGCTCTCGTTGGTGACTAACAAAAGTAATTTTACTTGCTTCTGCATATTCTCTTTGTAAGTCCTCAATGGCTTGCACCACGTTGGGAAAGTATTTAGGATTTCTTAGGTTGCAGGCTTGTGATACCGCTGATCGTTCAGAATATCCTGCTTGCCTTGCACATTCCGTCGCCGTGAGGCGACCGTTTTCTTTTACAAAGATTTCTACAAATCTTTTCTGTTTAGGCGATAAGTCGCCATTTTTTATTTTAGGCATTTTTTTACTTTAATACACTTTTTCAATTCTGTATAGATTATTTTAATTCAATATTATAATTAATAATACTACTTTCAGTTCAAAAAAGACATATAGAGTGAGTTACTTGTGGTTACTTGTGGTTACGTCATCAAAGTAACCGTATTATTGTTGATTTACAATGGTTTTTGACTAAAGTTACGTGGTTACGTCTATTTTGTCGAATTTAAAAAACTATAAATCACTTTCAGTTTAAAATATCTATAGGAAACTAAATATTGACAAAATAATCCTATAAATTTATAGTTAAATAGGGCTAATGAACTATTCCTCCTTTATAACTATAGGACCCTTTCTTCGAGGTCGTTTTTTCATTGAGCATTAGCCCTTTACTATGAGAAAGAAAAACCCACAAATTGAAGAAATCAGTCCCATGGTCCTTGTTTCGTGGTACGACGCCAAAGACGGAGAAACAGGTTGGCATAGCCTAGAGGATATAAAAAAAGAAAGACTAGCCATTTGCCATTCAATAGGTTGGATGGTATACAAAGACAAAGAAAGAACTGTGATCATGTCAGATTATTCAGAGTTCGATGAAGAAAAAGAAGGCGGACGACACATCGTTATTCCGTCGGGTTGGGTAAAATCAATTGCCTTTTTAGATGTAAAAAGATTGGAGAGAAATTAAAATGGATATGGAAAGACTTTTAAAATCAGTGCGTGACCATGAAGGTTACCGCAACAAAGTATACTTAGACACGCTAGGAAAGAGAACGGTGGGAGTAGGCCATCTTTGTGTCGAAGATTTTTGGGAAGATGATAAAGAATATGACGAAGAATTTTTAATGGAAATATTAGAAAAAGATTTAGAGAACGCGATATCAGGGGCAGAAGAGCTACTCGGTGAATACACGGTCCATGATCAGTGCAAAGAGATTATCGTCGAGATGGTATTTCAACTAGGAAAGACAGGCGTGAGCAAGTTCCGTAACATGTGGTCAGCGTTAAAAGATAAAACGCCACCAGATTACAAAACCGCCGCGGCCGAAATGCTCGATTCGCGTTGGGCAAAACAGACCCCCAATCGCGCAAAGAAAATGTCAGAGCTGATGGCAAGCCTGGCGTAGTGAACGACGATTTACTGAAATGGGACGGCTTTGACGATGCTATTTTAGGCGTGGGGTCCCGTTGTGATATGGACGACGTATTAGTTTATAGCAAAAAGAAGATGGCATACATCTTGAGAGACAGAGACAACATGGACGTAGAAGAGGCAATAGAATACCTCGATTTTAACGTTTTAGGGGCCTATATAGGCGAAAGAACGCCTATCGTAGTAGAAGACTTCATTTAATGGATGTTTGCCCTATCTGTGAGTTCGATGTGGAGGATTGTGATTGTTTAATATAATTATAGGCACTTGTTTGGTCTTAATCACGCTTTTATTAATACTTTTATGCGTGATGATCTATGCGATTGGCGATCAGTTGCACGAGAGCCGAGATCCCAATAATAAAAGAGATTGATTTTTTATCTTCGACTAGTGTAGAATAGGAAGTTTACGCACTATAACAAGGAGATCAAAATGAACACAGAAGAATTAAAGAGTATTATCGTCTATTTAACAGACAAAGTACAAAAATTAGAATTAGAGAATATAGAATTATCCAACCAAAAATTATGTCAATGCGATGAAGAAGAGGCCCCTACTTCCGTGCGAGAGAATATAATTAACTTATTTCCTAACGCGGAGGCGTAATCGAATACGACGACGGTTACGTCTCTTTTTTGATCCTATCTTACGACGACCCTTATGCTTTTTCTTTTTTAGGACGGAACTCATCTTTGTCTTGATCCCACTGTTGAACTCTTGCTCTCCAGTAGTCCCTTTCTTTCGCCGTTAAATCTTCCCAACGAGTTTGTTGAAACCCTCTCTTATCTGATTTGTACCGTAAATTTTTCGCTCTTTTATCATAAATTATATTTTCCACGGCGGTATCAATCATGAAGCTCTGTAAATTTTTCTTCGTGCTTTTTCCATAAACGACGACCCTCTTCTAGTGTTATCTCCCAATCAATGACATCAAACTCTTTATGAGAACCGTCAGTATAATGAACTCGAACGCGGTTTATGACGTCACCAGACTCTGGATTTTTTTCTTGAAATCTAGTAATGCCACTAACTATTTTTTTTGACATCAGGAACGTGTCCCTGAGGGGACATGTTAGTGAAGTACGCAGTGCGCACATCTTTTATCGCATGCTGAAGATCAACCTTTTCTTTTAATATTTTATATAACTCTTTAATATGCTCGGCGTGATCGTGTTCTGCACTTGTAATATAGCTACAAGTATTAACTAATAAAACCTCTTTTGCCTCTAATTCTGATAAGTCTCCTATCATTTTATTCAAAACTGATACGTATAATGCTTTTCTAACGTTATCTCTGATCTGTTGATCTGACATCGTGGTCTTCTCCATTCTGTAAATTTGGTTGGTTATTTTCTTGTTCGTGTTCCTTGTCAATTAAATAATGTAAATAAGAACCCATAGACATATACTTTTTCTGTGCCATGGGCTTTGCCTTGTTGTACACATCAATTTTTATAGCTACAGATTTATACTTTGATATATCTGTCATTTCTTTCTCCTAAAATATTTATTATATTTCATATATTAATAGGTATATATGGGAAAATACCTAATAGTCAAGGACTATCTATGTTTCTTGTTTGTATAAAATATCTTCTAAACTAGCGGCTTGAACACAATTAAATGATAAGGTGACATACCCATTCAATTCTTGTTCTTGAAGGTCATCTTGCACCCATTGATAATATTCATTGCACTCCTCATAATTAGGATGAGTTACTTCGGACGCTACTCTTAAACATTTTGTATCCGTGCCTGTGCCTACACACATCCAACCAATTAAAAAATATTTTAACATTTATTCTTTTTCAATGTATTCAAATTCCACTTTCAACCTTATCTGTTCCTTGGTTCGTTGTCTAATTATCTTTGATCCCGGTCGCCAACTTTTTGTCCTGCGTGATGTTGTCTTAACATCTATCAACCTGACCTCTCCTGTTTCATGGTGAACTAATACCATGTCAATGGGGCCAGAACTAGATACATTTTTAAATACCTCGTATCCTTGTTCTAAGAATTTAATTATGGCTTTATACTCGCTGATATCACCAGTTACCCTTTTTTCATTTCTCCCCATGATGATCCTATGTCCATGTCTACTTTTAAAGGCACCTTTAATTGCACTGTATTCTCCATGGCTTCTTTTATTTTTTGAGCTTGCTCTTCAGATTCAATAGAACAATTTAATTCATCATGAACTTGAATATGAGATACAATGCCTTGTTCGTATAAGTCTACCATGGCTTTTTTTGTCATGTCAGCACTTGATCCTTGTATCAATCTGTTTAACGCTTTGTAAGTCCATGCACGTTTTAAATCACGGCCATATTCTTTTTCCGCTTGCCATAATGGTAACGGTTTATGTATTCCAAATGCTCGCGGTTCCCATGTATCAAATCTACATTTACGACCTAGTAGCGTTCTTAAAAACCCTACATTCTCTGCTTTACGAGTTGCTTGTTCCATTAACTGTTTTACAAACGGAACGTTGGCGTGAAACTGTGTAAATAAATCTTCTGTTTCATCTTTATCTAATCCTAATTCACTAGCGAGTTTACCTTTACCCATGCCATACATCATACCTAAATTAATTGTTTTAGCTGTTCTTCTATCTATTCCCGCCATATCAGCGACTGCCTGGTGAAAGTCTGGATCCTCATGTTTATAAGACTCTATCACTTCATCCGCGCCTTTTAATCCACCGCTAGTTAGAGCTGCAAAGTGAACTAATACACGAGGCTCTTGCTGTGAATAGTCAAAGCTACCCCAGTCACACTTTTCATCGGGAACAAAAATAGATCTGATCATTGGTCCGATATCTTTGTTTCTTGCAGGAATTTGCTGTAAGTTCGGACTACTGTAACTAAATCGACCCGTGACTGTGCCTCCAGTCTCTCCTCGCATTTGATGAATATCAGCATGTATTCGACCTTTATGTTCATGTGTTAATATTGTGTCAATGAAAGTTGTGCGTGCTTTATTAAACTCTCTGGCCTGCACAATCATCTGTGCCAGAGGATGTTTGTGAGTTGTTAAAAAGTTCTTATCAAATTTTGGCTGTCCAGACTTAGGCGTTCTTTCATAAGATATTTTTAACTTATCAAAAGCTTTCGCCACGCTGACGGCGGCCCAAACATCAACATCTATCCCTGTATCTTTTTTAACTTGATATAAAATATCTTTTTCTTTTTTACTTAAATCTACTTTAATATGACTTGCTTTTTGTAAATCAACACGCACCCCCTTTGTTTTCATATCTAACAAACAAGGAAAGAGCCGTGTTTCGAGATCAAAAATACTTGATAACTCTTGCTTAATTAATTCTACTTTAAAAAATTGCCATAATCTCAACGTCAGATCAGCATCTTGTTCTGCATAAGGACCTACATACATAGGAGGTAGCTTCCACATTTCTGCTTTCGCATCCACACCCCACTCTTTTGCAGCCTCGTATAATAAACCCTCTGACTTGGTATCTTTTAAATAATCTTTACCTAACTCATTTAAAGAGTATCGAAACCTATTTTCATCTATGAGTGGAGCGGCGATAAGAGTATCTATAATCTTGCCTTTTATTTCTACTCCCCACCAACGAAGCCACCCCACATCATAACTTGCATTATGAAATATTTTATCACAAGGCAGTTCCATAATTTTTTTAACTTGTCGTTTGACAATCTTCTCATCAAAATTACCACCGCCCTCATGACGAATGGGAAAATAACCTTTCCAACCGTCTACGGCTATTGCTATACCTGCAATGTATCCGTCCCCTCTAGGCCAACCTGGCCCGATAGTTTTAATGTTAGGATCACAGGTTTCTAGGTCTATGGCTATCTCTTTTGCCTCTGATAAATCAGGCACCTTTTCAGGTGGTGTCCACTCGCTAGGTGGTTGAAACAAAGGCATTTGAGTCATTAGTCTTCTTTTTCTATTTCAGCGGCAATCGCGGCATACCCCGCAATATCTATGTACGAGTCTGGTGTTGCTTTATGCTTTATTCTAGCAACCTTCAATAACAACATACACATAGCTACATCGTGAGCGGAAATATCTTTTCCTAAGTAAGAACTCCATAGAGAAGCAATATTACAGTGCGTAATCGTTTTATCACCATAATCATGTGCTCTAGGCCCCGTTACTAATCTAAGAGCTTCTTGTAAGCATTTATCACTTTGCATCTTCTTTCTCCTTTAGTTGTTGTAAATCTTTGTGTAATTGCTCTAAATCTTTTTTTAGAACTTTTACGGCTTTATCTAAATCATCACGTCGAAGTTTTGTACCTTCTGCTCTGACCTTAGAAATCTGTTTGATAGTTATTTCAAGTTGTTTAATAACAACATTTACAAATGACATTAAAATACCTCCGAAAATTCTCTGTCCGATTGCGATCGCACTATGTTTAAAATGTTTCTTGCGCGAGTCATACCCACATAAAAAACTCTTCTTTCGGAATCTCTATGTCTCCAATATTCATCGTCTGCTTTACGAGATAGATCAGTCAACAACATGACGTTATCTGACTCTCCACCTTTTGATCCATGTATCGTTGATAACTTGATCCGTGGTTCGTGTCTTATGTTCTCACCACGACGTAAAACTGCTCTTACATAAATAGATTTTGACGGCGGTATATTTTTCAAAGCTTTAAACCACGGTAACTCTTTATCTACTTTTAGTCCATAATCTTTTTTCAAAGTTTCATAATTATATAATTTTTCTTTATCTGCTTTCCTCATGGCTTTGTGTTCTGCTTCAATACCTTCTCCTGTCTTAATATAAGCATAACAACTTTTTATCTCTTTTACACCTATTTCTTTACCTTTTCGTAAATCTTCCCATGCCAAAATGGCTTCATGTATTCTTTTATTTATCGAAGTTTTATCTCCACGCTTATAATAATAACCATAAATTTTTAAATCTTCCTCTAATTTATCTAATCTATATCTATCTCTCGCCAGGATAAGCCACTGACCCTCTTTCATTTTTTGCAACTGTTCAATCGGATGTATATTTACCTCACCGTGATCATCTCTAGACGTCCACTCTTTTTCTACTCGGTCAGTTATTCTTGTAATTAGTTTGTTTGCGTGACGATGAATTAATTTAGATAATCTATAAGATCTATTTAAAACTGTTCTTTGACCCTCCATATTAATTAAATATTCTGGTCTAGCTCCTGCCCAACGATAAATAGCTTGATCATCGTCGCCTGCAACATAAACTCTTTTACTATTCTCTATAATTCTTTCTACCATTTTCCATTGTAACCAACTTAAATCTTGTGCTTCATCTATGATTACAACATCAAACTTAGGTATCGTATCGTAATGTTTTTTATTAAATTGAACAATTAAATCAGTTAAATCAAATTTGTTTCTATCTGATTTGTACTGACTCAATGCAGTGTCTATGTATTTTAATTTTAACCAACCACCCTCTAAATGTCCTACGCTAGGATCATGAAAAAAATTTTCAGTCGTTAAACCCCTAACTTTCGCGCCATCTATAACTTTCATAAAAATATCATCGGGAAACCCTGCTCCATAAGTCTCCATATTCTTATTAGGATTACTTAAATTAATTTGTAGTTTATCGGATACAACTCTGTAATCCTCATCACTCATAATATTTTCTTCTCTTAAATGTAACTCCCTATAGGCTAAACTATGTAACGTTCTAAAGTTCATAAAATCTTTTGTGCTATAATTTAGTTGAGAGATAGCTCTTGATAGAGCTTCATCAGCGGCTTGATTTGTAAATGCCAAATAGGCTATCTTACTAGGAGATACTTTATTTTCTCGTAATTCTTTTTCAACGATACGAAGCAAGTGAGTAGTCTTGCCTGTGCCTGGTGGTCCAAATATTATATTTCTCAAAACGGAGCCTCCTCTCTCATGTCTGGAGTTTTAAACTCATCATCACTTTTTTTCTGCCAAGGTAAATACCACAAGTATGTAGTTTTGTTTTTTACTTTACGTCTTGTATCTCCACCGCCTAATTTATTTCTAATATGCGCTGTCATTTCTGTTGTGCTAAAATCTTTAAAATCATTCTTCTTTAAAAACTTTTGTAACCAATCGGATCTAAAGAAAGCTGTCATCTTTTGCACTTTAACTTCTTTTTCCACACCACCCTCTTTAACTGTGTCTATATATTCTTTTTCCTCAAACAAAGCTTTACCCATTTCTATTTCATCTATATGTTCCGCTTCGCCTTGATCTTCTAAAAATCTTTCTAATAAATTTTCAAACCTACCTGTTTTTGTAATCTCATGAGGCATCTGTATTACTTCGACAACTTCTAATAAAGACTGTATTCTACTATCCCAATCTTGTGGTCTCATGATATTTGGTAAAATATTTATTTCATTCAAACAAGCTTTTCTAAATCGATGTTGATCATATAATTGTTCTGTCGATAGTTTTAATCTTCTACCATCTATGTTTAAAAACCAAGTGGACTCATCACTTTCAAACTTTGTTAAATCACTAACTTGATGTTCAAAAGAATTACCTATACCAAATTGTTTTGCACGACATTGTATCGGTGAGCAAACAGAACACATGGGTTGGTCTTTGCATTTATACTGATAATCTTTTCTTTCATGTTGCGTAATTGTTTTTTGAACTTGTGCTGAACTAAGAGGTCTTTCCATATACTTATGATTAAACTCGTCTATTTTATCTTGCCATTGATCGGGCCATTTTTTTTTGGCATAAACTGCATATTGATACAAAGTATTATCTCTTCCTCCCTCCGGTATACCTTGAGACATAAGAGTAGCAAGACAAGGTGGACCGTCGTCTAGTTCATTTATTTGTCTTTCAATGTTAGGTTTAAAATCTTTTAGCTTTGATCGTTCACTACTATGCTTTTCATATAAAATAAAAAACTCATCTAAATTAATTGCATTACCCTCATCGTTGAAAGCATGTCTCATACTATCATCCCCACCGTGATAAGGAAGATTTAAAAAATTACCTGTATCTCCCCTGTCTGCTTTTATTTCTATTTGTTTAGGAAATACCTCACAATTGGCATACCCTATTAAACCAGACCATTCTATTAATTTATCTCTAATTATTTTTGCTTGTGTTGGTTCCTTTAAAAATAAAAATATGTGGGCACCACCACTTTTTGATCTACACATAACTAATGGTAGATTTAATTTTCTAATCTTTTTAATTATCTTTTTAAAGTCTAATGGATATGTATCTATGTCTATACAACCCCATATGCAAGTTGAATCATCTCTTATAGGTATGATACCTAAGCTAGGATCTTTTCCATTTATGTGATCTATCCATAACTGATCATTAACAGGTTGCTTTAATATAAAAGCTTTACCAGACGCCTTACCATTTACAGATTGTCCGTCGCTTACATACTGACCATAGGCTCTATCTAAGCCATAAAAAATATTTTTAAATTTTTTTACTCTGTCTTCCATAAAATAAAAGGGGCGGTTGCCCGCCCCGTAGCATTAGAAAGGAGTTTGCTCCGATGTAGCAGCTTCCTGTTCATATTTAACTTTAACTTCACCTTTACTTACGCTTTCAGCAAAAGTTTTAGCCATGGTATATAGATTAGCATCTTGTAAAGTATCTTCTCTTGAGATCTCCCAACCATACCAATTACCTTTATCATTACCTTCTTTAACTGTTTTTAAATTATAGTAATGACTATAAGACGGAGGAGTAAACAATCCGTTCTTGCCTTTAAGTTTTAAGTTAAGTAACATCGAATTCCATTTCCTACTCTTTTTTAACTGAGTAGCTTTCATGGTAATTAATGCAGGAGTTGCGTCACCATCATCTGTTATTAATAACACATAATGATTACCACAAGTTTCAACATAATTACCATTCTCAAGACGATCTTTATTATTATCATCTCTTGTAGTCTTGGTTAGGATGTCACTGGAAGCATCAAAGACATTTATCGGTGCTCCCGATCCTTGTCCTCTATCAGCCCACTCAACGTATTGACGTTGATACGCACATGGTAAAACACGAATCCCTTTTGATCCATCATACAAGTCATTGGTGACTGTATTAAAAATCATCCCAGCTTTCGCGTTTTCATACTCTTCCAATTCTGGAGAGAGTTGCATCAAGACTTTAAGTCTTGGTGTTGCTAGATCATCTGAAGAAATATTTTCAAGGCCACTTGAAGCGTCCATTTCCATAGTTTCTAAAGCGATCGTAGGTAGTTTACTTTCTTTCTTTGCAACGTTCTGCGTTGCGTTTGCGTTTGCCATTTTGTACCTCCTATGTACATTTTACTTTTTACTTATTTTGGTTTCGGCGCCAACAAAGACTCCGAACTTTTCCATAGGTATCTCCTTACCCTCGTTAATTTGCTCTCTTACAAAAGCTTTTAACGTCATAGGTTCTACCCATAGTTTTTGTTGAGGATCATAACCTAGCTGCTGAATTTTATCTATAAACTCATTAGCCGTTACGTCCTCACCCTTACCGAACGTAGCAGATACTTGATTCTTAATCAAGTCGCCATGTCCGTTATCGCGAAGCCACTGAAAAGCCTCTCCACGAAATCTTACTGGTATAGATGCTTGAACTTTTTGTTTCACTTTAATTTGTGAACCGTCTTTTAAAGTTAAGCTTTCTAAACCTAGTTCCGCCATTCTAGCAGGAATTATTTCTTCTGATAATTTACGAATATTTTTAGCTTTGTCTTTTAACATTTTTTCTAACTCTTCATATTCGTTTTGCTCTGTTGCTAATTCAGTGCAAAGATCAGAAACTTCTTTTAAAGAATTATCACCTATCGTAGGTTTAGAAACATCTGCTTCCATGTTTTCTAACAAACTATTCATCTATTTCTCCCTTCTCATATAAATTTACCTCAATAGGATAATATTTATATTCACGTTTGTCCCACTTGAGACATTTAAATCTTCCGCGATTATAACCCGCGGCGACAGCACAAGCAATACCTATAATAGAAGGATCTCCTATTAATAGTAAATAGTCGTCGTCACAAAAGTCTTTTAACTTTTTATTCAAACGTCTAACAGTAGGTCCAGTGCTCAGGACTAACTGAGAACCTTCAGGTAATAACAATTCTAACTTGCCGTATTTTTCAGCACTTAAAACGTTTCTACCCGCTACTTCTTGTATTACATATACAGTCATTCTTACTTCTACTTCTTAATATAGAGATTGACAAATACTTTTGCAAGTATTATTTTTATTTTAAGAATTAAAGAAAGAGTTAGTTATGGATTATAAGTTTAAAACAAAGCCATACGAGCATCAAATAAAAGCTTTGGGTGCTTGTCATAATAAAGAAAACTACGCTTTATTTATGGAAATGGGCACAGGTAAATCTAAAGTTTTAGTTGATAATATTGCTATGCTTTACGATAAAGGAAAAATAAATGCGGCGTTGATTATAGCACCAAAAGGTGTTTATAGAAACTGGGAAAGACAAGAGATACCCATACACATGCCAGAACACATCTTATATAATATTGTTGCATGGTCTCCTGCCACGACAAAAAAACAACAAAAAGAAAATCAAAAATTATTTAAACACGATGAAGAGTTAGTTATATTTTTAATGAATATCGAGGCTTTTAGCACAAAAAAAGGTTTAGACATTGCTAAAAGATTTTTATTATCTCACTCTTGTTTAATGGCAATAGACGAGTCTACCACGATTAAATCGCCTACTGCATCTAGAACAAAAAACGTTTTGAAATTAAGAGACTATGCTAAGTATCGCAGAATACTAACAGGGTCTCCTGTAACTAAATCACCACTAGATTTATATACACAATGTTATTTCCTTGATCCGTTGTACTTGGACTTTTCTTCATACTACACTTTTCGTAATCGTTACGCCTTAATGGTTGATAGAAACGTTGGTAGTCATTCTTTTAAACTTGTTACTGGATACACAAGATTAGATGAATTAAACAGTAAACTAGATAAGTTTTCCTACAGAGTTTTAAAAGAGGATTGTTTAGATTTGCCTAGTAAAATTTATATGAAAAGAAATGTGTCTTTAACTCCAGAGCAATTAAAGGCATACACAGAAATGAAAAAGCATGCAGTCACAGTTTTAGAAGATTCTCAAACAAGTGCAGCCAGTGCTCTTGCACAAATGGTAAGGCTTCATCAAATTACTTGCGGTTATCTAATGACAGATGACGGAAAAGAACGACCGTTAAAAAATAACAGAATAAGTGAGTTGTTAAATATATTAGAGGAGATAGATGGAAAAGTCATTATTTGGGCGATATATCGTCATGACATCAAAAAGATTAACGAAATACTTTCAGAAAGATACGGAAAAGAAACTGTGGAGTCGTTTTATGGTGACACTGCTGAGACTGATAGGCAGGATATTGTTAGTAGGTTTCAGGATAGAAAAGACCCTTTACGATTTTTTATCGGAAATCCTAGAACAGGTGGATATGGTCTCACTCTTACTGCTAGCCATACCGTTATTTATTATAGTAATAGCTATGATTTAGAAATCAGATTGCAGTCTGAGGACAGAGCGCACAGAATAAGTCAAACAAAAAAAGTCACTTATATTGATTTGATGTCTGAGGGAACAGTGGACGAATTTATTATTAAAAATTTAAGAGGTAAGATAAACTTAGCTAATAAAGTTTTGGGTGAGGATTTAAAAAAATGGTTGATATAGACCACCCCTAGAAGGAGTGGTCTAAGTTTTATTTCTTTTTCTTTTTCTTCTTCTTGACATTTTTCTTTTTTGCCATGCCGCCGCCGCGCATCTTAGTCATACCGCCGCCGCGCATCATGCCAACTTTGTCCATCATACCGTTCTTTTTTTTCATTCCTGGCATTTTTTGTCTCCTTTAAAAAGCTTTTTAAATTGTTTTTGTCTAGACGACACTACCTCATGGTAGTAATCTCTGGGCCATTTATCGTAATAACCCATGCGGTGTAGTCTATCAGATGCTTCATATAATTGCGAGAACTTTTGTATTAACATCATAGAGAAGTGTATTTTTGAATCTGGAAGATTAGATTTATCTCCCGTGGGATCTAACAAAAACTCTTGCTCCTCCTCGTTGGGAGGATTATATGGATGAAAACCCATGAAATATATGTCTTTTTTATTATACCTTCTGTTAAAATTATCTATGATTCTCTGAAATTTATTTAAACTGTACTCTTTAAAAAAAGTGTCGCAGTAAATTAATATTTCTTTCTTATTAAAGTTTATGTTCTTAACATGCTTGTGTAAATCTCTAGTGTAACCAGAATCTGGACTTCTAACTACAATATCAACCTTACTATCCATCCAAGCTTTTGCAGCGTAAGGACAGGCAGGCATCCTATTAAGATGTTTGTTAGGAACCTCTAAATAATGTTTAGACCAGAGCCTAACTTCACTGTGAATAAGTTTTTTTATTTTACTCGATATCAAAAATTAATTCTTTGCTGACAGTCCAGACAAAGGATTATTTAAAGCTTTATCAATTTTTAAATCTAAGTTTTCCTCTAATATTTTCATTTCGTTTAAAAGCTCTCTGTTATCTTCCTTCTGTCTGTCTTCAACATCATTTACTATCTCAGTTATGTGTCGAACGTCGCCCTCCATTTGGCGTAAATCTGTTTTAAGGTCGTCTTTTAATTCACGACTTACTTGAGATATTAAATTAATTTCTTCTAATAGTAAATCTAATTCACTCTTTAAACTATCTACTTTTTGTGTGACAATCTCCATTTGTGCTTGAGTTTCAGACTCCACGAGAGATATTTTTTTATCAAATCCAGAAAGGTCCGGTTCGGTATATTCCTGTATCTTAGCTTTCATATCAAGATAGTCTTGGTAAAATGTAAAGCCTGTCCAAGCAGCACCACCCAAGGTGCCAAGCAAAGACAATACAATAAATATTTTGCCGCCTGATATCTTAATTCCGCCATATTCAATTTGTGCCATATTGTTGATTTATCATTCTGTTCATAGTCTGGCCTTGAGCCATGTCAAATAAAATACCATATTGATCTTCTATTGTCTTGTTTAAATATTCATTAACATTTGTATCTACTATATTTGTTTGAGCGTCAAAGAATGTCTTAGTATTACCAAGTATTTGCATAACAATCAATGTTTTCATTTGAGCTGCATCGTCATATCTCTCTTTATCATCAATTTTTTTGACTATTTTTGTGGCAGCTTTCTCTTTCTCTGATACCTTAGGCTCTGATGATTTCTCTTCTTCTACCTTTTCTTCTGAATCTTTTTCTTTTTGTACTGTTTTCGGTGTTTCTTGTTCTGGTTCTTGTGATTCTTCTTGAGGTTCTTCTGTAGTTTCTTCTGGTTCAGGCTCCACTACTTCAATCTCCTCCATTTCTAACTCAATCTCTGCTTCTATTTCACTCTCAGCTTGAACAACTTCTACCTCAGGCTCAGGTATATCTATATTTAACTCTGCTATTTCGATCTCAACACTTTCGTAAGTAACTTCCTCTTGCACAGATTCTATGGGCGCAAACTCAATTTCACCTGATTCATCAATTGAAATATCGTTATATTCAATAATTTCCTCGATTAAATCTAATTCTGTGGGATCGGTTAAATTTAAATAAACAATCTCTTCCACCGTGGTGATTTGTTGTTCTATAATAGTATTGATAACATTATAAAATACGTTGACAGTCACATCATCAAACATTGGTCCGATAGCCAAGTTTATATCTCGACCACCTATTTCAACAGTGATTTTATTTAATACACCACCGAAATCGAAAGACCCGTTATAAGACTGGTAACCGGATGATACTCCAGACTCAGACAGGATGTCAGTGCCCGAAAAGACTGAAGTAGTTCCGTTATATCCTGTAACGTGCATGTATATTCTATCTTGAGCATCTTGTTTATCTACTTTAATTGAGTATTTAACTTCTCCACCGTTATCTATTTGTAAATCAGATATGTCAATAGTGTTGATAAACGTTGTGCCCATACCTGATACACCCATGGTTGAGGTGTTATTACCACTACCTGTAATCATGGCACATTTATCTGTGCCTAGTTGACCACAACTATTACCACTAGGCATGCTGGCAGGGCCTTGACCACCCCAATCAATATCCATATCGCCCTCTTTACTTGTGGTAACATATTCATTTTCACCGTCGAGAATATCACCAGAGTCTTCGTTTGTAACAGTAGTCGTAGTCGTAGTGGTCGTGGTTGTAGTGGTATAGATTATTTCTGTGCCTTTATCTTCTTCCGTTTCTTCTATAGTAACTTGTTCTTCAATAGTGACGCCTGGAGTGCAAAGCCCTTCAACGTCAGGAAGACATGTGTTGGCTTTAGAATAGAAGGAGACCAGTAGTAAGAATAAACAAAGTTTTAAATAGAGCAACATTTTGTGCATCGGTAAACTCTCCCTCGACAGGTTTTGACGCCTGTACATATTCTGTTTTGTATTTACTTCCGTCTGGTATTTCATCTGGATTATCAGTCCAGTATTGAGCTGCCTCAGCACCGATAGAACCTCGTGCAGGGCACGGAGTCCCGGCATCGGTCATGGCGTCCCAGACACGAGCGTCTTGACATAATATACTTACGGCCGCAACTTTCATGCCGTAGGCATACATGGATCTAGATAATTTTAATTTTTGACATAGTTCATCGTCAATAACCACGCCTGTGGCTACACCAACGACATTATTTTGCACACTAGCGCCCACTCCAACTTTACATATATCACTATTCGAATTAATTATAGAAGGTGCATTCGCCGTAGGTGGTGTAGAATTAGTTACAACCGTGCTTGATACTGTATTAGTTTCAGCGTGAGATTTTTTTTGAAAGCCGATCACCAGAATAAATGTGATCAAAATTATAGAACATAACCATGCCCACCAGTTTTTTTTCATTTTTAATAATCCACTGTCTTAATTAAAAATTCTTCAATCCACATTACTCTGTCATCCATTTGTATAATCTTTTCTTTAATTACTGCAATATCTTGTTGCATTTTTGCAACACTATCTGCTTTTCTCTCGACCGCATTTAAACGTTCGCTCCACATACCCCATGTGACACTTAAAGAGGCTACTATACCTATTAACCAAATTATGTCTTTTTTAGTAAAATCCATTACGCCATCCTTCCTAAGTTTTGATAAAATGCAGCTAAATTAGGATTAGCTATACCTTGTTGTGCGTATGTTGACAAATTAAATTGTGGAAACATTCCGTAATTAAATTGCGATGCACCTGATGTTGGGGTTCCTGCTATTGGAAGTTGAGGAAAAGGAACAAGAGGTGGTTGCGGTGCGCCTGGTGGTGTAACAGGAGGTGGTACCACAGAGGGTATACCCGCTTGTTGTCTATCATCACTTTTTCCCTGTCTTAATTGAAATCTAGCAGCCGCAATAGCGTCAACTAAACCTTTATTGCCAGCTCTAACATTAGTTCCTATGTCCATTTTTGCTAATGCTTCTAATTCCGCTTGTGTTGTGGGTCTAAATCCAAATCCACCTTCTTCAATTTTACCATAATATTTTTCAGGGTTTAAAACTTTTAAACTTTCAGTTGCACGTGGTCCGAGAGCCTTTAATGCTTCTGTTTGATTCATAAACTCATCAGGAGTTCCAATGCCTATGCTTTCAAAAAAACCTAATTTTGGATTATTAGCAAGTTGCATTTGAACATTTTTTATTAAAGGGTCGTCAAGACTAAATATACCCTCACTAGTTTGTTCTAATAAATCTTGTATTGGTATGCCAGTATCTTCCCCGTCTATCTTCAAAGTATTAGTTAAAAAAGCACCTGTAACTTCAGGATTATCTAATTTTGATTGTAAATTAACATATTGTTTATATTCTTTATTAGTGAGATTATTTATTACTTCTTGAATACTTTTTCCTTCATCTATTGCCGTTTTGAATTTTTCTAACATAGACTGACCAACAACATCGTCTCCAAAAATAGTGCTTGCCATACCCATAAGGCTGGTGAAGGCACTTCCGTCTTTTAATATGTTTTCTAAACTAAACTTGTATTGTTGACTTGGATCAAAGCCGTAACGCTTTTTAAAAAAGTCTCCATATATTTGAGGAGCACTTTGAGCTCGTGATTGAATAACATCCTCTACAAAGTCAGGTGTTATATCATCTGCTTCGATTCTTGCCTGTGCTTCAGCGTCCGATACTACAGTAGACTTTCTTTTATCTCTAAACTTTTGTCTCTTTTTTCTATCATCTGCTTTGGACATGTCCAAGGTAACACCTCTTTGTTTACCAAAACTTTTATCAGAAATTCTTTCTTCTCTATCTGCTCCATCAAGACTCATAATACCTTTAGGACCCTTGTTTGGTTTGCCTTGCATAGATCCGTGTATGTTAGCTTTTACTAGTAAATCTATTTCGGGTTGAGTCACATAAGCTAATTTAGTAGGAGGTGAATCAGGGCCAGACTGCCACTCTCTAGGTGCAGTTACGTTTTCAACTTTTTTATTTAAATAATTTTTAGTCATTATATCACTCTCTGCATAACTTTACGTGCGTTCATAATACCACCTTTTGAGGCAAATGTAATCTCGTTTGGTCCACTAAATAATTGTTTTCCACGGTCCATGGTGTTTGGATCGGCTGCCGCTAAGTTTGTATTAGCTAATCTAGACGCAGGATTAATATTTATAGGGTTAATATTTGCAACAGGAACTTCAGGTATTGTCCTCACCGCGTCATCGACATTAGTTATTGGAGCTCTAGTTGTATCTTCTTTTTCTAAATTTTCTGCTTTATGTTGATATAAAATGCCTGTGTCTTTTACTTTGTTTTCATCTAAAGTAACGTCAATTGTATCTTTCGCTAAACTAGAGATAGCGTCAGATATGAGTTCCAAATTTCTTATAGCAGTGGGATTATCCAAAGCTATCTCATTAAAAACACCAGCATGCACTTTACTGGATAATAATCTAGAGACAATTTTGTTTTTAAGTAGAGTAAATCCTAAATTAAGCACATCAAAAGAATTAATAAAGTCAGCTGCTTTTCCACCAGCAACAATGCTGTTACCTGTATCAGAGGCGCCTGTTAAAGCAGTTGAATAAAGTTGAAAGTTTTTTAAAGCATCTACGTAAATATTATCTGGATCTTGAAAAAACTTCATTAAATTATCGTTTTTCAATAAATTATTTATTTCTGTTCTAAGTTTTCTTGTATCTAATGTATCAGTTAAAAATTCTTTACCTTTTCTAGTATTTAATATTCTAGATTTATTTATAATATCATTAATAATTTCATATCTAATAACTCCAGCAGCATTTGAATCAACACCACCAATTTGAATTATAATGTCATCTACTTTTTTTTCGGTTCCAAGTGTTGTTTCTTTAGATAAGTTTTGAATAGTTTGATAGAGTTCTTTTTGATTACCTTTTAAAGCTTGAGCGACAATACCATCAATTATTTGATTTTGATTTGAAATAATTTCTTTCATCTTATCAACTTTAGGTAAGTAACCATCACCTAGTAAAATTTTTAATGAGGCTGGATCTTTTGTTAAAAAATCATCAAGAATTTTTATGCCGTCATCTGATTTAATTACACTATTAAACCAAGCTTTTTTCATTATTTCAAAAGTCTCCTCGGCTGCTTTTTGTTGAGTTTGATTTCCGACTCCTGATTTTAAAAGATTTTCAATTTGAACTAATTTTAAAGAACCGTCCGGTCTAAGAAATTGTTGCACAAATTGATCAATGTCTCCACCTCTACCTAATGCTTGATGAAAAAAAGCTAAACTTTTAATATTTTCAGCACCCTCCATGTGACTATTTAATATTTTCATATTAAGTAAAAAATCATCACTACCTTGAACAAATTTATACTCGCCTTTATTATTAGGCGACATGACTTTTACTATTGATTCGTGCATTTTAGTTGCAGCAGCTACAACATCTGAATCTTTTGATGTATTCATTACCTTGTGAAGATCTTCTCTTACTTTAACCAAGGTTCTTAAATTTTCTAAGCCTTTGTCTTTGCCTTTGTTCACTGAACTAATTGTAATATCCATTTTTTGTAAAGTTTGATACGCAGATTTAAGTTCAGTAGGTATATAACCATAAAGATCTTTTTTAGGAGTTTTAAAAACTGTTTCTCCACCGACTTGAACTTTAATATCTTTAGGTTGAAATTTTTCTAGAAATTGATTTATTTGTTTACTAAATACTTGTTTTACACCATATATGTTAATATTTGCTGTTTCATCTCCAACACTGTTAATTAATGTGCTAGTTTTATTAGCTCTAGTTTGTCTAGAAACTATATTAAATCTATTTATAGAGTCTAATAAAGCTGCGTTAGCATCATCAAAATTAAATCCTTTTTTATCAAAAAATTTAATATCATCAGCCACTTTAAGAGCTAAGGCTTCATTTAAGGATTGTAATTTTCCTCTATCTAATTGACCCGTGCCATCTCCTATACCAAATTTTTTTAAGGCTTCCTCTAAAGATGAAATTTGTTTATTTACTATGCTGTCGGGATCTCCTACAAATTCACCTGTTTGAGTGTATATTCTTCTAATTAGAGGATTAGCAACTAATTGTGCAAAAACTAAAGGTTCTAAATCTAATTTTTCTGCAGCTGCGACCATTTCTGGTGCTAAATTTATGGTTCCTGGTTTGGTGCCTCCAAAGAAAAAACCTCCCATTTCTTTTGTAAATTTAAATAAACCACCTGCTATTGCACTATTTATATAATCAGTGCTATCAGTAAAAACTTTAGAAACATCAAGTTCTTTTATTGATTCTATGTTGGCGTATTCCTCTTCACCTTTACCCATTAAAAACTTATTTAACTCTTTTCCTTTAATACCTAAGTAGTTACCTATCATAACTCTAACTGTCGGAGGTAATTGTCCCCAAATAGGTATTCTTTTTGTCCCTAAAGCTATCATCTCACCTGCAAGTTGCTCATCTAAAACAGCCCCAGCGACTCTCCCTACTTCTGCAAAGTCTCTTCCGTAAGGATTAACTATTCTAAAAGTCTCATCATCTTTATTATATTTAAAAATTTCAATTTCTTCTGGTTCTTCCTCTCCAAAGTTGACAGGAACACGTTCATAAACTCCGTTTGGATAATAATCTAAAAAAGTTTTTTTTCTATTTTTAAAATACTGGTATCTAGATAAACTAAAAGCTAAAGCTTGATCTTGTAAATTTTCAAGTCCTATGTTTTCAACAGGAGAACCCACCACTTTAGATATAAATTCTGTTTTATTAGTTAGGGCCTCTTTCTCAGCCTCTCCAACTTTTTTAACATATATATTTTCTTTTGTGCCTGTAACAAATTCTTGTCCGGGTAAAGGTAAAACATCAAAAAACTTTACAAAAAAATTACTATCTTTTGATTCTTCTTTTGCCTCTTCAAATAATTTTTCTTTTTTATCCTCAGAAACTTTAAAAGTACCTTGAGTATATTCTGGAAAAAGTTGAGCTTTTGTTTCTACTGAAACATCTCCACCTTTTACAGTTTGATTTTCTTTTAATTTAATTGTTTCCGCCATTTTTAAAACGCTCTATAATAAATTTCTTCATTAAAAGTAATTGCATAAACAGGTTTATTTTTTTCAACACCTGTGTCTATAATTTTTCCATCTAAAGCTTCTAATAAACCTGTTTGTGGATCTGCATAACCAATAAATTTAATTTGTTCATTATCATACAATTCGCCTAAAGAAACTTTTTCACCGTCTAAGTTAATTTCTTCTTGTCTATTAAAAAAATCTGTTCCTTTTATGTTTTCATATCCTTGAACTATATCAAAAAGTCTACCTAATTCTGATCCCATTTCTGTTTCTCTATTCATCATATCTGCATATTGTTTGTCTTGAAACGCTTTAGTCTCTTTTAATATTTCAGTTGGTGAATCACCTGCTGCTAATCCCTCTAAAACCAAATCAGCAGTTTCTCTTTTAATTTGTTGATCAAGAACATTAAGTTGAATCAGTAATTCTTGACCCTCTTTTGTTAAAGCAACTTTTGGACCAGAATCAATTATAAGCCCAAATTCTGATTTATTTAATTGTTGAGACCATTGTGTTGCAATATTTAAAACTCCCTGTTTAGATAAAGCTATATTTGTTTCAGTGGCTGGAACGTTACCAACTCTAAGCAAATTTTCTGCAAGTTCATACACATCAGGAATTGACTCATCTACACCAAAAGTTTTTAATAATCTTAAAAAGTTTGTTCTTTGTTCTACAGCAGTTCCAAAAGCACTGTTATTCAAAACATTTTTTTGAAGAATATATTTTTGTTCTTTAATACCTGCTTCGTTTCCATCCTCTACATATTTTTTAAGAATAGGTTCTGCTAAATTGTTTTTTGTTTCTATGTTGTCCTCTGCTTCTACTACGGCGATTTGTTCTGCCTGAGATAATATATCTTTAGAAGGTTTTATATCGTAAGAAGTTAATTCATCAATATCACTTAAAGCTATAGTTTTACCAAAAGTTTCACTAGTTGGTCTTGGGTCCAACACAAAAAATTCTCTTCCTGTTTGAATAAAAGTAGTATCGTAACTTTTATCACCTATGACTATATTACCTTGTACGCCTGTCTTAGCTTCAACTTCTTTTTTTTCATCTCTTACAACATTAAAAGTTCCTTTATCAAAAGTATCTCCAGTGGCAGCATTTTGAAAAGTAAATTCATTACTATCGCTATCAAAAGTTCTAAGGGCATTGACTTGTGATTTATTTCCTAAAGTGTCTACTACCTCTACCGTAACTGGTGTGGGATCTGTATACTCTACTTTTTTTGTATCTTCAGAAAAATCTTGTTCTAAGCTTGTTGCTCCAGAAACTTTATCGACCTTAACTAATCTGTTATTAACAACTTTAAAATCAAATTTTTGTAAATCTTCTTCAGAAAAATCTTGTTCAACTGATGTTGTATTATCTTTTAAATTAATTTTTACTAGTCTGTCACCAATAACTTTGTATTCAAAATCTGGATCATCTTTTTCCAAAGCTAATGATAAAGCAGTTTGTTTTAAAGCAGCGTCTGGATCTTTTGCATCATATTCTTGTTTAGCTTTAATTGCCTCTGCGAACAAAGGAGTTGAAGATTGTAAAGCTTGACCCGCAATATCAAAAGCTCCACCTAGTCCGCCTTGATAAGATTTACCAGACATGAGTCCACCAAACAAGTTTAACAAAGCAGGCGCTGTTGCATCAAGCCTACTAAAAGGTTTTTTCTCTGGTACAATATCAAGACTTTTTAACATTTCTAAATTAGACTTATACTTTTGTCCTATTTTATCAACATCAGGCAAAGATGATTCAGCTAATAAATCACCAGAGTAACTACCTGGTCTATCTACATACCCTCTTTTAGGTGTAGCTAGTCCAGATGTTATACCAACACCTCTAGAAGATACCTGACCGCCTCTATTAAATAATCTTCTTTTATAAATACTCATTAGCCCATCAATGCTCCAAGGCCCGTGCCAATAGATCCTATAGCACCTGCCGCTTGTAAGAACGGATTACCTTGAGGCATAGGAGCTATGGTTTGTGTTGCTGTTCCTGCGCCTGGTGTTACTTGTTGTAATGTTTGTGAACCAAAAGATAATCTTCTATACGGTTCCATCATTTGATTTAACTGATTTTGATAATCAGTTCCTAATTGTGTCTGAGCTAATTGTTGCTGTAGACCACCAATACCCATTAATTGACTTACATCCTGACCTTGAAGAGCTTGTGTTTGTGCCCCTAGTCCAGCCATAGTGCTACCAATACCACTAGTTAGTTTACCAATGTTAGCAAATCCTGCTGCTTGTTGTGCTCTTTGTTGATTGGCTGCTGATGCTGTAGCTTGTGCTTGTTGAAAGTTTCTAGATAAATCTTCAAAAATTCTTCTTGATCGTAGATCTTGTGCGTTTCTAGCCAGTTCTGATTGTTGAATACCGAACCTACTACCACCAAATGCACCTGCCTTAACAGCTTGACCAGATAACTGATTTTCTGCCATGGCAGCTTGTCTATCTATTTCTTTAACAGCTTCATTTGTTACTGCTTGTTGATAAGGATCCATAAACTGTTGAGCTCTAGAAGGGTCAAAGTTCATCTGTTTAAGTGCCTCTGCTCCTGCAGCTGCTGATCCAAGGCCCGCGGTTTGTGCCGCCTGACCTGCTTGTAAGAAAGGTTGAAACGCTCCAATACCTTGAAACGCTAAGTTCATTGCAGCTTCTTGTGTTGGACTAAATCCTGCTACCTGTTGCTGTGGTATTGTTTGCGGTAATTGTAAAACTCCTTGGGCGTCTGCTGTTCCAAATAAAGTGTTTAATAACTCCTGTTGTCTATCACTAATATACTGTGGGACTTTAGTAGTTACAATTTGTTCTTGTGTTGACATTATGCTTTCCCCTCTAATGAATCCATCATCTGATACATTCTCTTTGCGCCTTCGCGACGGTCTCCTCCGCCTGCACCCCTGACTGCTTTAGCCGTCATGACAAATTCTCCGTCGCTTAGCATTGCGGGGATGTCGTCACTTGTCTCGGTCCCTGGTCCGAGTGACATGCCCCCTGATCGTAAATCTGTTACTCCTCCACCTTTAGCCATGCCCCCTTGTGGAAATAAGACATCACTTGTTGGAAATATTTGTTTGTTTGTTATATCTGGTGAAAAAGGTTCTGCATCAGGAGAATCGTCCTGACCTTCTTTAATTAATAAGCCTAAGGCTGTCGTTAAAGGTATACCTAACTTTAACATATCTGTTATACTTAGACCACCTGGTCCTGATTTACCGCCAATCTCTAAAGCTAATTCAGCAGCTTTATCTGTTGATACTCCCAAATCAATAAGTTTATCAAAAGCCTCTTGATTAACAACACCAGATTTTTTACCACCAAATAAACCCTCTCCGCTAAAGAACTTACCACCTTTGCCTATTAGTCCAGATTGATCACCTTCTCCTAAGAAGAATCGTTTTAATCCTTCTTTACCAAATAAATCTCCAAGTCCGACTGCAGCTGCTTTGTCTTGACCTAATATATTCAGAGCTTGACCACCGCCTAATCCTGCAATGCCTGGACTTCTAAAACCACCGAGTCCACCTGATATGGCTCCACTCATTCCACTACCAATACCACCAGCGATAGCTCCTAAGAAAGGATTACCAGTTGCAAGTCCTACAATAGGACCTAAGTATTGTTCTAGGTCACCAGGTATTGCTTTTCTAATACCTTTAACAATCTTTTTTAAGAAGAATTCTGGTTGACCTGTGACTGGGTTGATAGAGTTTAATTCGTTACCAACAATGTATCGACCGGGTTCTATACCCATGTCTACCATTGTTTTAAATAATCTTTTCTTTAATACTGGATTTCTGTCTAATACTTCCATAGGTACAACAGTTTCACCTTCTGCTGCGTGCACCACGTAAGTATCTTCAAAACGACCTAATCCTCCTAGCGAGGATACGAAACTTTTAAATTGATCTAGCGACTCTAGTCCATGCATAGTATTATGTTGTATCTCCAAATATATCTAAACTATTTACCATAACGGCGACATCTCTTTTGATGTGTTCTTCTTCAGTGGAAGTTGCAGGGTTTTCGACGTCCGCCAATGCTTCTTTTTCATCAACGTATTCTTTTCCTGTTTGCGTATTAGTAATAGTAATCTTAGTCTCGACAGGTATGATTTTAACAGCACCTTTACCCGCTAATACGGTTTCATCTTTTTTTATACTCATTTTCCCATCCTTTTGCAATATAATTGTTTTAACATTTCCATCTCTTTCTGGCCTGTCTTAGTCTTGAATTAGGGTCTTTTGCAGCTTTTGGAAACTTCTTCATTTGTCCAGCGCTTCTAGCACAAAAAGACTTTCTTCTATTAGCAGCTTTACTACCTGGTTTTACCTTACCTGTAACAGCAGTCTTTAATTTAGATCCAGGATTATCTCTACGATATTTAGCAACACCAGCAGCAGTCATACCTGCTCCAGACTTAGTAGACCTAAAATATTTTTTAGTCTTGGGTGGTTGTTTATCTTGTTTTCTTACCATGTTTTTTTCTTATTGCTTCTTTAGCTCTTTTTGCAATTCTTGCCTGCTCTGCTTTACCAGACACTTTACTTCTCTGCTCAACCACAGTAAGTATTTGAATTTTTCTAGCAAACGGTTTATTAATTTTTTTGACCTTTGCAACGGTACGCCTCGCGTCAGCCGGAGTTGCGTATTTAATAGATACAGTGTCTTTTGGGTTCTCATCTGTATATAATCTTCTGTTTGATCCTTTAGGTTTTTTACCAGTTCCTTTTTTAGGATCTTTTTTTCTTGCCATTTTTCATTAATGTTTTTAAAGTTTTAGCCTGACCAGCGTGTAGTTTAGATGCTTTGTTAAGACCTTTTATTACTTTTTTTAATTTACGTTTTTTTGCGATTGTCATTTTTTTTCCTTTTTGCGAAAGTTGCTGCTCTTGAAGGCGTTGGTCCTGTGTTTGATTTAGCTTGTTTTCTTCTAACAGCTCCTGCTTTTTGTCCTTTAGACATAGCTCTTGCTTTTGCTATGGGGACACACTTAGGATAGTTTTTTCTTTTTTCTCCACCGCTTCTACCACATTTAGGATAAGAACCATCAGATTTTTTATTGGCTATGTCTACCCAATTTTCTTTTACCCAAGATCTTAATCCTTTTTTAGCCATTAATACTTTTTAGTTTTTTTTCTTTTCTTTTTTAAAACAGCACCACAACCTTTAGCAATACCACCTTGACCGTAACTAGAAACTTTTTTTCTATCTTGTGATATTTGATTACTAGAAATCATACCACCATCAGCTTTTTTATTTTTCTTGCCTCCTGGTGTAATCTTTCCACTACAAACCCCGCTTGCATACATATTAGCATACGCGCTAGGGTAGACTTTAAATTTCCGCTTAGCAGCAGCTTTACCTCTCGCGCATAATTTACCCATTATTTTACTTTGCCGCCTTTTTTCATAAAGCCCATTTTATTTCTAACTTTAGTTGGTAGTTTCGCTAGACCTGGGTTTTTCTTTTTGTCTACTTTTTTTAATGTTTTTTTCATCGTCCTTGTCCCCTATATGGTTTAAAGCTTCGTCGCTTATGTTTATTCATAGTAGATGTGCTTATTCTACCATGACCTATTGTAGTCTTTTTAACTACATGGTCAATATTGGTATTAACTTTCTGTTTCTTCATGCGTACAGCCTACACACCCACACCAAATACAAGAAGTATCACAGTGACAAGCACATTGACATTTTATGCAGATTGTCATTTGGTAATTTTTTTAGATTTTTCGAAGCTGCGAAGCCCGGCCATTCCGAGTAAAGCTGTGACAAGCGGGAATAAAGTCGACATGTCAAGCTCTGGAAGAGGCGCATGTTCAACACTAAATGCGGCTAATATAAATACTAAAAATTGTTTTAATACATACTCCCAGAAAATCGCTAACGCACAGGACATCCCGATGAGGGGGCGCCACGACCGCTGCATAATACCACCAATACCTGTAGCGGTAGATTTAGCATCAGCTAAGTTAATATCCATTTGTTTGGAATTAATCTGATTTTCTAATTCTTTTAATTTATTTCTTGCGTTGAGCTTTTCCTCTTCTGAGGTGTGGACACTGTCGATTACTTTACCAACAGTGTCTACTAAAGATCCGCCTAATAGTTTAGATAACATTATTAAATACCTTTAACGATTGCCACTACAGCGACTACTGCAACAGCGACTACGAATAGTTTTCCCTTTTTGTTGAGCTTGTTCCATCTCTTCATAGGGTTCCATCCAAATATCATCATGATATCCTCCTTTTTTAAATTAGTACCACTTGGCACTACGCTTTTTCTCAGAAAGCATGCGTTTTTGTCCGCCTACTTTTTCTGTCTGAGTCTCGTTAGGTTTTGTCATTTCAATTTCGACTCCGCCTTTTTTATAGCCCTCTTTATCAACAAACATTTGATGATCAATAGGTCTTTTGTTCATACTTTTCATGATCTTTAGCTCCTTTGTTGTAATTTTATCTTTTTTTAAGGTTTATTTCCAGTCATAACCTTCATTTGTGAGATACCTGACTTGGCTAGGGATACACCTGCCCTTAAAGACTGATGTTCATCATTTTGTTCCATTTTTTCATCAAAGTTTACTTGATCTTGAACCAGTTTTGCACGTTCTATCTCTAATTTTTGCTCACCCTCTTCTTTTTTACGTTCATTTTCCATAGCACGAAGGTCAACTTCTCTTGATTTTAGCTTAATTAGTGGATCAACGTCTTCTGCAGAGTTAATTTTGCGTTCTTCCTCCATAAAGTCTTTAGTCATTTCTGCAATAAGCTTAGATTTTCTAGATTCTATGTTTATTTGCAATTGTTCCATCATTGGATTTGGTTGTGGAGGCATGCCAGTCGCAGCTTGTTGCTGCATTTGAGCCTGCATTTGCTGTAATTGTGCAATTTCATCTTTAAACTCAAGTTGAATTTGTTCTTGAGCCATTAAAGAAATATGTTCCAATATATTTTTTTGCACTAAAGACATAATTGTAGGGTTATTTCTTACCATACTTGTGCCCATGAAATTTAAGTGAGCATCAATGTGAGCTTTGTGATCTTGTTTTGGAAAAGCTTGAAACTTTTTTCCGGCCATAGACTGTATGTGTTCCATGCTAGGGTCCATCGGCTGTGGAGGTTGTGGAGGAGGTAAAATTAAATCAACATTTTTAACTCCCACTGCTTCATACATACTACGATAAGCTTGATATAAATTATGTATTTTAGGATTTGTTTGAGCTAATTGTAATTGTGTTTGAGCTAAACTAATTCTTTGTGTTTGTGAAAAAATGTTTGGATCGGCTATAGGAAGAATATCTATTTTATCATCAAAATCTGTTTGTTTTATCATACGTTGACCACCCACTACGTCGTAAGGATATTCTGGTGGTAGATAAAGTGAAAAAATTCTCACTAATTGTCCAAATTCATTCTTTAATGAATTGTATAATCTTTTGTGTATAGCGGACATGACACGAGAGCCACGTTCTAATAATGCGACTGTGGTTCCGACAGCAGCGCCTTGGTTGCCGTCACCCACTTGCATATCAGCGATGGACGCGAAACGTTGTCCCGCCTGCACCACTATGCCCATGAGCTGCAATAATGTTGCAGACGGTTCTTTAAAAGGAAGAGGCATAAATGATTCACGAAGATTACCACCCGGAGCATCGACGTCTCTGAACTCTCCTGGTTGTATTGATTGTGCTTCATCTCGTACTCTGATGCCTCTCGTTTTAAAACCCGAGGGTAGATTAGAAAGAGTCCCTGCATCTAAAAGCTGTCGTAGGGCCGCTGTTGCAGTTCTTGATAATCCACCAATCATATGAATTAAACCAAAGCCATAAAAACCTAGACCTGGTAAAAACTTAAAATGTGTAAAGTAATGAATTCTTTTTTTCTTAGGGTCTTGTGCTTCATAGTTTCTACGAATAGATAAAACTTCTCTACTTCCTTCTTCAATAGTCACAATGTAAGGTAGTTTAATACCTGTAGCTTCGTCTGTCTCAGGATTTGTTTCTTCAAAACCTTCTAAGTCTAAATCAACATGACACTCTAATAAAGTGTACATGTCTGGAGATTTGTCTGACCTACGAATACCCTCTAGCTCTCGTTCTTTATCTGCGATCTCATCATCTTCGTTAGATGCTTCTGATACTTCGATGTCTCGATAGAAGCCACCAACTTGTTGTTTACGTAAATCGTTTTCAGAAATATTTATTTTATGAATAATTGAATCTGCATCATTTAATGAGGTTGCTGAATAGGGAACAAGTAAATCATCTGCTGGTACAAACTTTGAGACGGCTCGACCTAATAATTCATCGTAGTACACTTTTTTAAATGTCGAGCCTGAGAGAGGAAGATAGAAAAGCATTTGATCGAACTCTTGCTCATATTCTTTCATTTCTGACATGAGCTGATAGTTCATGAACTCTTTGACACGTTCGCTTTGTTGTTCTTTTGCGGTGCTTGGAGCTCCCATAATTTGTGTTCGAACAGGACCACTAGCCGGAAGTAATTCTTTGTAAGCTAGTGATTGAAATTGTGTGACTGCTTCTGCAAGGACAGGGTGTGTTGCACCACTTGCACCTTGAAAGGGTTCTCCCCTATCTTCATATTTAAAACCTAACAAGTCTAATCCTTTTGTGTAGGTTTGCTCCCAATCTTTTCTAGAAGATTTATAATCTAAATACATATCTTTGAGTTCATTACCCAAAGGTCCTAAGACGTCGTCTTCTAAGTATTCAGCTAAATTTGCAAAATGATTTTCACTTCCTTCCATCATCACTTTAGAAGGATCAAAAGATATTTCAGCGCCTCCTTCATCTGTTTGTATAATTTCAATATTGTCAGGAGCTTCTTGCTCTTGATTAATTTGTTGTGTTATTGACTCTGTAATTTTATCTTGTCCTGGAAGTTCAATTGTTGTTCTTTTTGAATTTGGTAACGCTTTATCTATTTCTGCCATTTAATAACCTTACTTGTTTTTGAATAAAGATTCAATGCCTTCTGACTGTGGACCGCTTTCTGGTGGTATTAAACCACCCATTGCGTATCCTGATGCTGCCATAATATTATCTATTTCTTGTTGTGAAAAGCCTGCTGCTTCTAAATATCGTCGAGTAAAAAGTTCTGTTTCTGAAGGATCGGTGTCATCATCAGATGATGAGCCTTGTCCTTGGCTTCCGCCTCCGCCTCCGCCTCCGCCCCCACCGGGTTGATTAGGTATTTGTATAATTTCAGGTTCTTCCTCAACAGGAAGTCCTGAGCCTGCTTGATAACCACTTCCAGGTGTTCTTAAAAATTCCTT
>Ga0208919_1000389_pt1 | contig 30850 bp, 40 predicted proteins | sample 4_EtaG_FD_184076 | JGI IMG/M metagenome (GOLD analysis project Ga0208919, IMG submission 184076) | Marine viral communities from the Subarctic Pacific Ocean - 4_ETSP_OMZ_AT15127 metaG (SPAdes) (version 3) | ecosystem: Environmental > Aquatic > Marine > Oceanic | place: Pacific Ocean | collected...
TAAGTATTCATTCTATCTTTTGTTGTTTTAGAAAACCAACCACCATTATTTAATTTGATTGTTTTATTAACCAAATTATGTTCAATAATTTTAGTTGAGTGATGCACTACATTAACAGTGTCTTTGTCAGTGTGCATTGTTGTTTTATATGCTTTCATTTTACCTCCATTGTTTTTATCTATTGACGACTTTATTGATTTGCTTTTGATTTGTCAATAGCTAATTAAATTGATTTTTCAACGCTTGGTATCATTAAGCAAAACTTAATGATGAAGAAGAAAAACATTGATAACCCTAACCATGTGCTTAAATGTATGGCTATGATTAAGCCTAAAAATGCTCCTGCAAAATGCAGGGCAAAATAGACCGCTAAAAATAGTTCTCTCATTTTAACCCTTTCCATAAAAAAAAGGGGCTATTTTTAGCCCCTTAATTTTTATTAGTTTAATATTCTATTTAAGTCGCTTTCAGCATATTCATAAACACAAGAACCATAATCATTGTATTTTACTACATGATAATAATTTTCATTATGATTATAAAAATTACTAAAATCATAAGGCACAACGTCAAAATAATCTTTTATTCTAAAATTTGTCGTTGTATTTGTTAATGTAGAAAAGTGTTTATATATTTTACCTTTAACATATTTATACACTTTATTTGTATGTTTGTTTTTTACCATATTTTAACCCCTTTCATTTGTTTAAAAGTTAATATATAAATAAACATAGCTAACAATAATCCTGTCAATAGGATTTGTCAATAGCCATAATAATATATTTAATGAGTAATACAACCAAACTAACCGCAGACGTTTTAAGCTCTATTTTTGAAGAATTGGCAAAAGGAGAGCAAAGCATAAAAGCTATATTAAAAGATAGAAACATAACCTATGAAGCATTAAGAAAGTTATTAAACAAAAAACCTAAAATAAGGGAAGAATATGATTTGGCTGTTCAAGATGGTATTAGTCTGGCACTTGATACGGCTGTTTTTAGAATAAAAGAAACCATAGAGGATTTAAAAAATCATCCTAATCAGCGGTCTAGTCTTGCAATATCTAACCTAGAAAAGGAGATTAACAGCATGATTAAGTACAGAAGTTCAGCACTTTTAAGCAAGTATCAGCCCAAAAGTAGTCTAAAACTAGGCAATATTAATGATAATAAACCCCTTTTAGTTAAGTGGTTAAGTAAGTAAAACATATTAAAAGATAAACAATATCAATACTTTTAGTGTGTTTTGCCCCTACCTTTGTTCACAAAGTTGCACAGCAACCTTATAGGGTAGAAAAGAAAAAAAAATAAACTCAAACTAGAACCAGTTTCAGTTTAGGTTCAGTTTTTTCTAGTATAATGAGGCACTGATAAGGGAGACGTTATCAGTACAACCAGAATTAAACAAAGAAAAGCTAAAGGGTAGGGTTTTGATGCAACCCCCCAGCGAAGTTTTTTTGCGATGGTTTGTAACGTTATTAGGAGGTACACACAAATAGATTTATGGATGACTTTTACAAAGGACACATTTCGGCCATAGTTCTCATCTCAGAGAAAAACCAGTCTGTAAGCATACACTTTTCTGGCTTTGAGGATTATTTGGAAGCCAAGAAGTTCAGTAAGTACATTGTGGAAGAAATGGGCATTGTAACTAACGACAGCTTTAGCTCCTTGCAAATCCCACCTAATACGACTATTCATTAAGGATGGGGGTTTTGTTTTAAATGCCAGAGGTAATCATTCCTTATCAACCTAGACGTTTGCAGAAATTTTTGCACAAACAAATTCCTATAAATCGCTTTAATGTGATTGTTGCTCATAGGCGGTCTGGCAAAACGGTCATGTGCATCAACCATCTCATTAGAGCCGCTTTAACCAATACCCAACCCAATCCCAGATATGCCTTTATTTCGCCAACATTCAAACAAGGCAAAAGTACGGCATGGGATTATATTAAAAATTACAGCAGAAATATCCCTTATATAAAATTTAACGAATCAGAACTGAGATGCGATTTTCCTAATGGCTCAAGAATTACTATCTTGGGGGCTGAGAATGACCAGGCGTTAAGGGGAATTTTTTTAGATGGATGTGTATTTGATGAAACGCAGAATATTAGCCCAGTCCTTTTCCCAGAAGTAATTAGACCAGCTTTAGCTGACCGAAAAGGTTGGTGTATTTTTATCGGCACACCCAAAGGCCAAAACTATTTTTATCAGCTTCATAAACAAGCCTTAGAAGAAAAAGATTGGTACACTAATATTTTTAAAGCCTCCAAGACCAAGATATTAGACGAAGAAGAATTAAAAGCTGCTCAAACGGTTATGTCTAAAGACTTATATGACCAAGAATTTGAATGTTCTTTTCAAGCCGCTATTACTGGTTCTTATTATGGTAAAATTATTGAAGGATTAGAAAAGGGAGGAAAGGTTTCTGAAGTGCCTTATGACGATAATCTAGGGGTAGAGACTTGGTGGGATTTAGGATTGAAAGACTCTACGGCCATTTGGTTTGTCCAAAGGCATAGAGATGAACTAAGAGTTATAGATTATTATGAGAACTCAGGAGAAGGATTAGATTTCTATGCTGACATCCTAGATTCAAAACCTTATAAATATGATAGACATATAGCTCCACATGATATAAAAGTAAGAGAATTAGGAGCATTTGGAAAATCAAGGTTGGAATCTGCTTTAGAATTAGGTATATCTTTTGATGTAGCTCCTAAACTTTCAATAGAAGATGGAATAGAAATTGTGAGAAAGTCTTTAGCCACTTGTGTTTTTGACAAGAATAAATGTTATCAAGGAGTGGAAGCATTAAAGGCTTATCAAAAAAAGTGGGATGAAAAAAATCAGTGTTTCAAAAACAGGCCTACCCATAATTACGCTTCCCATCCGTCTGATGCTTTTAGAACTGGATGCACTTTCATTGGAGGAAAAGTAACTGATTGGAAAAAACCTGTTAAAGTTGATACAGCATATATAATATAATATGGAAAAAAAAATTCAAATATTAAGCGATCCTAAATTAAGAAGTATTCTTCAAAGCCAAATCAATAATGCTCTAGGTTATCTAGGCGGACAACTCTCTGACCAAAGAGAACGATCTTTAGAATATTATCAAGGCGACAAACTAGGAAATGAAATGGCTGGAAGAAGCCAAGTCGTTAGTACCGATGTTGCTGATACTGTAGAAAGTTTATTACCGAATCTTCTTAGAATTTTTACTTCCTCTGATAAAGTCGTTAAATGCGAACCAGTAAAAGCTCAAGACGAACCTATTGCCGATCAAGCCACAGCATATTTAAACCATATCTTCTATAAAGAAAATGATGGTTTTAAATTACTTTATAATTTTTTCAAAGATGCTCTTATAGAAAAAAATGGAATCTTAAAAATATTCTATGATGAAACCCAAGATGTGGAACATGAAACTTATAAAAACTTAACCGATGAAGAATATAAAGTTTTATTAGATAGCCCTGAAGTAGAAGTTATTGAAGATGTAGAAAAGGAAGATGAACAAGCAGATAAAGCTATTGAGCAATTTGAACAGCAAATGGAAGCTCAAGGAATGGATATGGAAATTCCAAAACCTAAACTGCATGATTGTAAAATTAAAAGAACTTCTTCAAAAGGAAAAATAAAAGTAGAGTCTATTCCTCCTGAAGAATTTCTAATTGATAAAGCGGCTGTTAAAATTGAAGATGCTATTTATGTAGGGCATAGAGTTTTATTAACTAGAACGCAACTAATTGAAATGGGTTATAACAAAGAAGAAGTTTATAATCTTCCAACTTCCGATTCTACTATTGTAAATACAGAAAAATTAGCAAGATTTAGAAATATAGAAACTTATCCTTACGATACTTCTAACGATCCTTCCACACAAGTTATTCAAATTTATGAAAATTATATTCGTTATGATTACGATGGTGATGGTATTGCTGAATTAAGAAAAGTAGTTTCAGTAGGATCAACAGCATATCAAATTTTAGAAAATGTTCCATGCGATCAAATTCCATTTGTATCTATTACTCCAATTCCTATGCCTCATAGATTTTACGGAAGATCAGTAGCTGAATTAGTAGAAGATATTCAGTTGATGAAATCCACAGTGATGAGACAACTGTTAGATAATATGTATCTAACAAATAATAATAGAGTTGCGATCATGGATGGTATGGTCAATATGGATGACTTATTAACGACTAGACCTGGTGGTGTGGTAAGAACAAAACAACCACCGAACCAAGTAATGCAGCCTTTACAAGCTCAACCGATTTCTCAACAAGCCTTTCCGTTATTAGAATACTTAGATCAAATTAGAGAAGTAAGAACTGGGGTTACTAAATATAATCAAGGATTAGATTCTGAAAGTTTAAATAAAACAGCAACAGGAATTAGCACTATTATGAATCAAACGCAAATGCGTTCAGAATTAATTGCTAGAATTTTTGCTGAAACAGGAGTGAAAGATTTATTTAGAAAAATGTTTGCGTTATCTATTAAGTATCAAGATAAAGAAAAAATTATTCAGTTAAATGGAGAGTATATTCCTGTTTTACCAACGGAATGGAAAGATCGTTTCAACGTAACCATTACCGTAGGTTTAGGAACAGGCACAAAAGAACAGCAAGTGGTGATGTTAAATAATATTTTACAAAAACAATTACAGGCTTTTGAACTTCAAGGTCGTAGAGATTACCCAATGGTAACGATGAAAAATATTTATAACACTTTATCTAAAATTATTGAGAACGCAGGTCTGCAAACAGTGGAAAGTTACTTTATTGACCCTATTAAAGGAATGCAATTAACAACTCCTCCTCCTCCTCCTCCAGTTTCCCCTATTGAGAAAATAGAAATGGCCAGAATTGATGCGGAAAACAAGAGAAAAGTAGCAGATATAGAATTGAGATACAAAGAATTAGAACAAAAAACTCAAGATAGCCTACTAGACTTTGAAGCAAAGATAAAAGATATAGCCTTGAAGTATAATACACAATTAGATACAACGAAATTGAAAGCAGAAGCTGAATTGGACAGAGTTATCATAGCTAAGAGTTCAAAAAACCTTGAACAAGCTGAGAAAAGTGCTAATATGTTCACTAAGCGTTTTGAAAACACAAATGGACAACAGGGATCAGGACAAACGAACCAAAGAATTGGGCAGGGCATCCCAAGTAAAACAGATATTGGAGAATGAACTTTTTAAAGAGAGCTTTGACTCTCTTAAAAAAATTTATTCTGAGGCTTTATTAGAAAGAACATCTGTGCATGAGAGTGAGGCTAGAGAAAAGTTGTGGATAGCCTATCAAGTGCTAGGAAAAGTAGAGCAACATTTTAAAGAAATTCTTGAAACTGGAAAATTAGCAGAAAAACAGTTAGCTGATTTCCAAGAATCTAAAGAAAAGTAATTCTAATCATCAAGGTTAGAATAAGCCAACCCAAATCAGGGAGCTTAATCACAGGAGGACATTTATGTCTGAATCAAATCCATTATTGGCTACACAGTCAATGACAGGTGCTGCTAAAGCAGTTGAGGGATTGTTAGATCAGGGAAAAGTTAATAAACCGATAACTAACGAAACTCAAGATGCTAAAGTAGACAAGGTTGATACAAAGAAAAAAGAAGAAGTTAAACCTAAAGAAGAAAAAAAGGAAACTTCTGAAAAAAAATCTGAAGATCAACAACAATCCGAAACTCAAGTTGAGGAAACACCTCAAAAAGTTGAAGATCAAGTAGAAGCATCGGAAGCGGAAAACGCTGAAGAAATTCAAGAAACCAATCTACACCAAGTTACAGTAAATGGTGAAAAGATTGATGTTGACCTTGATGAACTAAAAGCAGGTTATCAAAAAGATGCCGACTACAGACGAAAGACAGAAGAACTTGCCATTGAAAGACGGCAACTATCTTCTGATAAAGATCGTCTGTTAAAAGACTATTCAACTAAGTTTGAACATTTGAATAATCTAACAGCGACTTTAAACGCTGAAGTCAATAGTGAAATTAATTCAAAAGAATTAGATAAACTATTTGATGAAGATCCAACTGAAGCTGCCAAACTTGAGAGAAAAATAAGGCGAAGAAAAGAAACAATCGCACAAGCTCAACGAAAGCTAAGAACTCAACAAGATCAACAGTTTCAGGAAATTTTAAGGGAAGAACAAAAAAAGGTTGCGTTAAAGCATCCTGATTTTGGTGATCCGATAAAAGGAGCTACCTTAAAAACAAACCTAAGAAATTATTTGGTCGGTAGAGGTTTTAACGATCAGGAGGTTTCTAGTATCTACGATAGTAGAATGTTTGATGTGGTCTTAGATGGCATGAACCATAGGAACAATATGAATAGGCCGAAACCAAATTTGGCTAAAAAAATTGTTAAACCTACAAAGGTAGTCAAGCCAGGTATTAAAGTTGTTAAAGAGGACAAAATGAGTCAAGAACGGTTGGATAAATTAAACCGTCTGAAGCGAAGTGGTAATCCTAGAGATGCTACTGATCTTTTGGCAAAATATATATAACAACTAAATAAGGAGACTATAATGGCAACATTATTAACTTATGACACTTACGGTAAGAGAGAGGATTTAAGCGATATTATTTATAATATTTCGCCTACTGATACTCCTTTCATGTCTGGTGTCGGAAAAACGAAAGCGACAAACACTAAGTATGAGTGGCAAACTGATTCTTTAGGAGCTGTCGCTGCTAATGCGAAAGCAGAAGGTGCATCAATAACGTACCCAACGCTTACGTCAACTAGCAGAAAAAACAACTACACTCAAATCTCTACAAAAGCAGTTCAGGTATCTGGAACAGATGACTCTATGAATCTTGCTGGTAGAAATACTGAGTTAGCATACCAAGTAGCTAAAGCTGCAAAAGAGCTTAAAAGAGATATGGAAAATGCTCTTTTATCAAATACAGCTAGTGCTGCTGGATCATCAGGTTCACCAACTAGAACATTAGGCGGAGTCCAAACTTGGATTGCAACTAACGTATCTGCTGGTACAGGTGGATCAGGTGCTGGAGATGGAGCTGCTAGAACAGATGGCACTCAAAGAGTTTTCACAGAAACTTTGTTAAAAACAGTTTTAAGAGATTGTTTTGATAATGGTGGAAACCCTAACCAAATCCAGTTAAATGCCTTCAACAAACAAAAACTATCTATGTTCACTGGTGGTGCAACTAGATTTGACAAAGCAGAAGATAAAAGATTAATAACTTCTATTGATGTTTATGAGTCAGATTTTGGAACACTACAAGTTCAGCCAAATCGTTGGATAAGAAAAACTAACGCAACTGCGGCTAAAAGAGGACAAGATGTTTTATGCTTAGAAATGGATTTCTGGGCAGTAGCGTTTTTGAGAGATTTCAAACTTCAAACTCCTGGACAAACTGCTGATGCAGACCAGAGATTTTTAGTAACTGAATATACTCTTGAAGCGAAAAATGAAGCATCAAGTGGTATGGTTACAGACGTAACTACTTCATAATCTTAACGGTGTGAGGGGAGTAATCTATTATATCTGCTCCCCTTCACCTTCTATTAACATTGAAGCTCTGAGATTAGATTAAGGGCGGAACAATGAGGATAAATAAATGAGAACATTAAACGATTATTTCTTAACAGGAACAATAGATGATGTATCAACTGCGTTCACTTCAAGAATCGCTGTGCCTGATGGTGGTAGAGTAATTAAAATTATCACAGTATTAGGTGGAACGATTTCAGGAGCAAATGCTGGAATTACTGCGAAAGTAGGAACAACAGCTATGACAGATGGAACAATTACAGTTGCATATTCTGGCTCTGCGGCTGGAGATGTAGACACTTGTGAACCAAGTGGAGCAAACAATGTAGAACAAGATGGCTATATTGGTATTGCGACTGATGGTGCTTCTACTGGAACACACAGTTTACACTATACAATCATCATAAGAAGATAGTATAACAAGACTTGGGGGTGGCTCTGACCTAGCGGTTTTTCCACCCTCATAATTTATTAATAGGAGAAAAAAAAACATGGCTTATAATTACGGATTAAGACCAGGAACAACACACAAAGTATCACCAAGTGGTTCTAGTGCAGCTTCATCAACAGCATTTGACAAAGAAACAGTATTTGTAAGAATAGCTGCTAGTGCGGATATGCACATTGCTTTTGCTGCAACACCAACTGCTGCTGTTACAGATTTATTTATTCCTGCTGACACAGTAGAAATAATAAAAGTGCCTGAACAAGGTGTGAAATTTGCTGCGATTGGTTCTGGCGATTGCTACGTTACTGAGATGTCCTAATGGGCAAAGCACCGAAGTGGGGTGTCAACAATTATGTTAAGCGTACTAAAAGAAAAAGACCAGGTCGTCATGCTAAAAGACCTAATAAAGGTAGTCGCAAAAAGCGTTATAGAGGACAAGGAAAATAAATGAAAAAAGAAACACAGGTTGATGGATTAAGGAAAACAACTTTTGTTGGTGATGACGCTGAAAAACAAATTACGATTGGCGAAGAACAAAATATTGATTCCCACCTTAAACATAATAAAGAACTTTATAATTCTAATGATGGCTATTCTCCTAGCAGAGAATTAAAAAGAGTAGCTTCTATTCCTATTCTGGCTTTGCAAATTTGGGCAAAAGAATATAATGGTAATAATAATTGGTGGGCGTTACCTAAAGATACACAAAACAAAATTTTAAAACAAAAATTAAATAGCGGTGATTACAATTATTTTAAAACAGCTAAAGGAAATTTATAATGGCTAAAAATTGGATTCAGGGAGCAATTAAAAAACCTGGAGCTTTAAGAAAATCTTTAGGCATTAAAAAAGGAAAAAAGATTCCTTTAAAGAAATTAAAAGCTGCTTCTAAAAAAGGTGGCAAATTAGGACAAAGAGCTAGATTAGCAATAACACTAAGAAGATTGAGTAGGAGCAGATAATGGCATTAGCAACATATACCGAATTAAAAGCATCTATTGCAAATTGGTTAAACCGATCTGATTTAACAACAGAAATATCAGATGATTTTATTAAATTAGTAGAAGCAGATTATAACTCTAAACTTAGAGTTAGAAAGATGATTGAATCAAAAACTGATTATTCTATTAATGCTGAAACGGTAGCTGTACCTACAGGATTTTTACAAGTTAGAGATTTTTATATTGTAGAAGGGTCAGATAAATATTCTTTAACTTATATGACTCCAACTCAAATGGATCAGACTAAAGCTGGTTCTACTTCAGGCCGACCTTTGCGTTATACTATTTTAGGAGATAATTTTAGATTTGCTCCAACTCCTGATACAACTTACACAGCCACTATTAATTATTATAAAGCCTTTACTCCTTTATCTAGTTCTGACCCTACAAATTATATTTTAACAACACATCCTGGAATTTATTTATATGGTAGTTTATATCATGCTGCTAATTTTTTAGGAGGAATAGAACCAGCTAAATTACAAAATTGGTTACAACTTTATACAACATATATGGAAAGAGTAGAAAGAAATGACAGAGAAGATGCTTGGAGTGGATCACCACTTAGAGCTGTTTCAGATGTTACAGTGGCTGCTCCTTTTCAGCCTAGCACTGTAGGTGTTGTATCTAATAACGAATAGGAAAAAATATGCAATTACCTTTTGGAGAATGGCTGCCAGATCAACCTAAGTTTATGAATCCTGGTGCGAATATAGCTAAAAATGTTTATTACGCTGCTAGAAGCTATAAACCTTTTCCATCTTTAATTGCTTATAGTGCTTCTGCTGGAGGAAGTACGGTAGGAAATATTGGTAAAGATTCCAGAGGAGCTGGTTCATTTAGATCAACTGATAATACTAGCTATAACTTTGCTGCAACTAAAACAGATATTTTTCAATTAGCATCTGGAGCTTTTACTTCAAGAAAATCTGGTTTAACTGGAGCTGATACAGATTTTTTCACTTTCACCCAATTTGGAGATTACATTATTGTGAGTAATGGTGTGGACGCACCCCAATATTATTTAATGGGAACTTCCACAAATTTTGCGGCACTATCCTCTATAGCGACTGAAGGTACACCTCCTGTCTTTAGAACGTCAGGAGTCATAAGAGATTTTTTAGTAACAGGAAACCAAACATCAAATCGTAATAGAGTTCAATGGGCAGGAATTAATGATATTACTACTTGGACTCCAGGTTCTAAACAAGCCGACTATCAAGACTTACCAGGATCAGGTGGACAGATTGTAGCCATTACTTCTGGAGAGTATGGTTATATTTTTAGACAAAACGAAATAGTTCGTATGGATTATGTGGGTGGTTCAACAGTATTTAGATTTTCTGTAGTCTCTCCTAATAGAGGAGCCATCATGGGTAAAACCGTTTGCCAAGATAATCGTAGAGCTTGGTTCTATGCGGATGATGGATTTTTTGAAGTACAAGGAGATAATATAAAACCGATTGGAGCTGAAAAAGTAAATCGTTTTTTTGACCAAGATTTAGATAAAGGATATTCGGATCGTATTGTAGCGGCTGTTGATCCTTTTAATACCTTAGCAATTTGGTTATATCCAAGTGCAGATAACCAAGCGAACACTACTGGTATTTGTGATAAACTATTAGTTTATAATTATATTACTGAAAAATGGTCTTTTGCTAAAGCGACAGCTAGTACCATTTTTTCTCAATTTGTTGGTGCTTATACCGTAGAAACAATGGATCAAATCTCATCTAATTTAGATGATATTAATATTGCTTTAGATTCTCCTTTCTGGTCTGGCGGACAAAGATATTTAGGTGCGATAGATGGAGATTATAAGGCGGCAACTTTTTCTGGAAATACTAATGATGTAGAAATAGAAACTTCAGAAATAGAGTTGTTTCCTGGATTAAGATCAGATATAACGGAAGTCAGACCCATTGTAGATACAACAGCAACTGTTGCAATTACAACAAGGGAACGATTAGCAGATACAGCTTCAACTTCTTCGTATAGTTCAATGGTAACAAGCGGTACAGTTCCAGTTAGACAATCAGGAAGATATGTTAGGGCGAATGTTAAAATAGCAGCAGGATCAACCTGGACTCATGCACAAGGAGTTAATTTTGTAGCATCAAGAGCTGGACAACGATAATGGCTGAAGATATTAATATAGATAATATTCGTTATAGTATGGAACACCAAGAGTTCTTTCAAAGACAAGTAGAAGAAGCGGTAAATGTATTAATAAATAAAAACAATGACGAAAATGCTAAAGCGTTTTCATGGTTTATAGATTAGATGACAACAAATATAAAAGATTACAACACAACCCAAGCCGATAACTTAACTTTAAATGGAATTAGTGTAGCAGAAGGAATGCTACCTAGTAATTTGAATAATGCTTTAAGAGCATTAATGAAAAATACTAGAGACTGGTTTAATGATTCGCAATGGGTAGAATATGGAGATGGTAGTGGTTCAGCAACGTATGCTTATGCAAGTGGAACTTCTTTTACTATAGCTGGTGCTGATGTAACTTCTCAATATCATGTGGGTAGAAGAATTAAAATTACAGCACCGACACCTGGAACTATTTATGGAACGATTGCAAGTTCTTCTTTTTCAACAGACACAACTGTTAATGTAACTTGGGATTCAGGTTCATTATCAAGTGAAGCTTTAACGAATGTTTATATTGGAGCTTTATCTAAAACAAATAATTCTATTCCAACTTTATTAATAGCTGATGGTAATATAGCAACTGCAGCGAATATAGATGCTACTAAAATTGGAACAGGCGTTGTTGATAATACAGAATTTAATTATTTAAACGGAGTAACGTCTGCTATTCAAACTCAATTAGATGCAAAATCAGCAACTATAACAGGAGCAGCAACAACTATTGTTTCTTCTGATTTAACTGCTGATAAAGTTTTAAAATCTGATTCTTCAGGTAAAGTCGCTGTATCAGGAACAAGCGTTACAGAATTAGGATATTTAAGTGGTGTGAGTTCAGCTATTCAAACTCAAATAGATGGTAAACAAAATATTGTTGCTAATCTAACGGATATAGCATCATTAGCAAATACTAATGGAAATTTTATTGTTGGAGATGGATCAAATTTTGTAGCAGAATCAGGAGCTACAGCTAGAACTTCTTTAGGGTTAGATTCAATGGCTATTCAAGCTGCAAGTGGTGTCGCAATCACAGGTGGTACGATTACAGGATTAGGTTCGCCAAGTGCAGGTTCTGATGCTGCAACTAAAACGTATGTAGATAATTTAGTTACAGGATTAAAAACAAGAATTATTTGTCGTTCCGCAACAACAGCTAATATTTCGTTAGCTACAGATTTACAAAATGGAGATACATTAGACGGAGTTACTTTAGCCACAGACGATAAAGTATTAGTTAAAAATCAAACGACAAATACAGAAAATGGAATTTATGTAGTGGTGGCAAGTGGAGCAGCTTCAAGAGATCCAGATTTTGACACCGTAGCAGAATTAGCTGGACAATTAACAATTATCAAAGAAGGTACAACTAACGCTGATACTATGTGGATATGTACGACAGATAGTGGTACAATCGGCTCAGCAACTATAACTTTTTCACAAGTTTTCCCATCAGCAGGAGGAACAGTAACTTCGGTTGCGGTAGCTGATGCAGGGTCAAGTGAATTTACAGTAACTGGTTCACCCATTACAGGTTCAGGAACAATTAATTTGGCAGTAAATAGTATTGCCGTTGCTAAAGTTACAGGTGCAGCTTCGGCAGGTTTTTCAATAGCAATGAGTGTAGCACTTTAATAGGAGGATAACATGGCTCAAAACTTCAGAAATCAGATAACAAGAAATACTGGAACAACTCCAGTTGATATTCTTGCTGCGGCTGATAGTTATGATGCTGTAATTGGAATCAGATGTGCCAATGTAGCAGCTACATCAATTAATGTAGATGTTTATATTGTTCGTTCTGCAACCAGCTATTATTTGATTAAAACAGTTCCTATTCCAGCAGGAGGTTCTTTAGAACTCATTGATGGAGGAAGTAAAATTGTTTTAGCTTCAGGTGATAAAATTACAGCCGTTAGTGACACAGCAACATCATTAGATACTGCTGTTTCAGTTATAGATACAATTAGTACATAGGAGAAATAATTAATGCCTTATATTGGGCGACAACCACCAGCAACCGCTTTAACATCTGCTGATTTTGCAGCAGGTGCAGTAGGAACTGCTGCCCTAGCGAATGATGCAGTAACTTCTGCGAAGATTGCAGCAGGAACTATTGTTGATAGTGATGTTAATGCTTCAGCAGCCGTAGCGACAACCAAGCTATCGGCTAATTCCATTTCTATTAATGGATCATCTGTTGCATTAGGAGGTTCTATTACTGATGTTGGTGCAGAAAATTATCCAACTATTTCATCTATTAGTCCAAGCGTTATTACAAATGCGGCAACTGCCGTTACAATCACAGGAACTAATTTTGTATCTGTTCCTTATGTAGATGCGATTAATGCTAGTACAGGAGCTATTACGGTAGCAGATTCTGTTACCTATACTTCAGCAACAACAGTCGTTGCAACTTTTACCTTAACAACAGACGGAACTTATTATATAAGGGTAGAAAATAATACTGGATTAGCGGTTAGAAGTTCTTCGGCATTATTAACTGTTTCAGATGTACCTGCATGGGTAACTGCTGCTGGTTCTTTAGGAGCATTGGATGGCGGAGCAGCAATTTCAACAATAACTTTAACTTGTACTGATGCGACTTCATTTGCAGTAACGACAGGAGCAGTCACAGCAGGTTTAACTTTTACAACTGGAGTGGGTTCAGCAACAATTACAGGAACACAGACAGCTCATACATCTGCGGCAACGGATTCATTTACAGTTACAGCAACGGATGCAGAGGGTCAAACTTCAGATAGAGCTTTTTCAATTACATGGAACTTTGATATAGAACAAGGAGGACAAATTAATTAATGGCTAACGGAGCAACTAGACTTACATGGACACCTGGATCAGCACCCACAAGTTCAACTACATGGACTGTATCTTTTTGGATAAAAAGATCACTTTTAGCTGATGAACAATGGGTGATGTGTGCTGAACAAGGCGATACTGGAAATAACTTTACTGCCCTTTATTTTGCAGCTAACGATACATTAATTTGGAGAGAAGAAGTTAGTGGCTCTGATGTAGCAGCATTAAAAACTAATAGAGTATTTAGAGATATTTCAGCTTGGTATCATATAGTTTTAAAATGGGATACTACTAATGGTACAGCAGGAGATAGAATGAAAATGTTTATTAATGGAGTTGAGGAAGGTTCAACTGGTGGATATTCTACTGATACACAACCTTCTTCTTCCATAGCATCAGAATGGGGTCAACAAGAATATCAAGGAATTTGTCAACAAATATTATCAGGATCAGCAGCTCATGGTTTTTCTGGTGTGTTAGCCCATTTTCATTATACTGATGGAACAGCATATGACGCAAGTACGTTTGGTGAAACAAATTCTACTTCAGGAATATGGGTTCCAAAAACTTCTCCTTCAGTTTCTTATGGAACAAATGGTTTCTTTTTAAAGTTCCAAGACGCATCTAATTTTGGAGATGACAGCAGTGGAAATGGAAATGATTTAACTTCTGAAGGAACAGGAGTTACAAAAACTAAAGATACTCCTAATAATAATTATGCGACAGGAAATTCTGTATATAATATGGTGGGAGGTACTTTTTCTAATGGAAACAATACTATTGTGGGAGCAGGTAATTGGTTTACTCTGGCATCAACCTTAGGAGTTGATTCAGGAAAATGGTATGCGGAATTTAAGTTAAGTGCTGGAACTAATTCTCATGTAGGAGTCTGTGGAGATTATAAAATTAATCAACAAACAGCAGGAGATTATGGTTTTGGTTCTAACTATGGAAATCCTTCAATAGGATTACATCAAAGTGGAAATATTTATGTCAATACATCAGGTCCAGGTTCAAGTTTTAGTGGAGGTCAATCCACAGGAGACATTATAGGTCTTGCTTTAGATATGGATAATCGCAAAGCCTATTGGCATAAAAATGGAGAATGGGCAACAGGTTCAGGTGCTTGGGATAGCACAACTTTTGATGCGGCTGTAGGAGCACAAACTTTAGACGTAGGTGATTATGCTTCAGCAGATATTTGGTTTATGGGTTGTTCAGGAAATAGTAGTACACAACAAGCTAACTGGGGTAATGGATATTTCGGAACTACAGCAGTATCAAGTGCAGGAACATCAAGTTCTGGTGACACTTCAGTTTGGGAATATGATTGCCCTACTGGATTTTACGGATTAAACACAAAAAATTTAGGGAGTTATTCATAATGGCAGATTTTATTTCATTTCAACCATCAGATTTTTTTAATACAAAACTTTATACAGGGAACGCATCTACGCAGTCAATTACTGGAGTAGGATTTCAACCTGATTTTACTTGGATTAAAAGAAGAGATGGTACTTATAACCATTACGCATTTGATGCACCAAGAGGAGCAGGATGGTATATTAAACCTAATCAAACTGCAGCCCAAGTAGATGGAAGTGCTGACCATTTAACAGCTTGGACAAGTGATGGTTTTAATTTAGGAAGTACTGATGGAGTCAACGCAAGTGGAGATACTTTTGCTTCTTGGAATTGGAAAGGTGGTACAACATCAGGAATAGCAACGAATGGAAGTACAACGATTACTCCAAGTGCTTATTCATTTAGTCAGACTGCTGGATGTTCAATTATAAAATATACAGGAAATGGAACAGCAGGTGCAAAATTAGCACATGGATTAGGAGCAAAACCTGACTTTATTCTTATAAAAGGATTAGACGCTACGACAGATTGGGATGTATATCATTCAGGTATGGGAGCTACTCAATGGTTAGAATTAAACTCAACAGGTTCGGTTTCAACATCTACTAATAGATGGAATGATACAGAGCCAGATTCAGTTAATATAACTTTAGGTGATAGTACTCATGTTAATGATAGTTCTGATTTTATAGCTTATTGCTTTAGTGCAAAAAGGGGCTTCTCAAGTTTTGGAACATTTACTGGAAATGCTTCAGCTACAAATGGTCCTTTCGTTTACACAGGATTTCGCCCTGGTTATGTTTTAGTAAAAGTTTTAAATTATACGGCGGCTTGGATTATGTTTGATAGTAAAAGATTGGGTTATAATCTCCAAAATAAAGTATTTACTCCCAATACAAATGCTGTTGAAGAAGCTGCTTGGATGAGTGATATATATTCAAATGGTTTTAAACCTTTTAGTAGTGACCCAGCAATTAATGGTAGCTATAATTATATTTATATGTCTTTTGCTGAGTTTCCGATAGTTTCAAGTAATTCTAAAGCTGGAACAGGAAGGTAATATGAATATAATTTTTTTTCAATTTTTTACGCAGGAATTTTAAATGGCAATAACAAAAGTAAAAACATTAGGTATCACAGACGCAAATGTAACAGCAGCTAAACTAGCTACGGATTCAGTTGAAACAGCTAAAATTACAGCAGCTAATGTTACGAATGCTAAACTTGGTACAGATATATCGGCTGCTAAACTTACAGCAGGAACTGTGCCTGATGCAAGATTCCCAGCTACTTTACCAGCAGCAAGTGGAGCTAATCTTACAGCTTTAAATGCTACAAATATTGGAAGCGGAACTGTGCCTACTGCCAGACTAGGAACAGGAACAGCTTCAGCCTCAACATTTTTAAGAGGAGATCAAACTTATGCATCGGCAGGTGGTGGAAAAATAAATCAAGTTATTCAAACAGTAGATACAACACTTAGAACTATGTCATCTTCCTCATGGACTTCAACTAGCATATCTGTGACTATTACCCCTTCTGCAACTGATTCTAAAATTTTATTAAACTTTGCTGGTCAGGTTGGATTTTCTACAGGATTAAGAGTTTTATTTGCACCTTATGCAAACGTAGGAGGAGCAGGGGACTCTGCTATCGCTATTCCAGGAGGTTTAGATGGTTTTATTGTGGTAGCTGCAAATGATACGGCAACATATCAATGTCAAGCAGCACATCTCAATTATTTACATTCACCTGCTACAACATCTGAAATTGTTTATACAATGTATTGGAATAATCCAGGAGCTAATACTGTATATTTAGGTCAAAATTACGCCTCTGCTAATACTTGTCCATCATTTTTTACAGCAATGGAGGTATTAGCTTAATGGCATACATTGGTAAGCAACCTTTAATTGGAAATTTTATTAAGCTAGATGCAATTACAACATCAGCTACGGCAACGTATAATTTATTAAATGATTCGGTAGCTTATAGTCCACAATCAGCTAATAATTGTATTGTGAGTTTAAATGGAGTTATACAAGCACCCACAGATGCTTATACAATTTCAGGATCAACAATCGTTTTTGATTCGGCTTTAACTGCATCAGATACGATTGATTTTATTTTAGTATTAGGTGATGTATTAGATGTTGGAACAGTTAGCGATGATACTATTACGACTGCCAAGATACAAGATTCGGCTGTAACGACAGCTAAAATAAATGATTTAGCGGTAACTGATGGAAAATTAGCAGGTTCAATTTCAAATGCTAAATTGGCTAATAGTTCTATTACCATTAATTCTCAAGCGATTGCTCTAGGCGGATCAGGAACGATTGATGTAACTGATACCAAACCAACAATTTCTTCATTAACCCCTTCGGTAATAACTAATGCAGCAACGGCTGTAGTTATTGCAGGAACAGGGTTTGTTTCAATTCCTATTGTAGAAGCGATTAATAGTAGTGGAGCAATTACTCCAGCAGATAGCGTTTCATTTACAAGTGCGACTTCTATTACAGCAACCTTTACTTTGCCTGTTGATGGAACATATTATATAAGAGTTGAAAATAATTCAGGAGACGCTGTTAGAACTTCAACAGCAGCTTTAACTGTTAGTGATGAACCTACTTGGGTTACAGCTTCAGGTTCGTTAGGAACTTTTGCAGGGGGATCAGCAATCTCAACGATTACTTTGACTTGCACAGACGCTACATCTTTTGCGGTTACATCAGGTGCGGTTACGGCTGGATTAACATTTACTACTGGGGTTGGTTCTGCTACTATCACTGGAACTCAAACTGCACACACTTCAGCAGCGACAGACAGTTTTACAGTAACAGCGACAGACGCAGAAGGTCAGACGGCAGCAAGAGCTTTTACTATTTCATGGAGCTTTACAATAGGTCAAGGAGGACAGTTTAATTAATGGCTACGGCATATTTAACAAGAACACCAGGAAGTGCAGGAGATAGAAAAACTTGGACTTTATCTGGTTGGTATAAAAGAAGTGCAAATGCTTCTGATTATCTTTTATCATCAGGACAATACTCAAGCACTCAGTTATCTCAAATACTATTTGAAGGAGATGATTATTTTAATGTTGCTTTTTATAGTAGTGGTGCGGCACTTGAAGGTCATTTAGAAACAAATAGAAAATTCAGAGACCCTGCGGCTTGGTATCATATTGTTGTTGCTATGGATACGACACAAGCAGTTGCAGCAGACAGATTAAAAATTTATGTTAATGGAGTTCAAGAAACTTCGTTTAAAACAGAAACTTATCCAGCAGAAGATTATGAACCATCAATCAATAATAATGTGGCACAGAATATAGGAAGAAGAGAAGGTTCAGGATTTTTTAATGGAGTTATGGCTCATGTTCATTTTACTGATGGAACAGCTTATGCGGCTTCAGACTTTGGTGAAACAGATTCTACTTCAGGTATATGGGTAGCAAAAACTTCTCCCTCAGTAACGTATGGTACGAATGGATATTTTTTAAAATTCCAAGACACATCTGCTTTTGGAGATGATAGTAGCGGTAATAATAATGATTTTACAATGTCAGGAACTATAACACAAACTAAAGATACTCCTGATGATAATTTCTGTACTATGAATCCTCTTTCTGCAGGTGTGATTAATGGAGCAGGAATGCCTTTAACAAATGGTAATACAACCATTTATGATGGCGATGCCAACTGGAGAAGTGGATTTGGTACTATAGGAGACAATCAAGGAAAATATTATTTTGAAGCAAAAATGGTAGGAAGTTCAACTAATTGGTGGATAGGATTTTTAGATGCAAGACAAGTTGTAAAAGGAGAATATAAATTTACAGCAAAAACTAGAGGATATGGAGTATCTGGTGCTGGTAACAAAGGAAATAGTGATACTGAGGTAAGTTGGGGTGTAAGCTATGCCCAAAATGATATTGCGATGTGTGCTTTAGATTTAGATAACGGTAAAATTTATTTCGGAAAAAATGGAACTTGGTCTGAAAGTGGAGACCCTACATCAGGTTCTACAGGTACTGGAGCAGCTTATTCTGTTACAACAGACTATATTTATTTACCAGCAGTTGGTCTCTATGACACAACAGCAGGAATGTCATTAAACTTTGGTAATGGCTACTTTGGAACAACAGCAGTTTCTAGTGCAGGAACGAATGCTTCAGGCATAGGTACGTTTGAATATGATGTTCCTACAGGATATACTGCAGTATCAACTTTAGGATTTATGGAGTAATTATGGCTTATATTTCTTTTCAACCTTCAGATTTTTTTAGCACCAAGCTCTACACTGGGGATGCTTCAACACAAGCAGTAACTGGAGTAGGATTTGCACCTAATATGACTTGGATTAAAAATAGGTCAGCAAGTGGAGACCATTCACTTTACGACACTCCAAGAGGAGCAACAAAATGTATAATTCCAAATGGTAATGATGATGAACAAACTTATTCAACTGGATTAACAGTGTTTGGTTCTGATGGATTTACTGTTGGCTCTCAAGCAATCGTTAATGGTAGTGGAAATAATATTGTATCTTGGAATTGGAAGATGGGAACAACTTCTGGTTTATCAGGTGGAACTATAACACCTAGTGCTTATTCTATTGATACTACAAGAAAACAAGGAGTATATGCTTATACAGGAAATGGTACTGGAGGAGCTACGTTTCCTCATGGTTTAGGAACAGCACCTCATTTAGTTATGGTAAAAAATTTAACTACTGGTGGTGATTCTTGGAATGTTAATTTTCCTTTTACTTCATTAGGTAGTACTGGTAGATTATATTTGGATAGCAATGGTGGTAATAGTGCTACCGCAGCCGCATGGAACTCAACAGTACCGACTTCAACTCTTATTACTCTTGGAAGTAATGGTGAAGTAAATGGTAGTGCTAAATCTATGATTTTTTATGCTTTTGCCCCTGTTAAAGGATACAGTTCCTTTGGAGAATATACAGGAAATGGAAATGCTAATGGGCCTTTTATTTACACTGGATTTAGACCAGCCTTTATTATAGCCAAGCGTACAAATGCAGATGGTTATGATTGGACAATGATGGATTCACAAAGATCGCCTTTTAATGTAGCAGATGAGTGGCTTTATCCTAATCTGGCTTCTGCCGAAGATACTAATGGAGCCGTAGATTTCTTATCAAATGGTTTTAAAGTTCGGCAAACACATAGTTATTGGAATACTTCAGGTGGAAATTATGTCTTTATGGCATTTGCAGAATTTCCGCTAGTATCAAGTAATTCTAAAATTGGCACAGCCAGATAAATGAATTTATGTCTTTGAGAATTGAATCTTTAAGAAAACAATATGAATCAAAGATACTAGAAGCGGATGAAAATATAAAATTGTTGTTGAAAAATCCGCACATTATACCAGACCATAGCAATATTAACAAGGAGCTGGATAAGTGGATTGAGGTAAAAGATACTAACTTTAGCAAGTTACAACACATTTTAAGTTACTTGCCAAAACAGGATAAAAAAGATGGCAAATAATTATAAATTTAAAGGTGTGGCTTTAGCTACCCTAACACAAACGAATTTAGTAACGGCTGGAACAGGTGAAACATTAATTATTAAATCGGCTATTATTACTAATAATACAGCAAATACACCAACTGTTTCATTAGATGTAACCGATAGTTCCCCTGCTGGAACTTTTACGATTTTAAGAACTCATGCTTTGACTGCTAATACGTCAGAGGAATTACTAACAAAACCTTTAGTGCTTGAAGCAGGAGATATACTGAAGGCGACTATGAGCAGCACAGACTCTGTTCATATAACATTAAGTTATTTAGTAATAACGTAGTTGTTTTTGTATAGTTTTTATAGTATTTTATGGAGTTAGTCAGAATACCCAGTCAAGAACTTGAGAATATATGGGGTTTGATTGAAAAAGACATTAGGCAATCTCTACTATATTCAGGTCAACTTGCAACCCCAGAATTTGTTTTTAAAACTGCAAAAGAAGGAAAGTTTCAAATATGGATTTTGTGGGATAAACAACAAAAGACAAGTGTTGAAAAGTATTTTGGAGTGGTGATTACAGAAATAAGATCAAAGCCACTAGGAAATGTTTGCCACATCTACATGATGACAGGCAGACAAAGACACAAATGGCAATTTTTAATTAAAGAAATTGAAACATTTGCACAGCAAGAAAAATGTTTAATGCTTGAATTATTTGCTAGACCAGGTTGGCAGAAAATATTAAACCAATATGGTTACAAAAGAACCCATGTGGTTTTAGAAAAAAAAGTTAAAAAGGAGAAAAAAGAAAAATGAGTTTTTTAGGCGGAGGATCAGGCGGCGGCGGAGGCGGCACACAGAATGTGGTTGCTGAACCTTATGCACCAGCGCAACCAGCATTAAATCAAATTATTTCAGAAGCAGGAAAAGTTTATGGAAGTGGAGTTGGACAATACGTTGCTCCAACGACTCAAACCTTAACAGGATTAGCTCAACAAGAAGCAGATGCAGGTGCAGCTAGATCACAACTACAATCTACTTTAGCTGGAGGTTATCTTAATCCTTATCTCAATCCTATTATTCAACAAGCAGGAGCTGATGCTTACACTAATGTAGCTCAACAATTTACTGGAGCTGGTAGAACACCAGGAGGCCCAGTATCTCAAGCTATGGTTGCTGACCAAGTAGCGATGGCAGCTTTACCTTATGCTTTTCAAAATGTGAATACAGAAAGAGCTAGACAATTAGCAGTGGCTCAACAATCTCCTAATTTATTTCAAACAGGACAACAGCTAGAAGGTTTAACAAGACAAGCTCAAATGTCTCCTTTCCAAAATTTACAAGCCTATGGTTCAATCGTTAGTCCAATCGCTTCTGGATTTCCAGTTCAACAAAGACAAACTAATTATAATGCTAACCCAGTAACAATGGGTATGGGCGGAGCAGCTTTAGGTTATGGACTAAGTGGAGGAAGTGGTTTAGGTGCTTTATATGGTGGTTTAGGAGGAGCATTAGGAGGATTATTATTATAATGAAAAACATAACAAAAATTTATTATGATTTAGAAGTTAAAGTTAAAGCTCACCCAATGAAATATTTTGTGGGTTTATTAATTTTAATTGTTATTGCAATAGCACTTTAAGGAGGAACAATGCCAGGACATTATGGCGGAGGCCAACATTCATCATCTTTTTCAGGAGGAAATTCTGGTAGAGATACAGGATCAGATTACGGACAATTTGATAGAGCTGTTTCTCAAGCTCAAAATAATCCAGCACCTTCTAGCGGTGGAGACGGAGTAAATTGGTCGCCATCAGATGATATTGATTCAACATATACAACAACTAGCTTTGATGTAACTCCAGAAGAAAGTAGTGCTGGTGAGTTTATGGACAACATTACTTCTGCTTATGAAAAAGTAGAAGTACCTATAAAAGCTTTTAATGTTATTACTTCTCCTGATCCTGTTAGTTTTGGTTTAAATATGTTGTCTTATACGGCTGCAAAAAATAAACAAAAAGCTGCACAAGATGCTTATATTGCTTCTTTACCAACTGGTGAAGATGAATATGGACATGGAGATTATATGGAAAATGTTGAAGATTATTCTGCAAGAGTTTATGATACTGATTATTCAGGATTAGATCAAGAAGGTCAAGCAGAATTAGATTTAGATTATGCAAAAAATTATGGTTTAGATTATTTTGATCCTAATGAAATTGTAAAAGATGGAAGTATTAATCTTGAGGATATAAATAAATTACCTAACGAACAACAAGAAATTATTACTGATTTAGTTCCTTATATGGCTCATGTAATTGGAGGGTCAGAATTACCTCCATCTGTTTTTGATAAACATTTTTCAGATATTGCACAATCAGGAAATAGAATTATGGAAAGTTATAATACAATAAAAGACAAAACAAATAAATTTTTAACAACACCTATCACAACAGCATCTTATGGAATTTTTGAAGATGCTAGATTAAGAGGATTAATATAATGGCTTGGGAATGGCTTGAAAAATATTTAAAAGGAACATCAGGAGTGCCAGGCTCTAGGGTGGGAGAACCTTATGAAAAATACATACCAGATACTCAAGGTTTGTTTGGCACTGGAGGAAACTTTGGAAAAGGTGGATTACTAACAACATTTAATCAAAATCCTAATGCAGGTAATAATATGTTTGAAATGTTATCAAATCCTGCTGTAGGAATTGGAGCAAGTATAGCTACTAGAGGAATGAAAGGAGAAGATATTGGAACTGCCGCTTTTCCATCAATTAAAGAAGGAATAAGTTTTTCAGAAAGCATATCTAAAATAAATACCGCTAGAAAACAAAGAGAGTTTATTAAAAAATATGAAAGTCAAGTTCCTGAAGGAGATTTAGCATTATTTAGAGCTTTTCCTGTAAAGTATGTTTCAGCAATGCTTTCAGAAAAAATGAGAAAAACAACATTGGGAGACAGAGCTACTTCAATTTTTGATAAAATTGCTCAATTACCTGCTGACGAACAAGCCGCAGCTATTAAGGCTTTACCTAAAATACAACAAGACCTTTACAAAAAATACATTAGACAACAATTTAATTTAGTTGAAGAATTGCTTACAGGTGATTTAAAATCAGGTGACGGAGGAGTAAAAACTAGTTGGAAAGTTGGAGATGAAATTGAAACAAAAGATGGAAGAAAAGCAAAAGTAACTAAAGTTGATGAAAATGGAAAAATTCTTGACGTAGAACCTTTAAATTAAGGAGTGAATTAGAATGGCCAGTATATCGCTTCAAGAATTTTTAGGAAGTAGCACTATTATTTCTGATTCTTCAATTAAAGATGACGAAGAAGAAAAAAAAAGAAAGAAAGCTGAACTTGAAAAGCTCTTAAAAGAAGAATCTAAAGAAGAAGATTTTATTTCGGCTGAAAAAGCTGGAATTAAAATATCCCCCCTATCAGACTTTGCTAAAAAAGAAAATATTATTACTCAACTTAGTGAAGATAAAGATAAAAAAAAATCAAAAGAAAAAAAAACAATTACTCTTAAAGAATTTTTAGGAGATTCTGTTGTCTCAGGATCAGCAGATGCTCCAGATGTTATGAAAGGTTCTGTTTTAGATGGCGGAACAGTTCAAGACGGCTACTCCACATGGGATGATTTCAAAGAAAATCTTTTAAGAAGAACTTATTTAGCGGCTGCAAAAGATACAGGTCAAGCTACGGTTGATACTATTAATTGGGCAGGTAAAAAATTAGGAGCAGATGAAAAGGTTATTGATTATCAATTTGAAAAAATTCCTGAGCCAGATTATTTTGGCGGAAGTCTAAGTAGAGACCTTTTAGGTTTTGCCGTTCCTTATTTTGGAGTAAGTAAATTAGCAGGGGCAGCTAATCTTATAACAAAAATTCCTAAAGCTACTACTTTGGTAGGTAGAAGTGTCAGAGCTTCTTTAAAAGGAGAGGCTGCGGCTCAATTAGCTTTTTCTCCTTTTGAGCCAAGAATCACTAATCTTATTCAAGCATACCCTCACTTAGCTAATCCTATTTCAGAATATTTACAAGCAGACACTAAAGATTCAGAAGATTTAGCTAGATTAAAAATGACAATAGAAGGTGGTATTTTTGGAATAGCTATAGATAAATTATTAAGTTTGGTGGGCAGAGCAAAAGCCTCTGGACTAAAAGCTAACCAACTTAAAAATACAGATAAACCTATAAAAAATTTTAACAAAGTAAGAAAAAATGAAGCGGATATTGTTGATGATGCCACAGGAGTTGTTCCTAAATCATTAAGGGATGATATTAATATTAAATCTACAGTAGAAAAAGATATTAAAAGTATTAATAAAGTTATCAAAGATGATTTAACATCAATCAAACTTAACCCTAGAGTTAGAGATAGAATTGCTAATTTTATGGATGATCTTTTTAAAAAAGCTGAAGTAACAAGAAATCCTTTAATAAGAATTTCCCATCAAATTTATGATGTGATGACAACCCCTAGAATTATGAAAATTATTAGGGATGAAAAACTTTTACAAAAACATAAAGTTTCTACTGAAGAAATAATGAATCTCTTTAGAAGTACCATTAGAGAATCGGCTCAAGACTTAAATAGAATGTCTCAATTAGCAAAGGCCTATGGTAAATTTTTAGATGATGGTAAGGCTTCTAAATCGTTAAGAAAAGAATTGGAAAATCAAGGAATAGATTCTGAATTATTATTAACTGATACTTTCAAAAGGTCAGATAATATTAGAAGGGGTATGATGGTCGGTAGATGGGCTACGGCTGCCAGAAACTTTGTTTCTCAAGTAGGCAGACAAGGAATTAATGTTTTAAATGATGCAGTTAGATTTGGTGGAGAACAGTTATGGACAAAATTAACTGGCAGACGATTACAAAATGTACCTGCTGATCCCATAAGAACCTTTCAAGGGTTTGTAGATATTTTTAGACAAATTAATCGCAAACGATTTATTAAAGTAAAAAAAGACGTTGATAATATGTTATCTGCTTTTCCAAAATTAAAAGATCGTTTATTTTTAAGATACAGTTCAGATATTCAAAGTGCTACTGGAACTAAATTTTCTCCTTTAGGTATTGCGGAAAAGGCGGTGGATATATTTAATCTTTTTAATAGATTCCAAGAATTTATAACTAGAAGGGCTGTCTTTCAAAATGCTTTAGATGCTATTATTAGAGGTAAGCCAGAAGTATATGGGAAGGGAGCAACTTTAGGTAAAATAGTTAGTGATCCCAATCTAATGAATACCATTAGAAAAAAAGATTTAGCATCAGCCATTGATATAGCTTTAGAAGCAACTTATGCACTTAATCCTAAAACTGGAATAGCAAAAACTTTTGTTGAGTTTGTTAATAAAATGCCATTTAGTTTATCTTTATTAATTCCCTTTCCAAGATTTTTAGTGAACTCCTTGAAATTTTTATTTGAATACAGTCCACTTTCCACAGCTAGAGGAGTGGCTGGAGTAGCATTAGATATTCCTTCTGTAATGCTTAGTTTTTCCGCAGATGGAACATGGACTAAAGGATTTCTTAAAAGATTATCAAAGGGAGATGTAAGCGGAATGAGTAAAGCGATTTTAGGTTGGGGTATTTTTGCAACCGCTTATCAAATTAGAGGTTCTAAATTAGCTGGAGAAAAATGGAATGAAATTGTGGTGGGCGATAAGACAATAGATACTTTACCTTACAATCCTTTAGCTGCTTATTTATATGTAGCTGATTTAGTTCATCGTTATCAAAAAGGTCTAAGAGTTTTTCCTAAAAACCCAACTAAAGAATTAATGAAAGTTTTTGCAGGTACAAGAGGGGGAACAGGATTATATATGGTAGATCAAGTTATTGATTTATTATCCAGCGATATGAGTTCACAAAAAATGAATAAGGTTGTTGATTTTGTGGGTAAAATAGCAAATCAATATATGACACCATTTAAAACATACATGAATTTATATGAAGGAACAAAAGAGTTTATAACAGGAGAACCTGTTCCAGCAACTAAAGATACTAGAACTGCACCACTAGAATTTGAAAAAAATGTTGAGGGTTTTATTAAAGGCTCTGGAGAATCTATTAAAAGAAATTTCAAAAGCATATTTAATAAAGAGGAGCTTCCTGATTATACCTCTACTACTCATGCGGTTTTTGATCCTGAAACAAACACATGGGTCGCTAGACCATTAAGAGCTGAGGGAGTAAATGTTTTTGGTAAAAAAATTCCTGCTCCATTTGTATCAGAATTTACTGGATTAACAATTAGACAAGAAAAAAATGCAGCCGAAAAAGAAATGGATCGTTTAAATATTGCTTATAATGAAATATTTAGAACAACAGGAATACCATTTTTAGATAGAGAATATAAAAATGTTCTTGCTCCACAAATTCATATTGGTTTATCTAAATTAGTTACCAGCCAGAAATATTTATCTCTTAATCCTAATATACAATTATTGATTGTTAAAGAATTTTTAACAGAAGCAAAGAAAAATGCAATGACAGCTCTACAATCTAAACCAGAATTGATTCCGTATTTAATGGAATACCAAATTAGTAATATTCCTAAAACTCAAAGACAGGCATTAAATTCAGTTTTGGGAAAAGATTATATAGATACTTTAATAAAAGAATTTCAAAGCGGAAAAAGATAATATATCTTGTGTTTGGGTTGTAATGTACAACTATATCTTGTATGTATAATTATGGCAAAATTTAGCAAGAGTGTAAAGGGTACGATTTCTGAGCTAAAAGCCATCACAAAATTGACACAAATGGGCTACTGGGTAGCCAAGTCTTTAGACCCCCAATGTCCTTTTGATATTGTTGCTGTGTCAGATTGTGGTAAGATACAACTGCTTGATGTAAAAACAATTTCATATAGGAAATCAAGGAAGAAGATACATCGCATCCCAACAGAAAAACAAAAATCATTAAACATAAAATTAATGATGATTGAATAGGAATGAAGAAAATGAAATTAAGTGAATCAACAAATGTCGCAATGCCAATAAGAAATTTAATTTCTATTATTGGTGCAGTAGCACTTGGAGTTTGGGCTTTCTTTGGAATACAAGAACAGCTTAACAAACATAGTACACAATTAGAAATTATGGAAAAAGATTTAGTTCTTAATTCAGAATTTAGAATTGGTTGGCCTAGAGGATTACTAGGTTCATTACCTGCGGACAGCGAACAATTTATGCTTATTGAAGAATTATATAAACAAACAGATAAGATGCAATTGAGATTGGAAAGTATGATGCACAATGAGGTTAATATAGAAGCATTAACTAAAGCAGTTAATAAATTACAATCTGATGTAGAGAAGTTAAAAGACAAACAAAGAGCATTTGCTAATGGAGGGCAACATTAATGATTGAAACGGTGATCGCCTTGTGTATGTTTTATCAAGGTGGGATTATTGAACACACTTATAAAGACAGTATGTCTGATTGTTTAAAATCTAAAAGGATTGCTTCTAGGGAAGTTAATCCTGAAAATGTTAGATTTGCTTGTGGTAAAGTAACAGCAGAAACAGAGATATATATGGGTGAAAAAAAGATACTTAAAATAATAGAGGATAAATACTAATTGTGGTTGATAGATTTTGTAAAAAGTGTAATCATCTCTGTCATTGTATAGAGGCAGACCATGACGGCTGCAAATGTGATGGCTGTGAGTGTAGTCAAAAAGGTGAAGTAATTATTGATGATACTAATGAATGTGAGTCTTGCCAATAAAAAAGGAGATGAATATGATAACATTACCTGATCTAAAAAGTAAAATTGCTTTATTTTGGTGGAATAGAAGTACTAAAACTAAAACAATTCTATTGGCGATTGTAGGTATTATCCTGTATATTCTTTAATAGGAGATATGATGAAAAAAATATTATTAGTCTTAACATTCCTGGTTTTAACAGGATGTTCAGTAGGACATAAATGTACTTATACCCAAGAAGGTACTAAAATTTCAAGCTGGGTATGGTTCTTTAATGGTGGGCAACCTGCTGATGTAGATAAAAACAACTGTAATTAAAAAAATATATGCTAGAGGGTTTAACGAATGAGGGTTTTAAAAAAACTTTGGAAAAAGTACACCGATCATCTTTACGACAGTTTTCTAGGCTTGATAGAAAGCCGATCTGGCAATCTATCCTGTTGGGCTTGGAACAAACGATGGAACAAGCGACACTTTCTACGCCATGTAGGTGGCAAGACAGGAAAAATTTATACCATCTCTAAACGAACAGGAGCTTACAAAAAATAATTATGGCCTTCCCAGTATTAAATATTTTGACAAGTGCTTTCAAGGTTGGTACACACCTGTATCAAAATAGACAAAAAACTAAAATGCTTATGTCTGATGCACAGATGCGTCATGCAGAAAAGATGAGTACAGGTGAAATTGAATATAAAGCGAAAATTATTGAGAGTAATGATAAAGGCTGGAAGGATGAGTTTGTTCTCATTCTTGTCTCCCTTCCTATTCTTCTATTGGCTTATTCTGTTTTCAGCGACTCTCCAGATATTCGCCAACGACTAGATTTATTTTTTGAGTATTTCAAGAACCTTCCCTACTGGTATCAGGCTATATTTATAGGAGTAGTCAGTGCCATCTATGGTCTTAAAGGTGCGAACATTATGAAAAGGCCAAAATAATGTATGTCAGAAAATTCAAACGAACTTATAAACGAATATAAAGATCAGATTAGAATCTTAAAATCTGAGGTTGCGGAGTTGCAAGACGCAGGAAAATCTAAAGACTCAGCAAACAAAAGGTGCTTACAAAAACTAGAGTATGCTAATGAAGATATAGAAAAGGCAAATTCTAAAATAAAAGAACTCAATCAAAAGTTGAAAGACACCAAGAAAACAAACAAGATGCTAACTGACCACCCATGATAAAGAATGAAAATAGTATTAATAATGATTATTTGCTCAGCAATAGATGGAAGTTGCGACAGACCCTACCAAAACAAAAACACCTTTTCCGATTGGGATAGCTGTATGCGTCAAGGCTATGTAGATTCATTACAAATATTAGACTTAATGGGTACGGAATTTGTTAATGAACATGGGGCATATATTCGTTTTGCCTGTAAAGAAGTAGAAGATAAGAAACAAGAAATTAACGCTTAATTTATCTTTGTAAGATTGCAAAACCTATTCACTTATAGTACATAAGAGTTAATGAAACTCAGTACGAATTTCACTTTAGAAGAAATGATTCAAAGCCAGACAGCTTTGAGAAATAACATTGATAATAAACCTAACGACCAACAAATAGAAAATATAAAGCATTTAGTAGTTAATATTTTACAACCTTTAAGAGATTATTATCAAGTACCCTTAAAGATTACATCAGGATTTAGAAGTCCTAAACTTTGTAAGAAGATAGGGTCAACTACTAAATCTCAGCACTGCGCTAACAATGGGGCGGCTGCTGATTTTGAAATTCCAGGTCATGATAACAAAGAGGTGGCCAGTCATATTAAAAACAATTTTGACTTTGACCAACTCATCCTTGAATATTATGACGATTTAGATATGAACTCTGGATGGATTCATTGTAGCTTCCAACTTATGGAAGGAAGGCATGAAGCCTTAATCAAGGATAAAACTGGCTATCATAAATGGGAGGACTAATGGCTAAAAAGAAAAAGAAAAACAAAAAGAATAAAGGCAAAAAGAAAAAGAATAAAAAAAATAAAAAGAAAAGATAATGTGGAATCCAGATAGGATTTTTATTATTGCTATGACAATATTTTTCATAGGCTCTATTTATGTTTTAAGTTTAATTCCAAAATAATGAGAAGAAAAAAAGGAAAAAAAACTTGGGCTTCTGCCAAAAGAAAAAATATTATTAGAACGGTTGGGAAGTGCATTCATTGTAATGACGATATTAGTAGCGATATGAGTTTTATTTGTTATTACCATCCAAGACATGAGCCAATAAAACCAGCTCATTATTCATGTTATAAAACAGAAG
>Ga0208919_1000391_pt1 | contig 30781 bp, 21 predicted proteins | sample 4_EtaG_FD_184076 | JGI IMG/M metagenome (GOLD analysis project Ga0208919, IMG submission 184076) | Marine viral communities from the Subarctic Pacific Ocean - 4_ETSP_OMZ_AT15127 metaG (SPAdes) (version 3) | ecosystem: Environmental > Aquatic > Marine > Oceanic | place: Pacific Ocean | collected...
TTTTAGTTCTTCCAGTACTTTTTTTAGCTTCTTCTTCTGCTTTCTGTATGGCTATATTTGTTTTTAACAACTCTTGTTGATGTTCTTTAGACGCAGCCATGTTATAAAGATCTGTTTTGGAAATAGGACTAAATCCTTGCATAGGACCAGAAATACCACCACCTAATAAACCACCAATTATACCATCGTTTATAAAACCTCTAAAATAATCTCGAGTTGTCTTTTCATCTTCAAAAACACCTTGGTCTGCCCATTGTTGTAAAAGATTTGTAATTCCTTCAGCTGTAAATTCATAACCAAATCCTTTAAGATAACCGAATACAGTTCTTTCCAAAAAGTTTCTACCATATTCTTTTGTTATTTTTTCAAAACCTTCTTTACCACCACCAAGTCCAACGGCCCCTCTAAAAAATTTACCACCAAGATATTCACCGACAAATTCAGCACCCGCGTGAAGAAAAGAATTTTTTCTTAAATCTTCTAAATCTTCATCAGACATTGTTGTAGGATTATATCTATGTTGTATGTTCTCTAGAAATGTACTTGAATAAGTACTAGTACCAATAACACCTGCTCCAAGAAAAGGATTAACAGCTACACTTAAAAAAGAATAAATATTTGAAACAGCTTGTTCTGCTGCTAGTGTTCCGGCATCGCCAGGTCTTCCTGCTTCAAATAAATCAACAACGTTCATTTGAACACCTTGATCGTCTGTTGGTTTAAACACAAACTTATCTAGTTCTGATTGTACTAAATCAAAAGCTCTAAAATCAGTAATCTCTCCAGAAGCTTGCATTCCCTCCATTGTTTTACCATCTCTTAGTCCTTGTGCTATTGTTTCTGTTTCAAAAGCTCTTACAGGATGTTCTATAATCAACTCTGTAGCTCTTTTAGCCACATTACTACCCCAACCAACAAACCAATCTGGTTGCCATCCAGTTATTGTTTTCTGTGTTCTAACAAACCAAGGGTCTCCTTCTTCTGAAAGTTTTTTAGCTTTAAGTATTTTCGCATCTGGAGAATTTAATTTAGAAATATTATTTATTGTTTTTTGAATATATTCTTCATCTTCACCTGCTATTCTCATTCTTTCAGCAGTTTCTTCCATCCACAAGTTGAAATCATCCATATTATCCATTACATGACCAGCTTTAAAACTTCCTATAGCTTGAGGTAATTTGAAAAAGTCTGGTACAACTTCATCTCCAGGTTGTATAATTCTAGTAGCGTCTTCAAGTTTTTGCATTTGAACCTCCCTTACGGTTTGTCCAACTGTTGATTTGTAATCAAATTCAAAATCTTCCGTGTTAGCAAAAGTACCAAACTCTTCTTCATTACCACTAATATTAACATCAAGTGTTTTTTCTGTAGACACAGGATCAGTTCTCTCTACAAGACCAAGCCCTTTCATTTGTTTTAAATATTCATCAAAATCCATATTTAATTCAAGAGCAAAACCTTGAAGATCCTCTAAAGTATAAGTAGCACCTTTATATTCAAACATATATTATTTGTTTTATCTTTTTTAACCTTCAATTTCTGTTAATTTTTCTTTATACTTTTTCATCATTTTATCAACGGCTTTCTCATAATCTTCTTGTGATACGTTTTTAGGTAAACCAAGGAATTCCTTCTTCCTTCTTTCATCCATCATGGTGAATTTTCCCATTTCTTTTGCAAGCTCTTTCTTATTTTTACTTTTAACTTCTATAACTTTTTCAACTTTAGGATCTAATATTTCTTTTTTTGGTACTACTCTAAACTTATCAAAATCAGGATGACTAATTTTAAATCCAGTATTTTTACCTATTAATAATTGTGTGGATACACCTTCTTTTCGTATACCTTTACCTGTCCAAACTTTATTAGCAGCATTGTATCTATAAGTAACATTATTAACACTAAAAGTTGCATCTTCACCGTTCATTGCTTTTTCAAGTTCATTATACATATCAGTAGCTTCGTAGTATTCTATCCACCCGTTCCCCCCAGCTCCTTGAGCACGTAAAGAATTACCACTACCAATCCAAGATCCTAAACCTTCTTCTCCTTCTTCTGGTTTTGGTTTGTTGTCTTTCCAAAACCTATTATAATACTGTGCTTCTTTATTTGCTGCCCATTCTCCATAAAGTTGTTTAGAAATTTCTAAATCAAACGCTGGATCATATCTATCTGTCAAGGCACTAACCATTCTTTTATGGTTCATTTTAAATGCTTCAATTTCTGCAGGTGATAATTTAGAAATCGCTGCAACATCCTCAGCATCCACATCATTATCACCATCTTGATCCCATTGAGCATATATTTCTCCAATTGGAATTGTTTTACCATCTTCAGTATAATACATATTTTTAACAAGTTCTAAAGATATACCTGTATGATCTAATAAATCATTTTTAAAAATACCACTACCTGAAGCTACTTCTATTGTAGAAGCGTTCATAAAATCTTCTTCGTCTTGTATTTCGTCTCTATAAACACTTTCGGTTTCTTTCATAATTAAATCATTATCATAATAATTATGAGAATCATTTTTTCCATCTAACTGTCCTTTTCTTCCTGCGCTTGTGAATCTATCTTGACCGAATACTTTCATTTTTTTATCCATTTCAGGTATTCCTTCTTTAATTTGCCTCGCAGTAAATTGTTTACCCGTAGCTGAGTTAATAAAAGTTAAACGACCATTAACATAATCTACAGTTACATCATCATTAGCATCCATACCACTAATATCTAAAAAAGATTGATAAGTTGATATATTTTCTGGATTTATTCTTTCTTTATTCCAATTATTGGCATTTCCAAGAATATCTTGAAAGTTTGCTCTAGTATCAACAACTTCACCAGTTATTCTCCTTAATTCACCCATCAATCTCATTCTAGCGTCATTGTTTTCCTCTGTATCATTTTTACCATAAGTATTATAAGTTTCAAACTCTTCTTGTAATTCTTTAATTCTATCACGCAAAGCGTTGACTACTTTATTTGGCATTGGTTCGTCCTGCGCGTAAAGTTTTTGAAACCCTTCATCTGCTATTTTTTTAAATCCAGCAAGTTGCTTATCTCTACCAATTCTTAGTAATTCGTTATCTTTTTTAACCTCGCCAATCAATCCAGTAACAATATCTCCAAATTGCTTCATAGTATCAACTCTACTATCGTATAAAGGTTTTAGATTTGGGACAGATGTCCCAGCCCTACTTAAGGCTTCTTTAAAAGATGCTTGTACTAATGTACTATCTGCTCCCATATTTTATATTTGTTTAAATTTTATGTTTTTAACCTCCCGTTCCCGTATAATCTATTTGTCCTAATGCTGATGTCATAGTACCCATCATTTGCATAGTATTTTGCTGTGACGCTATTTGCGCTTGCATTTGATTTGCTTGAGCTTGTTGTGTCGCTAAATTAGCGCCGGTTGACTGCCCCATTTGCATACCAAGTAACGTTGCTTGTCTATCCATTTCAGCTTGTTGAACCCATTGTTCACCTTGCATTTGAGCAGTTTGAACTTGCGCTGCTCCTTGCTGCACTTGATAAGCTCCTTTCGCTTTTAATGCTTGATTTCTAGCTTCTTGTTGACCTATTGAAGCTGATATTTGTTGTGTTTGTAATTCACCTTGTCTCGCGAGTGCTTGCGCTAATCCAGCAACACCACTACCACCAGCGGCTCCTCTAAGACTTTGCATTATATTAGCTCTTTGTTGTGCCCCTTGTTCCGCTTGGAATTCAGCTTGTTTTTGGTTTACAGTTAGATCTTCATATACATTTTCTTGATACATGTTTCGCATTTGAGCAAATGGATTTTCAAATTCCATAGCTTTATACTCTGCTTTTTGAGCATCTAATTTTGCTGTTTCTATATCTTGCCGTTCTTTTGCATCATTATATTGTTGTTGAGCTTGATCTCTATTTTTTTTGTCTCCAACAGCACCGATTATACCCGTAATCAAAGTGGCACCAGCCACCGCTACCATTCCATAACTCATATCGCGTATATATTAATTAATTCTTTCATTTTTTACTTTTTAAATATTCATTATATTCATTCCAATTAAATACAACATTCATTTCAGCCAACTTATTTAAATCTTGTGTGTTAGTTGGATTAGCATGTACTGTTACTATTACACAATCTTCTATTGCGTAAACAATTCTTTTTGCTCCTTGCGGTGATATAATATAACATGGAGCTATAAATTCCTCTACACCATCTTCTTTTGATGATGCTAGTAATCCTGATAATAAAAAGAATCCATAACTATGTTTGTGTATTGCTGAAAAACCTATTTGACCTTTTTTCATTCTCATTTCTCTAATATAAACACCTTCTGGAAAAGAATGTTTATATTCCCACATATCGGGATAGATTAATTCACTCCCATTTCCTACTACTATATCCTTTCCATCAGCTATACTAGTTAAATAACTTTCTATTTCTTCAACTTTATCTTTATAAGATTTAACAGGTATATTGTCAAATATTTTTTGTAATTCGTTTTTAGGCATAATTTAATTTAATTTATACCTAATATAGTCACAGTTTTGCTTGTTTTTTTACTATTAAGCTGATGTTGAGAGAAGTTTTTCAATATCAAATCTTAACGTTTGATCAGCGGTACCCGCTTTGATTATTTCTATATTACCAGTTATAGTTGCCGTTCTACTTGTATTTTCTACTGTTAATGTGGTACCACTTTCTAAATCTTGAACTGCATCAGCGGTCCAATTACCAGCACCATCAGCTCCACCACCACTAGTAATTAATGGGTTTTGTACGGAAGATTTAATCCCAATACCACCTATTCTAGACACATTATTAATAACACCTTCTCGATCAGCTACAGGTATTGTAGCGCTGCCAACTACAGCTGATGTTGTAGTAGTAGTTTGAGCAGTCAATGTAATCGCTAAATTACTAAATTTAACTTCCCAATCAAGTAATCGTAATATTTCACCTTCACCATAACCTCCAACTTTTATTGTATCGCCAGCTAAAGCTAAAGGTTGTTGGTTATTAAAAACTATATCTCCTGCTTGCACTGTAACTAATCCTTCTACTACTGTTGGTGTTTTACCAACTGTACTTACTGCAGGTTTTTCATTAATTATTGTTTGTTTTCTAAACTCTGTTCCATCCATAGTTACTAATCTATCTATATAAGGTTTTATTGTTGAGCTTGTTGTAACATTTGTACCTGGCACAATAATCATGTCTTCTTTAAGTTTATGTGCAAAATTATTTATTGGCCAACTATAATTCATTTGATTACTAAAACTTAATGTAGCCCCATCACGAACACCAAATCTAGAACTTGTTCCACCATCCTCATCTACGTAAGAAAATTCTTTAGCGTTATCGCTATCTGGATTTAACTCTGCTACTGTGAATAACTCTCTATTACATTTTGGGGTAAAAGTTAGTGTTTCACCATCGCTTAAAGAAACCGCTTGTGACATTGAGAACTCTTTAACATTATCACCATCTGGATTTAAAGCTGCAACCGTTACAATTGTTGCACTATTATTATTTAAAAGAGCATGAGGAACCCCTGATAAAGCAGCTGTTATTCTATCTCCAACAGCCATTTTTGTAGCAACATTATTGTCCATGACTACTTTAACTCCACTAGAAACAGCACCGTCTACTGTATCTGTTAAATCAGTTGTAGCTATAGTTATTTTATCACCAACTTTCATTTTATCCGCAACATTAGTATCCATAACGATTTTAGTTGCAGTTGTAGTAGCTCCGTCAACTGTATCTGTATTATTAACAGTTGGATATATATTTTCTCCTGGCAAAGTGATTGGCGCAGCTCCAATAACAGGTGATACAAAGGCTAAAACATCACTACTTGCTGGTTGTTTTATAATTCGATACGCGGCTGTTGTTCCTGCTAATATAGATGTCGAAAAGGCTGTCGCCTCTTTTGATTTATTTCTAAAAACCGTTAAAGTACCATTAGTACCAGTACCTGCTACAGTTGAGTTTGGTGAATATGGACTTAATGTTAACGTTAAAGTAGTATATTGATATATAATTTTTTGCATTATTGAAGAATTAGAACCAATAGAGCTATTTAAATCAACGGTACCATCGCCAAATCGTTCTTCAATACGAGCAACATGTCTTGTACCTGCTTTAGCATGTAAGTAAATATCATAATGATCATTATCAGTTACAGTTGGAAAGACTATACTATCTTTATACGAACTATCAACTAACTTACCTTCCAATACTGATTTCGCAGCTTGAAAAGTGTCGTTGTAAAAGTTATAATAATAATTATCTTCATTTCTTATTTCTAAAATAAACTCCGCTCCAATATCTCCAATTATTTCTACATTTCTAGTTTCAGTTGTACTAGATAAATCACTTAAGTCTAATTTAAAACTTGTTATAACTTTTTCTGATAAATCACCATATACTTCTTGAAATTGATCTACTTTTATATATCGACCATCGGATCTACGAACGTAACCATCAATATTATTATCACCACGTGGAGATATTATTGGTTGAAGAATTGGATCTGTTGGGATTGGACCACCAGTACCCCCACAACCACTATTTATACAATTTTGTTCAGTCGCGTACTGACCTTGCATAGGCCAAATTCTTTCTATACATTGTTGCATACCTCCCCAAGTATCATATAAACTAACAGGAGATACTTCTCCAATATTTGGAATCGAAGTTACGCAATCCCAAGAAGAAGTAACTTCACAAGCAGCTTCACAATCAGCTAGTGTAGTATATTGTCCATTACCAGTTTGAGGATCATAACACCCTCCAGTAGATGGATTACAGTCCCAAGAATCTGGACACCAGCACTCTTTACAATCATTACAACTAAGTGCATATGGTGGTGTACCACTAAACGTTGGATAATGCACAATAGGCACTTGCATCCAACCAGTAACGGGAAAGTGTCCATCGTACGTTATACAATAACCTGGCTCTACGCCCCAACAAGCGTTTTCTGTCATAGCTATTGTATCACCTGGACTAAGGGCTGTTACTCCTAGTTGAGTTATTACATCAGTATAAAACGCTTCTATCCATAAATATTGATTATTTAATGTTGCCGCATTACCAGCTGGAGTTCCACTTCCAGTGCCACCGCATAGTGCGTAGTTTGCTCCCCATGCTGGACTACAATTTGGATCCCAAGTAGGATCTAATGCTGCTATATCCATAGCGGTATATGAGCCTATATTAGCGTTTACATAATATGGGTAAGGGGCAATTGGTGGGACTTGATAATGATTAGTCGCGGGCATATTAGGACATATAGTCCAAAATGGCATCATCGTTCCACCTCCTTTTGTTTGTTTTGCAAGTTTATTTACTTCAGCGGGAACTGTATATATAATCGGTTCTTCAGTACATTCTCCACTTAATTTAGCTTGTATATCTTCAGGTGGTGTCTCGTTACAATCACAAACTTCAAGTAATGTTGTTGCCCAAGAAATACGAGTTTGGTGCCATAATAATGAGTCTAATCCAATACCTGAAGTCGGAGGAGGTGTTAGGTATTGAGCTATATAGTCTTGATCACTAATAATAATATCTCTTAACACTTGACATCCAGTTGGTTGAGAAGGATCAGGTGTATATACACCATCTGGACCTAACACGAATTTATCCCATGCATATTGTATATTCCATTCAAAAGACGATCTAACAAGAGCAGGATCAGGTTGATTTGTTGTATCAACTAAAGGCCATAACAGTTCATCTGCTAAAGCTAAAAAATACGCGTGAGTACATGTCCCAGTTGGAGATGGAGGTTTTGGGGGTTCAGAATCTATATATTTATTTTTTCCCTCTCCTTTTCCATTACCGCTACCGAATAATGACGCATGTTCAGCATCGGACATAAGTGTACCATCTGGCATATAATGAAAACCAGCAGGAGCGGCTTGTCCCTGAGCATTTGTCGTGCTTTGTCTCGCGCTACTAGGTATATTGTGATATGACATAATTATCTTTTATTTATTTACTACTTTCTGTAATTTCTGAACTAACACTAAAAAGCTCTATATCACCTTCTGACCAATTTACAAATCTTGCAAGAGCATAGTAACCTAATAAACTAGATGTATTTACTATTTTGTCTTTTGCAAAAGATATATAAGAACCTATTGGTGGAGCACTTACAAAACTATCATTATATAGAACTGTTATAATATTGTTATTAATAGCTGTTATAGTACCCAACAATACGGTGTTTTGTAGATCAGCATTATTAAAACCACCAAGTAGTCCGCCACCAGTTGTATAAAAAACAACATCTCCAACTTGTACGGATATGTTTATACTATTAAAAGTTAAATCTATGTTTGCTAATGGCATTTGTTATTATTGTTTATAGTTAATTTGCTCCACATGCTGAATTACATGAGGCTAGAGAGCTATAGGTAGCTCCACTACATACCGGCGTAGTTCCACAAGCCTGTCCTTGATAACATTCCGTACACGGTCCATTACCTCCTTGAGGATCACACTCCCACCATACCGCTGTTGGATAATAACAATCCCCACTATCATAATTTGCGCTTGGATTGTAATTACAAGCGTTACCATCTGTACATCCTTCAACAACCCCTGGATGCTCGTCCCAATCATGAGCTGTACCAAACGTAAATACATGCCATATACCGCACGCGGCAGTTGAAGAAGAGTTAAGTCCGTAATTAACACCGCCTTTTTCGGTATAAACTTCTACAGCATATTCTTGTTCGTCTGAAGTGAATGTTGTGCTTACTCCGGGTTTGTAAACATCAAACTCATAATTACTAGCATCATCATGAGCTGGACCCCACGGATAAGGATTAAACGGCGCTGGATCTTCTCTATCCCCAAGTATCGCCCCATTAGGAGATGTCGCATTTGCAAATCCATCAGTTGTATTACTTGGATCAATATGTTTTATAACAGGTGTTATATTCCAATTTCCGCTTGGATCTCTTTTCCAAAGTTTTACTACAACATGATCTCCAGAGTCATACTGTGCCTGCATATTAGGGAGTTGAGAAGTTATACGTAATCCAATATCTTGTTCACCATATTGGGTAATCATTCCTGGAACGGTTGAACATTCTGGACAACCAATAGGATATTGAGTACCACTTGGTGTTGTCTGATGTAAGTAGTGTTTAACTGTATCTGAAGGATCTGGCGCATATTGATAGTAATACATTGGTTGAGGTTGCGTAATTGGCTGCCCACTAACATCAACAGCATTTGGATTACCTATGGTAAGACTTTGGAATCCCCATATACATGAACCATCTTCCTCATCGGCAGTTGGATCGTAATTACATGCTTGTCCAGGTATTTCATCTCCTCCGTATATAGATGCCCAAGTAGAAGCACTTAAAGCTCCACCATCTCCAATTGCAGTGAACCAGTTATTCATATTAGTACCACCACGTGTACAACCTGATGAAGGTGCATAAACACAACTACCATCATCTACTGTAGCACAAGCTAAATAATTCAGCGCTGTTGGATCAGTACATCCAAAATAATTACAACTACCATCATCTACAAGAGTCCAATTACCAGGTAAATTACCTGGATTTGGATCACCATTACCACCATACAAATTACATGCATTAGGATCAGTACATCCATAAACAGTATAGTCACAACATTGTGTTCCTGGGCTACTATCATCACATGCTATTGTGCAAGAAGCAGGATAATATGCTTGTGAAGCTGTATTATACGCTTGACATCCATCATTTGGAGATCCGTAATTATCTGCTATAGGGTCCATACATCCAGCACAAGTAGTCCATTCACAACTACCATCATCTGTATATACTGATGAATCATAATTACAAGCTGTTGCATCTGTACAACCAAAAGTATTAAAAATACAAGAACCGTCATTAACACTAACATTATCACTACACGGTGTTAATGAACCAGCATTTATAGCTGTTGCACAATCATGATTCATCGCAAGAGGGAGATTACAACCAGGTATAATACAACCATCGTCCCAACCTGGATAACCAACAGGGGTATTTGCATTGAAATTCGTAGCATAATAAATCGCACATCCAGACGGCCAAGTACATGAACCATCATTAATAGTTATTCCGGCACTAGCATCATACTCAGTAGCTGGATAACCAGGCCATGTAGATACTATAGGATTTCCTGTTGCATCATAAGAACCAGTAGCGCCAGTACCACTATCACCACTATCTGGACAGCCAACATCCACACAACTACCATCGTCTATCATACCATATCCACCAGAATTATTATACGGTACGTAAGTTAACGCTGCATCTGGCCAAGCGGTACCTTGATCTGGACCATGAGCAGCACCAAGATGGTAAAAGCTAGATAAAGGGTTGGTACAACCATACCATGTACAATAACCAGGATCAAAGTTAGCAAGAACATCAAAATTAGTAGCAGATTCCTCCGTACATCCATAATAAAGATCAACACAACTACCATCATCAAAGTTCGCATTTGGATCATAGTTGAATGCACCGTCAACCCAAGAAGGACTTACACCATTACAATATTGACCAGGATTTTGTGATTCCCAATAAGAACCACAATCTGTACAACCTGGAATTGTTGCAACGCAATTACCATCATCTATTATACTCGCACCCTGGAAGTATGTGTATGCTATTGAAGGAAATGCAGTTGTATTCTGGCAACCCTCAGGGTATGACCATGCAGGAAGACAAGTACAACCTGTCCAAAAACAACTATTATCATCAGTATTAACTGACGCATTAAAGTTACTTGCGGTAGGTTCCATACAACCGTTTACTATAGCTTCACAACTCCCGTCATCAATTGTTGCCATGTCATTAAAGTTAAACGCAGTAGGATCTGTACATCCAAGAGGATTTGATATTACTGGAGCTACATTTAATATACCAATACCTTGTACTGCAAAACTATCTTGATCAAATGAAGAATTCCCGTCTTGATTAATAACAATTTGATTATTTAGACCGGTAGAAATAGGAACTCCTTTTATATAATTAAACCATTTACCTTCTTTTTCTATAAATTCATCTACAGATCCAGTTTCCATGTCTGTTCTTATTTTATCTACATACCACCCGGGTTGATCTTGTAAATTATAATATTGATCATCTTGAAAATTAGGAATAATTCTTGACTCAGTACCTTCGTAGTTTAGTGTTTCGAAAGATTTAACTATACTAGGAAAATCATTTAAATAAACTGATACTGAAGAATATGATGGAGTACCATAAAAATTATTTCTATTAACATTTTCATCATGATGTCTCCACGCTTTACCTTCTTTAAAAGTATAATATTGATTAGCGCAACTAATACCGTATTCTGGAATAAAAGATTTAAAACTAACCCACCCTTTTACATCTTCTCTAAACGTAACGGTTTCAGAAGAAAAAGAATTGTTTGAATTTATAGTAATATTATATTCTTCTTTTTTATCATCGTAACTTCCTGGATAAAATTTATTATCAACTAAATTATCTTTAAACCAATCTTTCATACCGTGATCAGATATAGGTGTTAATCCATCTTTTGATAATCTCATTATAGAACCTCTTGTTTTATCAGTAAAATATGCTCTATAAGCTTCTGACGCAAATGATTCTGGATTTTTAGATATACCATATTCACCAACAAAAGGTATTGTTTGTCCCAATACATTTCCAGTAGCTGTTAATTGAAGATTTCCATCAGCATTAAATACAGCGTCTTTATCAGCTAATATTTTTAAAACTTTATCTTCACATAAAGTAACTAAGTCTGTATTTCTAGAATGTAATTTTTGAATACTACCATATATAGGATTTATATCTTTTGTAATTTTCTCAGCAGTAATAAATTGATTTAAATTATTAACTCCAGATGTAGAGTTATATATACCAGAGTGTATTAAACCATATTTTCTATGTTCTTCTTCGTAATCTTTTTCAAGAATTGTTGATACTTTAACTCCTTTACCTAATATATCAGAATTAAAAGTATCAGATATTCTATCAGACTCTACTCCATTTCCAAAAGCAAAGCAATTATGCCAAGTTAATCCAAAGTTATTATTATAAATATTAGGATCTACTATTATATGACCCAAACTTGTTGAATCTTCAGCAACAACTACTGTTATATAACTACCGTCAGAGTTTGTAATTTTAATAACATCATCTTTTAATAAACCACCACCATTTGATGCTGTAACATACATTCTACTCATGTTCGTTTGAAAGTAAGCAAATCCGCAATCATCGGGAATAATCGCGCCACTAGCACAGTCATAACAACTTATAATAGCTCCATATTCTAGACCTAATTGAGAAACTGTATCAAAACGATTAAACATTTTTATTGGATAACTTTGTGAAGCCTCATAATATAATTCTAAATCTGCAGGATCTGGTGGTATTGTTTCCCATATAGCTGGATTTATAGATGCTTCATATTCCGGTTGTCCAAACCCAGCACTACCCCATAATGACTGCATAATCATACCTATATTCATCGCGTGATGCGCGGCGTATATCATCCAATTTCCAGGTTCTAAATCTATAACATTTCCAAACGCTATATCTCTATTTGTCGCGGTACCTGATGATGGAGATGATTGAGTTGGAACATATCCAAGTCTAGTTGACCCATCTTTATTTGTCCATATAAGCGGGTCTATATCAATCATATTACTCCACTTTGGATTATTTGGATCTGCTTGATCATAAAATGCCCCATGTGTTTGAGGACACGTTTGCATTACAGTTGTTCCACCCGCATAACAACCATTATCAAAAGTAGGTGGATATTGCACTGCGGGATCATAATTAGGATTAGGAACAATTCCAGTTACACTATAATCTAATGGCCAAAATGTATAATGATGAGCATATACCGGCGTACCATTACAACAAATAGCTCCACTAGTATTTCCGTTTCCAGCTACAGCGTGATTATAAGTTTCGTCTGGAGTTCCTCCTGCATCTACATATTCTTGTGGTGTTATTATACCTTGATCTTGTACTGTAGTACCAATGACTTGGTCTAATAATAATTCATATCTAACTCTATGTACGCCACTTGAATTTGACCAATTCCAATGATAAGCTGCTTTTCCCGCAGTATTTTCACAATCGAAATCATTATATACATTTGTAATATTTTCAACTATTCTATAATCTACAATTTTATATACAATCTCTCCAGGATCTCCATTAAAAATAAATGGAGCATTAAAACTTGTGAGAAAATCATGTGTTTGTTGATTAATAAATTCATCAAAATCTACAGTACCACCCATATAATCTGGACCAACGTAGGATATATCCATTCGTTTACTCCCTATTCTAGCACCAACACCAGGGGTATTCATTAAACCTCTATCATTACTTCCGTTATCTGGACTTGCAGAGGTACCATCAGCTTTTTCATAATATACCTCAACTCCATTATTCCAACTTTTTGCAGGAAAATTCATGGTTGGTTCCATATCAATAAACCAATGACCCATACCCGTGTGATCACCAGTTTGATCCGCAAAGGATTTCCAAAAATCTCCACTTCTAACAACGCTACGAGTATAATGAACTTTATAAGGTGGGTTAGTATGTGGAGAAGAAGAGCCAAATACCTCGTCATAACAACCCGCTGTTTGAAAAGCACCTAACATATAAGGATAATCTTTAGGATATATATTAGTGGGAGCAACATTTCCAATAGGATTTGGATAGTTAGCATTATCATATCCATGTGACCAAGTATTACCACCGTGTGACATATGCCAAAATTCATTTCCAACAACACTATTTAAAGTTATATCACGCCAACGTGGATCCATAAAAGATTCTCCCTTCCTATAATCAGCGTTTGTACCAATTTCAGAAATACCATTATAATCTTCATAAGCAGGATTATTAACAGTAGGAAGGAAACCAAATCCACCACCATTATTACCATATGTTTGGAATGTGCCTATATTAGGATTTGATCCAATATCCCAATTTGGATTTCCTGGGGAACTTAAGTAATTATTAAATGCAGCTTCAGTATGATGTTCCCCATCGTAACGTAAAAAACGTGCTGATAATATACCTATAACAGAATAACCCCCATCATATTCATATTGTAAAATAGATTGTTCTAACGCGGAGTCTTTAAGAATTTTAACAAAAAATCTACCGTCAAAAGCAGCGTATGGTGTTTCAACACTTCTAGCTATTTCTATCGCAGCGCCATTACAAAAAGCACCACTGTTATCCATAAATGCCATATCATCGCCAAAAACTCCATGTATTTTAACTGCTAGTGTACTCGTACTATTTGCCACGTACGTATCCATTACTGATATTTCATACCAATTAGATGTTTGTTTTTGAACTGTTGTCTTTTGAAATCTCAACCACATCTTTTTAAGATTAGATTCTTCCCAATCTTCAAAAGCATGTATCAAATCACTACTACTACTATCAAGAGCTTGATTAGATAAATATATAGCGTTTGCCATGGGAACCGGCGGTGTTGTTCCAAGGAGATTGTAACTAGCATGTGATTCTATACCATATGATATTTTAGTATTTTTAACGAAATCAGGAACCTCATTTGATATAGCTATAACTTTATATTCTGCGGTGTCTGTTATAGCTATATTACTATTAATATTCTTTTTTAATATTATAGTACTTTCTTCTGTAAGTTTATTCCTATCTAATGATGGAAAACTCAACCAAACATTACCATCCTCTGCATTATACCATCTATCCATTGCTAAATTATAATATTCAGTAGATGGTTCTTTAATAAAAAAACGAAAAGAATCTGCCCATGGAGGTGGATCATTTATTATTTTAATATCTATTAAATTTGTATTACCAGATTCTGATTTAGGTACTTTTAAAGTAGATTGACTACTTGTCATAACGGGAGATTGCCTACCATATTTATCTTCAAAAACTACGCCAAATTGGTATTCTCTTAATGATTTTATCGATCGTAATGGTGTTACAAGAGTTCCATCCCACTCATAAGGATGTTCGTAATAACCATATAATGGAGATCCATCTTGTTTTTTTGTATGGGGAGCTAAAGATATATCAAACCTGGGTTTAGCATAACTAGCTAGTGTTGTATAATTTTGTTTATAATTACCATAAACAATTCTACTACCCGTTATTTCTTGCGCACGTGCTACTTTAGGAATATTGTCATAGTGTCTTAAAATTTGATTTTCAGCAATAACAGCATATATTAATTCTGAATCAATAATATATTCATTATTATTCCAATGCCCAGTACCATCATTAGGTTTTATTTGATCTACAAGATATATATTAGAAGATCCAGATTCTTTGTATAATATGTCTATTTGAATTACGCCATCTGGAATATTAGGAGGTTTGATATTTGTTAGCGTAGCTTGCTTTAAATGATTTTGCATACCAACATTGAGTCCTTTTTTTGGTTGATAATCCCATGATAGAGGAACAAATGCTGTTTGAGTAAATGGAGAAAATACAGAATATTCATTGTCTTGATATTTATATCTAAGTCCAAATTTTGGAAATTTAAACTTAAATATATTATCAACATTATTTATTTTTAAATCAATTAAATAATCAAAATTTCCAATTAAAGTTTTAGGACTTATAGACACTATCTCAATTTGCAAAGTAGTTGTGAATACACCATTCGCATCAGGGAGAGATGACGGAGCACCTGTTGATGTTATTTTTCCTACAACAAGAGGTTCTCTAAGTGGAAACCTAATCTCTACGTCTTCATCTGGTTTTCTTTCAATAGCCACAAGATCACCAACATTAATATCAAGATTATTCTGAGTGCCAAGAGGTGTTAGTCCATTCGATATACTATGTTTTACCCATATCCACATAGAATCTCCTGGAATTAATAGTTCACCAGGATTATTTGAAACATCCTCAAAAGTAGTTTCAAACATACCCATAGTAGCTTCTGATGGTTTAGTAGATTCTAACGTCATAGATGGAGGAAGTTTTGGTGCTTCTTTAATGACAGTTATGTGCTTTTCTTCTACTGGAACACTAGTACCTAGTGTTTCATTTATAAAATCAGTATGTGTAAATATATTAGTAGTTCCTAATATAGATCTAGGTATATTAATTTTTTTAGGTTCAGAACCTACTAACTCGCCGTTAGAATCATAATGTCCATCAACCCAAAACAACATATCATCAATAATATTTAATCCAGTTACTAATATATCGCGCTTAAAACTTAACACTGGTTTATTCCAAGATGCTAATGCATACCATGAGAATTGAGGAATTACTCCGCCAAAAACTTCAGTAAGCATTTCCCAAAATGGTACATTAATCGTAACAATACCAGTTGAAACATCTACATTTGTAATAATACCATTAAATTCTAATTCTTCAAAAACACCATTAGAACTTATATCACCATAAATATTTGTAATATTCATTCCTTGAGCTAAATTTGCTAAATTAGCATCACTTGGATCGAAATGTAAATGCGTAAGAGTTAATGAATTATTATTTCCATCAGCGGGCGTAAACATTGCACTAGAGCCGGTTAATATTGAAGATTGTATGTCTACAAATACAGGCGTTATTGAATTTTCTTTATACTGTAAAATCATGTTTTTTACAGTAGCAGCAGTACCGCTCAAATCATTAACAATCGATTCATTTATTAACCAATAAAAAGTATCGTTTTTTTCATCAGAAACAGCCCCAACACAAGTAGCGGTACCACTCATTCCAATTGCATTTGGTTGATAATTAGGGGATAACATCGCGTTACCTAATAAATTTTGAACAGTACCTATGTCAGCAGCTTCTGAGGTTGATACTTGTATATTTCTTGCATCCCAATATTGGCCGTTTGGAACAAGTCTTTCATCAACATCCTTGTTCATTTTACCTCCAGTAAAATTATGTTTAATTTCTGGCATTTAATTAATGTTTGATTTGTTTGGATTTACCTCTTAAAATTTGAGTAATTTCTTCTAACTTAATATTTGATAATCTTAATTTCGCTGTTCTTATAGCAGCAAATCTTTCTTTTTTTAATCTATTAACTTGATATTCTGGAATATTAATTCTAGTTGATAATATAGCGTGCATTATCCACTTGTACATTGCTTCTTCAGCGAATTTATGAACTTGCATTTCTTCGTTAGTACCAAGACTATCACTTATATAATCTAATATTACTGTTTTACCACTAACATTAGAGCTAAAATGTATTTTTCCAGATATACAGTCTATATAAAAAGAACCATTAGCTTGAGCATGTTGAGGATCTAAACCATATCTTTCTCCGTCAGCAGGCCAATATGTATCGTCTATATAGTCATCTTGATTTTCAGATGGTGTAGCTGATTTATAATTAGACCAAGTAGTTGATTCAAGTACTTTTGGATTTGTAAAATAAACAGTTTGTCCGTCTAGAGTTGATATTAACGCAGGTTTACTTAATAATATAGACGTATCATTTATAGAAACAACCTCTGTTTCCGGTGTCCAAACAGTGTTATCAGAAGGTTCAATTATCATACCAACTTTTAAATCATTTAAATCTGAAGCAGAAGTAACTGTAATTGTCATATCTCCTGGTGTCCAACCAGCAACGTTTGTTATTTTTGCGCCATCTTCATAATTAGGATATAAAGTTGCTCCATTATCAATATAAAAATTGAGTTTTTCTTTTGCAGTTGTATTTGAAGTAAAAGCACTACCCGCTTGTGAATCTTTTAAGGTTAACACAGTTGTATTAGAAACATGAGTAAAACCTCTTACTATCCAACTATTAGGTATTATATTATTTATAGTCGGACCAGATACTTGTGTACCATATGGTATATAAAACAATCCATCCATTACTACTTCTTCACTACCATCGGTTAAATCTACAATGGCATCAAAAGTAAATTCTCCATCTGTATTTGTAAGAGGAGAAATTAATGGGTTTGATGTTTTAGAGGTTGGATACATCAAATGTTTTATACCAGCAGAATCCACCCAAGATATTTTTGTGTAATTTACATAATCTTGTGGTAATATCATTTGTAGTGTTGCTGGCACTGTAATTTCTTGTGATTTACAAGATTTAAATGTATCAAAAGATAATTCCTGCATAGCTCTTTGAGCGTGAAATGCTACATCAGCTCTATTAGTTGAAGATATGATTTTATCTTCCCCAACGTATACAGACATAAAATAATTTATTATGTGATCTAAAGAAGTAAACTGATAATTACCATGATCATTTCCATCGTAATATATTTGTGCTTTTTGATTGTCTAATAATCCCATTTATTTTATTGTTTTTCTTGTTGAACTTGTGTCATTTCTAATCCTTGTCCCGCTGTCATTATATCATTTCTTTTCATAGAAACTCCAGCATATTTTAATATTTTATAAATTAATTCAGTTTCTTCCGCGGCATGTAATTGAAAATGAACAGTTGATGGACTATTAGCATCATAAAGAGCTTTACTTCCAACTACGAAATAACCCCAAGAAACTGTTTCTGGTTGGATAAAATAAAATACACCAGTAGGTGTTATAAATGAGTTATTACTACCAACTACTCTCATTCTGTTTTCTCTAATATTAGCTATTGGTCTTTCATTACTTGGAGCTAAAAGTGGTCCTGAATCTCTTAATTCATTAAAGTCAAATGTATTATGGATCTCACAATTAACATTGTTAAACTCTATTCTTATAATTCTATAAATATAATCAGGAATTATTTTAAAGTCAAGAGTTCCAGCCCATGAATTTATAGCTGCAGATGTTTCAAGTCTTTGAAATATTTGAAGTTTTTCTTCTAATATATTATCAATATTTGCAAATGGTGTGTCGTTACCATGGATTCTTTGGAATTGATTTAAATCATAAAAATATTGTTCAAATATTTCTGCTTGAGCTTGATTGGCAAATAAATTAAACTCTTGTGGAGTTATATATCCTCTCTGCTCTTTATTAGCTAACGCTAGTACTCTTTGATATACTGTATCTATATTTACCATAATTTCTTTTATTTATTATAAGGAAATAATCTGTTTAAAGTATCTTTCCTTTTTCCACAGTTGCAAGGTTTTTTAGTTATTTTGCTCACTGTATCAACAACTTTTTTTATTCCAGTTGCTTTTGTAATTTTTTCTATTGAATCTCCTAATCCTTTTGATTTTTTCATATAATTTAATTTTGTAGTTACGATCGCCCCGTAGGGCGACCGCTCTACAGTTAGATTAATTTAATCTTTTTTCAATATTGGAATAAATTTCCATTCCTTCGTCAGTCTTAAACCAAGCAGCTAAAGCTGAATATGGATGCTCATCAAACGGAACGTTCATTAGTTTCCTATCATTAGATCCCCAACTAAATGTTCTTTGATCAGAAGATAATTTTAATATACCCATTTCTGCTGCTTTAATACCAAAGTTTCTAAGTTGAACGTTTTCATCATTTACTAATTCTAAGAATAAATTTGGATTTTTCTTAGCGTATAATAGTAAATCTCTTTTAAGTTCCTTAGAACTCATACTAGATACCTTAGAACCTAATTCAACACGCATAACCGCTTCAGCCATATCAATATCTAGGTTTCTAGCAGCATTTAACGCTTCTATTTCTAACTCTATAATTTCTACTTCACTTTGAGCCTCTATTTGAGGTTGATATTCAGTATATAAATGCTTTCTACCAGGATGATATAAAGATAATAGTTTTTGTAAGGTTTGTTTTTCTCTAGGAACATGTAACACGCCTCTTCTAAAAATTATATGTGATAATCTTTGATCTCCTTGCATTTCATCTACAAAGCAAGTAGTTTGATTTTCACAATATTTTATTTCTCTTTCATATCCTTTTTCTTCATCAAAATAATAAACACCAGAACTTTTTATAGATCTTGATAGTGATTTTCTAGCCTTACCTTTTATAAAATAAGTTCTATTTTTTATTTCCCAAGTATCTTTTTTGGGTGTTGGTAAAGGTTTTTCTTCAACAACTACTTTTGGTTGTTCTACAACTTGAGTAACTTCTTCGGTTACTACTTCTTTTTTTGTTTCTTTTTTCTTTGCCATAATATAATATATAATAAAATTAATAAAAAATAAAGGGACTGGGGACGAACCCCAGTCTCTTTAAAATAATTGTGCTTACTTCATTAACATAAAGTTGTTAGCACCTTGAGTAATTAAACATCTTTCTGATAAGAAGTTCATTTGCATCGCATCTAAGTCAGATGTAACAGCTCCAACAGAACCAGTAGTCCAAGTTTTCATTTTTCTACTCTCTGTTTGAGAAGCTCTATATCTAACATGTAAGAAAGGACGTTTAAGATTCTTTCCTAGATTCTCATCATAAACTGAAGATACACCAGCTGGAATAAATATTCCACGAACAGCATCAGATGTCGCAGCAGTATTAATACCACCTCTAGTAGCTTTATCATTCAGATATTTCCAATCAGATTTGTAGAAGTCATAAGAACCTCTTCTAAATCCAGAAAAACCTAAATTAAGAGCCATATCCTCTGAGTTATCAAATACTCCATAAGAAGTACCACCAGCTCCGTAAGAATTCATTGAAGCTAGCATGTCATCAACTGCTAACGAAGTAGCTCTATTAACAAACATCATGTTTTCTTCAATAGCTCCTTGAGAATCAAATTCAGCTAAGATAGCGTCAAATTCAGCTAAATCAGTAGCTGCATTAACACCGTTAATACCAGAAGTTAAATTACCTCTGTTTTCAACAGCGTAAAATAAACCATCCATACCACCTGGAGTTCTACCAGATGAATAGTAACCAGAATCATCAGTTGCGCCCGCATTTATAATATGAGACTCAGCATTAGCTGGTTCAGCTTCAATACACATCATCTCAACATAATCGTTAAAACGAACTCTAGTATCACCAGCCGCTTTTAAGTACCATAAATAACCACCAGTACCATCTTCACCTGTAACTTCAACCCAACCAATTTGAGAAGCATCAGATCCAGAGATCTCATAGTAATCTTTCATAATGATAGGTTTGTTAGAAAATGAAGTGTGAGTTGGTTTAATAGCTTTATTAGTACCAGTACCTTGAGTAAGACCACCGTGACCAGTTGAAGCTTTTTCCCAATCAGAACCAATAACTACAACTTGCGTGTTCGCTAAAGTTGCAGATGATCCATGAAATGGAGCGTCAGCCCAAGTTTCTTCACCATAAGGTATAATAGTAACAGCTGTACCGTTAACTAAAACTACTTGACCAGTACCTGACCAACCAGAGTTAGCTACTAAACATACGTCATATAATCTAAGACCGTGACTAGCTATAACATAACCATCACCTGATACATTTCCATCACCATCACTAACTACAGTAAAAATGTTAGTGTTTGTTACAAGTGAACCAATACACGAAACGTGTAATCTTCCTTGTTCAGACCATACGACTTGATCAGACGACATAGCCTCTTCAGCTCCTACTTGTGACAAGAAACCTGAGATAGTTCTGTTTCCAAAAACCTCAGATTCTTTCTCCATAAGATCTGGTAAATATTGTTGTTCCCAGCCGGTAGAACCGTCTGTGAAATCGATATAATTTGTTTGTAACGTTTGCTTCATTGAAGCTGGAACGCTATTCAAATTAGTTCCTGCAGTAATTGCCATTTTTTATTGTTTTAAATTGTTATTTTCTATTTTTAATTTTTAACTTAAAATCATTAGCATCATCTCCTAGTACCTTGAACTTTAAACCACCTGTTTTAATTTCTCCATGAGTTTGTCTTGGATTCATATTAACATTTTTGGCTTTAGTAACGCTTTCTTTTATAGCATCAGCTTTTCCTTGTTCGTAAAAGTGTTTTGCAATAGCATCAGCATTCATTGCTGTATATAGAGATTTATGATAACCTTTAGCATCTGATAATGTAGAATTTTTATCTAAAAACTTTTTAGTAAAATTATTTATATCACTTTGAGCTATTTTAACCTCCTCAGCGTTATTTACATTGAATCTATATTTTTTATCACCAACGTTATATTCAAAACCTTTGAATTTATTATTAAAAACTTTATCAGTTTTTTGTGTAAAAATTTCAGAATTCTTTTTAACTATTTTTTGAGTTGCTTCTGATTCTTTGTTATATCTATTAAAGAAATCTACAGCTTTTTGTTGTTCTTGAGTCAACTTTGACCCAGCTTTGATATCTTCATAGTATTTGGACTTTTGCCCGTCCAGATGGGCTCTAGCGTTGGCAACTTGCTCTTTTAACGCTAATTTCTTTCTTCGTATATCTCTTTCTTCATCTTCATCTTCGTCGTAAGAGAACGAATCTTCCATAAGGAAGTTAATTTCTTCATTATTTAAATGAGGTTTTGTTTGCTTATAATATTCATATAATAGATTTTGATCATCTAATTTTGAATAATCTTGGTTAAGCTTAACATAGTCACTTAAATCCCCACCAGTTTCCTCCATAAAGTCCATTAACTTTTGGATATTCTCTGGTAATGGTTTTCCGGTAGCCTCAGCCTCGGCAATAGCTTCTTCAACTTTTTCTTCTACTTCAGCAACCTCTTCTTCAGTAGAATCTTCAGTGATTTCTTCTAATACTGGAGTTTCTTGTGTTTCAGTTTCCGGTTGTACTTTTTCTTGTTCTTGTGTGGACTCGGCATCTTCAGACTCTGCAGCCACTCCACTGTCGCCAGCGTTATCTTCTTTAGTTTCATTTTCTTCTGGTTTAGGTGTTGGAGGTTTACTTAAATCTACTTTAATAACGCTATCATCTCCAGCGCTTTCAAATTTAGATTCATCTACTTGAGGAGTTTCCTCAGTTTGTTCAGTTGTTTCTTGTGTAGTTTCTTCAACTACTTCTTCATTTTTTTCTTCCATAATATAATATAATAATAATTAATAAATTCTACGTAGGATCAAATACACCTAAATCAAATCCCCCGCCTAGTATATCGTTACCAGCAGATTCAAAATTTTTAGGTGGTCTCCCACTCTTTCTTTGATCGATGAGTTCACTTTGTTGGGTTGCTTGTATTCTAGTTCTCTCATCTTTACGGTCTTCTTTTTCTTTTTCTTTTGTTTTCTGTCCATCAACTTCAATACCTTTTAACTGCATATTATATTGAAATTCTAACCCCATTAGTTCTTTTTTCATTTCAACTTCTTGCGACATTCTTTGCGATTCAAGTTGAGCTTTTACTTGTTCTAATTGAGCGTTATTTTGTGTTAGTGCTTGATTTTTTTGAACTTCAGCTTGAGCCGCTGCCTCTGCAGATTGTTGATTCATTTGCGCTTGCAACTGCATGTTTTGTTGTTGTATCGTTTGATCTTTATCCAATTTTTTCTTTCTACGTATTTTAAGAAGTTGATTTGCTAATTTAACATTTTTAATTTCTCTAATATCAATAGCATCAGCAAGTTCAATTATCTGCTGTTGCAAAGCCATTTGAATATTATTTTCAAGCATCATCTTTTCTTCTTCGTCTGGTTGTAATTCAATAAATATACCAAAATCATATAAGTGAAGTTCTGTTAATTCTTCTAATACAGCCGCATTATGAACACCTATAGCTTGTATAAAAGCATCTTTTGTTGGTGAATATTCTATAATATCAGATATTCTAAGAGATAAACATTCCGCAATCTCTGCTGTTAAAAATAATCCAGCTTGTAATATATGTCGTGTAGCCGTATTGCTATTTGCTGCTGCCATTTTTTGAACACCAACTAAGGCATTTTTATCCGGTAAACTACCATCTCTTGCTTCGTTAAGTCCGGTTACATCTCTTATCATTTGAAGATAATAATTATAATTACCTATAAGTGCTTGCATTTTATTACCACCAGATCCAGATGTAATCTCTTGAATAGGAACCTTACCTGGATTCATATCGCCTTCAGAGGTAAAACTTCGCCCAATAACAGATCCAGTTTGGAAGAACATGTTTAATGCTTCTTGTGGATTATAATTAGTACCATTTCCTAAATCAACTTCAGCTAATCCATCGGCATCTAAATAAACACCATCTGGAACCATTCTTGATAATACTTGTTGTAACTTTAAATGTGTTAGTTGAATCATGTCAGCAAATCCTGTGATTTTGCTAACTAAAGATTCTATTCTTCCTTCATACATTCTAGGAGCAACAATAGCATAATTCATTTTAACTTTAGTAAAATCACTTTTAGGACGCATCATGTTTTTAGCCATTTCCCATTTAAGCAATTTATCGGTACCTAAAATCATAGCGCCATCATAAAGACATTCTATTGATCTTAACATTCTACTATATCCGCCTTCCATTTCTTCAGGAGGATTAAAAGAATCATCTTTTGGTATAATCTTATCCGCGCCAGTTCCAGTTTGTTTTATTTTATATACTTCATTCATATATGTTTTATAGTTAAAATATAAAACTTGAATAGTATTATTGTCTTCTTTTTCTACAGAAAATCTTGAATTATAATTAGATCTATTAGTAGATTTATTCTTCATTATATCTTCAAGATCACTTTCAGTTAAATGAGGAAATTGTTTTGCTAATTCATTTACTGGAATAGATTTAACTTCGCCAACATAATATATATCATCAAAATAAGGAGAATCCGTATAAGAATAAACTAAATTCGCAGGATCAACATAATCAACTACAACACCCTCAGATGTATTAAAAGAAGTTTTTACAGCGCCAATACCAAGGACAGTAAGATCATAATAAAATTGCTTTTTTATTAATTCGTATTTACTTCCTTCTAATAATGTGTTTATAGCTTGTTCTTCAGCAACTTCTACGGATTGTTTATATGCTATTTGCATGTGGAGTTCTAATTCCTCATTGCTTTCGGGAAGTTCTTCTATTTGACTTTTTCTAACATTTAATTGTAATTCATATTGAACCGCATTATTAAATTCTTTTAATCTCATATCTTTCAATATGGATTCCATATATTCTGTTCTTTTAGAAACACCATATGGATCTTGTGAATATGCTCTTACATCATAAGTTCTTTCAGCAATACCATTAACAACTATATCTACAAATTTAGAAATAATTGGAACAGGCTTCCAATCTAAATTTAAATAGGATAAATCGCCATTGATAGACAACTCATCCTTATATTTTTGAATAGATTGCTCGCCTCTTGCGTACAATCTTAAATTATGAAAATTATTTTGATTAGATCTATATTTATTAAGACTTCTATCATTATCGAACCATTCTGTTTCAATTGCTTTACCTACTTTCAAACCATAATCGTAACTTAGCTTTTCAGCATCGCTAACTGTTTGACTAGGAAAATAACTTTTAATGCCAGACTCTGCCATATTTATTATTTGATTATTTGTGAATTTGTTCCAGTATTACTATACTTAGAAATATTTATGTTTAATTTAGGTTTTTCAACTTTTGCATTTGGAGTATATAAATGTCTATTGTTTGCCATTATAGCTAATCCAGAACTTATTGATGCATCAAATTTTGTTCTTTTTGTAATATCAAATCTACTCCAATCATTTAATAGAGCATTAAAATATAAATCTCCAAATGTTCCATCTTGTTTCATACCCACGTGATCTTGAATATACATTTCAATCGCAGCAGCATGAGCTTGTTTTATATCTTCGCTAGAGTTTGGTATACCTCCAACTTCTTTTTCCGCTACAGATAATTTATTCCAAACTTTATCAGGACGATTCATGCTAAACCCTCTGTATCCTCTTCTTCTTAAATAGTACAACAATCTAGGTTTATTATTCTCTGCAAGTATTGGCATTCCATAAAATACTAACGCCATTAGTACATCTTCGAAAAATATTTCTGCCGTAGGTGGTCTTGATAAGTATTCTAAAAAGAAACTATTCGCAGGAGCGTCCTCCATACTAAACCTGGTTAAGCCGTGTAAAGCTCCTTTAGATCCTTCTCCATCTACGGTCCCTGATATATCATAAGAGTCACAACCAAATGCTCCCATGTGTTCATTACCAGGATATTTAATACCATTTTTAAGTACCACTCTATTTTGTAATTGCTGAGGTGGAACCCAGCTAACTTTAAATCTACCATTTTGATCTGGATAGAATATCACTTGAGTGTCTTTCACTCCGTTCACCCATTGAAAATTACCTTTAGTAACTCCTAAGGTTCTAGACATCTCTTCGTTATAATCTATTTGTTCATATATTTTAACTAAGTTAAATATACTGCCTTTTGCCTCGTCTCTAAACGCGTGCTCTGTAGTTCTTGGAAATTGACGGTAAAACTCATTTAAAGCGTCATGATCACCTTTTAAACCATCTGCTTCATTTTGCCAATTATCTATTACACCAACATCTATTAATTCACCGTCTGGGGCAAGCACATCTGTGTCAGGAGTAGTGAATACTGGAATTCCGTGCTCGTCAATAAATCCTTCGTAGTTCCACTCCATTGGGATAAACAAAGAGTATAAACCAGACTTTGTTTGACCATTTCTATTTCGCTTAGTGACATCTGATGCATTGTATAATTTTTTAAAGTTATCACCTCCTTTATCTAAAGCATTTGACGTTGAACCCATCATACACTTACCTACTATTCTACTACCTAACCTTAAACACGTTTTTGTAACTCTCCAGTTATTTAATATGTTATCAGGTCTTTCCCATTTACCACTTTCATCATGTACTAGTAGATTTAATTTTTCACCATCATAACTATTATCTCCAGTATTTTTCCAATCAATAGTAGTGTCTAATCCTTCTAACTCCTCAAGCTTTTCGTTACTTGTTATTTTCTTTCTAGTAAATTTACTAGCAGGAACTCTATATGCTAATTCTGTTTTTGGTCTATCCATACCATCTTGTATGGGTTTGAAAAAGAATGGATAATTTATACTAATTGGTACGACTTTATCGGTAAACATTTTCTTAGCGTCAGCACCTGTTTTAGATAAGATACCATATCTACTATCACTTGCAAGAGTGGCTAAATTAACTGTTTCTGCTGATGACATAAAAGAAAATCCAGAACGACGATTTTTAAGATAACACATTCCGTAACACCTCTTATCAGCTTTACAAGCTTCCCAAAATATAAAAAACAATCTATTGGCCTCTCTAAAATCTGGAGCTCCAACATCTATTTTACTCCATTGAAGATACATATAATGAGTTCCTACTATATATATCGGTTTATCATTATTCATAAACCAAAAACCCTCATCTCTTCTTTTAAATTCTTCGTCTATATAATCAAACCACTGTTCTTTATTTTCGTCTGGATAGTTTCTCCAGTCGAATATATTTTTAATCCTACTTAATTCTTTTGGATATTCCTGTTTTACCCACTTGTTCTCTTCCCGCAAGTGCAATTGCACTGGTTCCAATGGCAGGCCAATTCGCAAATTTTGGATTTCATATATTTCTCCAATTTTTCCAGTTTTTGAGATAACGATAATATCATGTTCTTTATTATATCCATATTTCCATTTTTTACCCTTATTAAGACGATTAATAGTAGTCTTTTTTATAGGTTCGATTATTTTATATAAAGTTTGTTCGTACATTATTTAGATCTTCCTTCTGCAAATCCTTTAAATACTCTCTCTTTCTTTTCTTCTGGTTCTTTACCTTCTAAAAGATTTTCTTCCTCTTGTATTCTATTAAGTATTTCAAATGCATCAAATATTGCTAACTTTTTAGTAGCCGCGGCATTTTTTAATCTATCTGCTGATATATCGTCATCTGAATCTACAATTGCTTCTTTAGCGACTTTAATCAGTTCTTCAACTGCTTTGTGCCCAGCTTGGATTATATTCTTCTTCGTCTCCTTGATATTCATATTTGATTGTAATAAAATTAGATAAAACTCGGTATAGTCTCTCGCCATCAACGATAAACTCGTATTCACTTTTTGGTCTAAAACCAATTAGATCATTAACCTTAACTGTATTGTCTGAATACTTAACAATACCTTGTAAAGGTTTTTCTAAATCTATATTAAGTGGATTTTGTGCTTTTAAAGGTTTTACAAAACAATAACCTTTTGGCGCTATCCACTTATTATTTCTTTTATATAAAAATATTTGATCTTTAGAAATCATATAAGTAGATTCATTAAAATAGCTTTTACTATTTTTTTCATCACCTTTTACGTTATGCCATCTACGGAAAACGTTATGATGCACTATAACCGTATCTCCAGCTTTTATATCTGTATCACCAATTATAGGTGTTGATATAACAATAGCTTCTCTATTTATATATTGATGATTAAATATCTCGGTATTTAAAATTAGTTCTGAATCACCAACTTTCTTTTTATTATTATATCTTTCTCCTTTTGGTGTTACAACAAAGTTGTAAACACTTTTCATTAGTATTCTAAATTATATTCTATAGATACCGCCATGTTTTTATTAAAATCTTTCCAAGGCAGTACGTCTTTATTTTTCTTGATATAAATAGAAAACTTATCATCTTCTTCTATTATATCACAAATAGTATGACCACCATACACTTCTTGCCCCACGGCATAGTGCATAGCGTCATTTTTATAATCCTTACCTACACTAATCTTTCTTATTAGCTTCGCCATTTTCTGGATAGTTTATTGTACCGTCGGTAATATTTATATCAAAAGTACCGTATTCTTTTTCAAATTCTTTTTGTAACCTAGTTAACTCATCCCTCATTCCTACTATAGTATGCAATAAGTCATGTTTTCTAAGCTCTATACTTCCAATTTCTAATTGAGATCTATTTAAACCGTTTACAGTTTCTTGAACTTTTTCTAATTGTTCATTTGTTATTTTCTCTGCTTTAGGTTTTAAATTTATAATTTTTTCTTTTTTTGTTTTTGTTTTTGCCATTTTATTTTAATTTAAGTTAATTTAATTTATTTTACTGTGCTTCTATATAGTCGAATATTTCTTTTCTATCAGCTGAACTAGCAGCCGTACCATCCCATATTAGTATATCTTTTATGAATCCATGAAAATTAGAAGTATCATCAGCGCCAGCTCCTAGATTGCTTATAGTTATTTCTCCAGTGGATTGTGCCTCACTACCAAACTGCGTTCCTGTTGCAGTTCCATCAAAATAACCAGAATCAGCGCCTCTAATAAATAAATTTACATTACCTGTAGATCCATCACTTCTAACAATAATCAAGGTAGTATATTTATCTGTTGCGAGGTTACTACTAGCTAAAGTAAAATCAGTATTACTAGCATTAACCCTTAGCCTTACAACAGTATTGCTATTTAATCTTACAAACTCAGTACCATCTGAACCAAATAAGCAACCAGGAGTTGAAAAATCATCAGCTTTAAATCTTATAGCTATTGTAAAATCTGTGTTAGCATCTAAAACAACATTTGCAGAAAGATCCATATACTTAATAGCATTGTGGAAATTTACAGATCCTAAATCTGCAGCGTCAGTTTCCCATAAAGGTTTATCAGCCGATGTTGTTTGCACTGCATTTATACTAGTATTACCAAATGCATTCCAAGCGTTAATTTTATCAAGGTCCGCCATGTTTCCAGCTGCCGTGCTGTGAGTAATAGAAGTACCGCTAGAATCTTGATCTGCAGTAATGTTTTCATTAACCTTTAACCACAAAGATAGATTTGATAAACTTTCCGGTGTCCATCCAAACGCTGCGCCACCTGTTATACTATTTCCTAGTCCTAACATTAAGCTCTATTTCTATAATCTGGTCTTGGCGCAACGTAAACCACAGCAGATCCAGAGTTTAACTCTACGTTATCCCACATACCATATATAGTCATGCCTTTTGGAAAAGTATCTGCAGTAGCTATCGCGTCTGCGTCTTCATCGGTTTCAGCTGTAGTATCAGCTGCCGCTGCATTCCACATAGTGTCTACAGCCAACACATCAGTTCCTACAAAAGCAGTATCACCCATGCCCATGTTAACACCTCCATCAAGAGATTCTAAAGCTTGGAAAGTAACATCTGTTACCATTGAGATAGCGCAAACATAATACTTAGCTGTTGAAGCTGTTAACAATAATTTTGCTCCATCACCTTTTAAAAACGTAGATCCAAATTGACCAAAGCCATAAGCTACATCTGTTGAATTTTGTCCCATAATTTTATTTTTTTACTTTTTCAAATGATCGACCACCAAAATAAGCACCGATCACGGTTATTAATACTAATTGAAGTAAATCCACCCATGATGACTTTACTTCAAAATTTAATGCACCCGCATCTATAAATATCAATAGCATGGTGCATACTATTAAAAATATCAATACCAGTGGCCTAACATTCTTACTAAGCCATGAATCTGATTTTAAATCTGCCTCCCATCTGCTTGTGATGTTTTTCTCCATCTCAACCTGATAGTTAGCCATTAATTCTTTTATTTTTCTTTCTGCTTCGAGCTTTTCTTCTTTAGACGTGTGTAAGTTATCTATAACTCCACCTACACCTTTAACGAGGTCAGCAGCGCCTCCTGAAAATAATTGTCCTAACATAATTTAATTTTATTTTTTAAATCCTGAGAACCCTTTCATTTTAAACGGTCCTGTTTTCTTTTTAGCAGGCGTTAAAGATTTCTTAGTATAATCTAGAATTTGTATTTGTTTAGCTCTATTATGAAGCGATTTTTTGTGTTCTTCTATATCTTTTTTAGAATAACTCTTAGGTTCTGGGTTTTCTTGTGTTGCTTTTAATAAAGCTTGGAAGTAACCTTCATCTTTATCGTAATTTTTAGTTTCAGATGCCATATTATTTCT
>Ga0208919_1000392_pt1 | contig 30777 bp, 21 predicted proteins | sample 4_EtaG_FD_184076 | JGI IMG/M metagenome (GOLD analysis project Ga0208919, IMG submission 184076) | Marine viral communities from the Subarctic Pacific Ocean - 4_ETSP_OMZ_AT15127 metaG (SPAdes) (version 3) | ecosystem: Environmental > Aquatic > Marine > Oceanic | place: Pacific Ocean | collected...
ATCAATTAGTTCAGGACTAGCTATTATGGCTAATCAAAAACACCTTTATACACCAGTTAAAAAACAATCAAAAATAAGCATTAACTTTGCAAGATATGCTAACAGTGGAATATATAGTGAATTAGTACAATAAATGAAAGATATTAAAATAGATATATCTAATGTAGGGTTTCCAAGCCAGTATGTTTCAGATGCTGAAAAAGCAACTGAAGAGTATGGTCTAATGATAGGCCAGGCAATACAATATGAGTGGTTTAGAAAGGATTCTTCTGCGTGTAGATATTATAGTCGTTGGCAAGACTTTAACAGATTACGGTTGTATGCACGTGGAGAACAACCTATAGCCAAATATAAAAACGAATTAGCAGTAGACGGAGATTTGTCTTATTTAAATCTTGATTGGTCAATCGTTCCTATAATACCTAAGTTTGTAGACTTAGTTGTGAATGGAATGAATGATAGATTATTTAAGGTTAATGCTTACGCACAAGACGCTATGTCACAATCAAAGCGTAGTGCTTTTCAAGATATGATAGAGGCACAAATGGTTTCTAAAGAACTGTTAAGCATTATTCAAAAAGGCACAGGTGCTGACCCTTTTACAATGTCTCCTGATGACCTTCCCAACACCGATGAAGAACTTGCATTATACATGCAGTTAAATTATAAGCCTGCTATAGAGATAGCAGAAGAAGAAGGTATTGACACTATATTTGCTGAAAATCATTATGATGACATTAGAAAAAGATTAGATTATGATTTAACTGTTTTAGGAATGGCTTGTGCAAAACATGAGTTTTTGCCTGGAAGTGGTGTCGAGGTAAAATATGTTGACCCAGCTAATTTAATTCATAGTTATACGGAAGACCCACAATATAAAGATTGTTTTTATTGGGGAGAAATTAAAACTGTTGCTATAACAGAATTAATGAAGATAGACCAGTCTTTAACGCTAGACGACTTAAAAGAAATTAGCCAATACAGTCAAATGTGGTATGATTATTTTAACATGCGTCAATATTACAATAATGATATTTTTTATAAAGACACTGTTACGTTAATGTATTTTAACTACAAGACTACTAAAAAATATGTTTACAAAAAGAAAGTAAATGAAAATGGTGCTACTAAAATTATAGAGAAAGATGATTCTTTTAATCCGCCAGAAGAAATGATGGAAGAAAACAATTTTAGGAAAATATCTAAAACTATTGATGTTTGGTATGATGGTATTATGGTAATGGGTACTAACATTATGCTTAAGTGGGAATTAATGGAAAACATGGTAAGACCAAAATCTGCTACTCAAGCAGCTTTACCTAATTATGTTGCAACTTCTCCACGAATGTATAAAGGTAGAATCGAATCATTAACAAAAAGAATGATTCCATTTGCAGATTTAATTCAGCTTACTCATTTAAAATTACAGCAAGTAATATCACGAACTGTTCCTGATGGTGTATATATAGATGCAGACGGATTAAATGAAGTAGACTTAGGTACGGGTAATGCATACAACCCAGAAGACGCGTTAAGATTATATTTTCAAACTGGTAGTGTTGTAGGTAGAAGTTACACACAAGAGGGGGAATACAATCAAGGTAAAATACCTATACAACAATTAACTTCTAACTCGGGGGCTAACAAAACACAAATGCTTATTACCAATATGAATAACTACATCAACATGATTAGACAGGTAACGGGATTAAGTGAAGCCAAAGACGGTAGTAATCCTGACCCTAATGCATTAGTAGGTATTCAAAAATTAGCTTCTTTAAATTCAAACACAGCTACGCGTCATATTTTAGATGGTTCTTTATATATATACAGAACATTAGCAGAAGGGTTATCTTATAGAATGGCGGATATTTTAGAATACGCAGAGTTTAAAGATGAATTTGCAAATCAAATAGGTAAATACAATGTAACTATTTTGCAAGAAATGAATGAGTTGTATATATATGATTTTGGTATTTTCATTGAAGTAACTCCTGATGCAGAAGAAAAAGCTCAACTGGAACAAAATATTCAAATGGCTTTACAAAAAGGTGATATAAATTTAGAGGATGCAATCGATATTAGAGAAATTCATAATCTAAAGCTAGCAAATCAGCTTTTAAAAATGAAGCGTAAAAGTAAAGAAGAAAGAGATAGACAGTTCGAAATGCAGAAGCAACAGCAGCAAGGGCAGATACAAATGCAGTCTCAACAAATGGCAGCAGAAACAGCTATGCAAAAAATTCAAGCTGAAAGTCAAGCTAAAATGCAATTAGAACAAGCCAAGGTAGCTTTTGAGATTGAAAGGTTAAATGCGGAAGCTCAATTAAAAGGAACCTTAATGGATAAAGAATTTGGCTATAATCAACAATTAAGAGATATTAGCGAAAGAGGATTGAGAGATAGAGAAATGCAAAGAGAAAAAGCTAAATCTGACCGAATTAGTCAGGCTAACAATGAACAGTCTAGATTAATAAATCAAAGAAAAAACAATTTACCACCTCAACGGTTTGAGTCAAATGAAGACAGTTTAGATGGTTTTGATTTATCAGAGTTTGAGCCTAGATAAGCTTAAATTTAACATTAAAATAATTATTAACTTTGTAAAAAATTAAATTAAATGGAATTAAAAGTTAGAGAAGTAGGGAAAGTAGAAGAATCTGCTGCCCAAGTAGAAGAAAAACTACTAAAAGAAAACGAAGAAAAACAAACTATTCAAGAAGAAAAAAGTGTTGAAGCAGCTACAGAGCCACAACAAGAAGCAGAAGCTGTGCCAACAGAACAAAAATCTTTAGAAGAAAAAGATGTTCTTGAATATATAAGAAATAGATACGATAAGCCTATAGAATCATTTGATGATTTAATGGCAAAGCGAGAAGAAAAGGAAGAATTACCTGAAGATGTCGCAGCGTATTTTAAATATAAAAAGGAAACAGGGCGTGGAATTAATGATTATGTAAAACTTAATCGAGATTTTGACGAAATGAATCCTGATGTTTTGTTAACTGAATATTTTTTAGACAGTGAAACAGCAATAGATGAAGAAGATGTAGAGGCCTTAATGGATGATTATACATTTGATGCAGATATTGATGATGAAAAAACTATTAAAAAAATAAAGTTAGCAAAGAAAAGAAAAATTGTTGAAGCTAGAAAATACTTTAATGAGCAGAAAGATAAGTATAAACAACCGCTTGAGTCAAGCAAGGAAGTTTTATCTAATGATGCTCAACAAGAATTAGACCAGTATAGACAATATGTTGATGATGCGAAAACGCAAGCAGAACAGCAAAAAAGAAAAGCTGATTGGTTTGCACAAAAAACAGAAGAGGTGTTTTCGAATGAATTCAAAGGTTTTGAGTTTAAGGTAGGAGAAAATAGCGTAATGTACAATCCAGGAGAAGCAACTGAATTAAAGAAATCTCAAGGAAATATTATGAACTTTGTTCAAAAATATTTAGGCGAAGATGGATTAATGAAAGATGCACCAGGATATCATAAAGCGTTATCATTAGCGATGAACCCTGAAAAGTTTGCTCAGTTCTTTTATGAACAGGGTAAAACTGAAGCAATAGAAAGCGATGCGCGTAAAACTAAAAATATAAATATGAAGTTACGCTCTGCGCCCGAAGTTGTTAAACAGGGAGGGACGCAAATTAGAACTGTTAATAATGACTCTGGAAACAGATTAACAATTAAGAGTTCACGAATTAGAAAATGATTTATTAAACTTAAAAAAAATTAGAAATTATGCCAGGAAGTATTGAAACAGGTGGCTTGTTAAATTTTCAGTTGCAGCCAAGTGCGCAGCAGATTACAACATCCACTAATTATATCAATAACTTTGATTTCTTAAGTACTTATCTTCCAGATACGTATGAAAAAGAATTCGAACGTTATGGTAACAGAACAGTATCATCATTCTTAAGAATGGTAGGTGCTGAAATGCCTTCAAACTCAGATAAAGTAATCTGGGCGGAGCAAGGTAGATTACACGTAAAATATACAGGAGTAACATCAGGTGCAGCAGCGGCTCAAGACACTGCTACATGGACAGTTCCAGCAGCTCAAATAATTCCAGCTACACAGCCACAAACTGGTGCAGCAGGAGGAATTGCTATAAGAGTTGGACACACTGTTATGTTCTCTGACTCTACACCAGGGTCTACATTCACTAACAAAGCAGTTGTAACAGCTGTAGATTATGCTAACAGAACGTTTGACGTAGCTTATTATGAAGCTGGAGGTCAAACTATGGCAGCAGCAGTTGATTGTGATGTATTTATTTACGGTTCAGAATTTAAAAAAGGTCAAGTTGGTATGCCAGAAACTTTAATCTCTGACGATTCTATATTCTCTAATTCACCTATTATCTTAAAAGATACTTACAAGGTGAATGGTTCGGATATGGCTCAAATCGGATGGATTGAAATTTCAGGTGAAGACGGGGCTAATGGATATCTATGGTATCTAAAGTCTGAGCACGACACAAGATTACGTTTTGACGATTACCTAGAAACAGCTATGGTGGAAGCAGTTCCAGCAGAAGCAGCTTCAGGAGCTATTGCGAATGCAGCAGGTATAGCAGGTAACAAAGGTTCAGAAGGTATCTTCCACGTAGTGGGGACAAGAGGAAATGTATGGTCAGGTGGAAACCCAACTGTCTTAGCTGACTTCGATGCAATTATCGAAAGATTAGATAAGCAAGGCTCTATTGAAGAGAATGTATTATTCTTAAATAGACAATTTGGTTTTGACATTGATGATATGTTAGCTTCACAAAACTCATATGGAAACGGTGGTTCTTCTTATGGTCTTTTTGACAATGATGAAGAAATGGCGTTAAATTTAGGATTCAGAGGATTCCGTAGAGGATATGACTTCTACAAGTCTGACTGGAAATACCTAAATGACCCTACAATGAGAGGTGGACTAGTTGGAGGAGCTATCAATGGATTGATGGTGCCAGCAGGTTCAACTACAGTATATGACCAAATTTTAGGTAGAAATGCTAAGAGACCATTTTTACATGTTAGATATAGAGCTTCAGAAACTGAAGATAGAAGATATAAAACATGGATTACTGGTGGAGCAGGAGGAGCAGCTACGTCTGATGTAGACGTAATGTCTGTAAACTTCTTATCTGAAAGATGTGTATGTACTATGGGTGCAAATAACTTCTTCTTATTTAAAGCTTAAGAAGATAATTAATAAGGGGAGGGGTTCGCTCCTCCCTTTTTTTTAATCTAATAAAATCTAATAAAATGAAAAAGAAAACATTAAAAACAGAGACATATGTCTTGCAAAACGGTGAATCACCGTTATCTTACATGCTAGCTTCTCATCATAATAAAAGAAATACATTGTTGTATTGGGATGAGGAAAAACAAATTAATAGAGAATTATGTTACGCTAGAAATCAAAAATCAATTTTTGCTGACGAACAAGATGGGAATAAAATACTAGAACCTATTGTATTTGAAGATGGAATGTTAATTGTTCCTAAAGACAACCCTATGCTTCAACAGTTTTTAGAATTCCATCCTAGTTATAATAAACTTTTCCGTAAAGTAAATACCGAAAAAGATGCTGCTCAAGAAGTTGAAGTGTTAAACGCACAAGTAGAGGCTTTAGTAGAAGCTCGTGCAATGGAGATTGGACAGCTAGAAACAGTATCTCGTGTTTTATTTAACGTAGATGTTAGTAAAATTAGTACAGCAGAATTAAAAAGAGACGTATTAGTTTATGCTAAAAATGAACCTGAAAACTTTTTAAACATTATAAACGACCCTATGCTTAAGCTTATGGCTGAAGTGCAATCATTTTTTGATGATGGAAAGTTAATGATGAAAAAACAAAATGTTCACTTTAACACTAAGACTAATAAAAAACGAATGATGACTGTGCCTTTTGGAGAAGATAGAAATGAAATGATTTCTCATTACTTAAAATCTGACGAAGGTATAGAAACATTAAAGTTTTTACAAAAAATAAAATAATCGGTGTGTAGGCACATATTTTAAAAAGAGAGACTGCTTAAAACAGTCTCTTTTTTTTTAGTTATCTTTGTACTTTATTAACCTAATTTTATTATTTATTATGGAAAAATACATAACAATTAAAACAGCGTTGGGAAATTTTATGATTTCTTGCAACGATATTAAAGGCATAGAGCAATTAAGTACTACTAAAGTAAAAATGATTTACGGAAACGGTAAAAACATTGAGCTAGACCACACGGCAGTTGGAGCAGCAGTTGTTACACCAAGAACTCTTGTAAGTGATGCGGTAGAAGCAGCTTTATCAACCGACTGGAGAAGTGTAACCCGCGTTGTAGACTGTTCTTTTGTTGCAGCATCAGGCGCACAAGCAGAATGGACGGCTGTATCACAAAACTAATATTAACCTAATTTTATTATTTATTATGGAAAAATTTTTAAAAATTAATGTCGCAAGCTCTGGAGGCCCTACGCAACTAGTAGCTTTACACGACTTAAAACTAGTGGAACAAACTAGTACTACTGTTGTTAAACTTTCTTACAACGGTGGAAGAGTAACTACTATTACTTGGCCTAATGGTGAAGCATTTCCTGCATTACAGACTTCTGTACAAAATGCAGTAAAAGCAGCTTTAGCAACAGGTTGGACTGAAGTAGCTTACCCTTATCTCGCGAAGAAAGATGGATATGTTGACACAATAGCAACAGCTTAAATGTATATAAAAATGGAAAAATTTTTGGAAATAGATGTAGCAAGAGAAGTCGATAGTGGACAGGCTACATCAGATGGGACTGGTTCAGGAAATGGGCCAAATAAATTAAATGACTCAGGTCAAAACTTTGTAGCTACAGTAGCTGTTGGAGACTGGGTATATGTTTACGGAGTAAATGGTACGCCACAAGCGTCACCGCATTTATATCAAGTGGCTACAGTAGACAGTAATACAGAACTTACTTTAACTCCTAAAGGCGCTACAGCTGGATTAGGAACTGGAGTTGTTAATCAAGGAGATTATTATATATATTCTAATACAGTGACTCAGAGTCAAATGGTAGGAGTGTCGGATGTAATTACTGCTAGAGAAAATACTCCTGACGCAGCAAATGTTAAATTAAACCTGCTATATAATAGAGATAATCCTCAATTATCAATACAATTTGTATATGCAAATAATGGTGCTAACGATAACAGTGCAGATATGATGAATGGATATAATGAAGCAGTGGAGAATTTATATCATTCTACATGGCCAAATGTTACAGGCAAGTGGGAAGATAAAATAACAAATGCAGGAGTTGTTTCTAAGGCCTATAAAATATTAAGTATTAAAAAAGTATAGATTAAACTCAATATAATTAAGAGAGGTTGCTAAAAAAAAGTAACCTCTTTTTTTTTACTTATCTTTGTAGAAAGAATATAAAATGATTAACTCTGTTAGAAATACTGTATTAGCCATATTGAATAAAAACAACTATGGTTACATTTCTCCTAGCGATTTTAATTTATATGCTAAACAAGCTCAATTAGATTTATTTGAAGACTTGTTTTATGAATATAATTATCAAATTATTAAAGAGAATATGCGTCAATCAGGGACTGGTTACGCTAACATTGCTAAAGGAATAGTAGAGGTAATTGATTTATTTTCCACTACAGCTGTATTAGCTAATCCTGCCCCAGGAACAAATGAATACACAATGCCAGCTGATTATTATTTAATTAATAAAGTTTTATGTTATGATACAGCGGGAACTTCCCTTACGGGTGAAGCGGAGCGTGTAAGCCATAGTAAAATTACATTGTTAAATTCATCTAATTTAACTGCGCCTACTACCACGTACCCAGCATATACCACGCAAGCAGCTGTGATGACTGTGTATCCATCAACTATAAACGCAGCAGGTCAAGTTCAAGCACAATACATAAGGTACCCTGCCGACCCAGTATGGACATATTTACAAATAACTGGAGGAGAGCCTGTGTTTGACGGAAGTAATGTAGCTTATCAAGATTTTGAATTATCAGCTGATTATGAAACCGATTTAGTGGTAAAGATTTTACAATATGCAGGCGTATCAATAAGAGAAGCAGCTGTAGTTCAATATGCAAATACAGCCGAAATTAACGAAAATACATCAGAACAATAATGTCATACTTAAACGGATATCAATATTATACAAATTCAGGAACTGCACCGCAAGATGCAAACTGGGGCTCATATCAATATGTTAGTCTTGATGATATAGTAAATAATTTTTTATTAATGTATGACGGAAATCATTCATTGGTTAATAATGAAGAAAGATATAAAATAAGATTTCACGCAAAAAGAGCAATACAAGAATTAAATTATGATGCATTTAAAGAAGTAAAAGCTTTAGAATTAAATGTAGGAGAAGATTTACGATTTATATTACCTATAGATTATGTTAATTGGGTAAGGGTATCTATGTATAAAGATGGTGTATTAAGACCATTGACTGAAAACATACAACTCAACACAGCGTCTGCATACTTGCAAGACAGTGATAACAATTTATTGTTTGACCAGAATGGTAATATATTGCAGCCAGAATTTGCTACGATAGATGTAGACAGGTTAAGGGGAACAGAAAAAACTATGTACATAAACAACAACAGCGCTTATGATGGTCTTATGGGGTGGTGCTACAATGGATGCTGGTACTTTGACTTCCCTATTGGAGGGCATTATGGATTAAACACTGAAACGGCTAATGCTAATCCCACATTTAATATCAATAAAAAAAGCGGAACAATTACTTTTAGTTCAAATATAAAAGAACAATTATGTATTCTTGAATATATATCAGACGGAATGGAAGGTGGTGTAGATGCAGATGTTACCGTTAATAAATTATTTGAAGATTATATATACGCTTATATGCAATATGTTATTCTTAACTCTAAAATCGGTGTTCAAGAATATATTGTAACTCGTGCTAGAAAAAACAAATCAGCTTTATTAAGAAATGCAAAGATTAGATTAAGCAATATTCATCCAGGGAGATTATTGATGAATATGAGAGGAAAAGATAAGTGGATAAAATAAGATGGCTAAAACTACAAGAAATTTTATACAAGGCAGAATGAATAAAAGCGTTGATGAACGCTTAATTCCACAAGGTGAATATATAGATGCATTAAATGTAAGACTAGGTTCAACTGAAAATTCTGAAATAGGTTCAGTAGAAAACTCTAAAGGAAATAAACTTTTAGTAACCCCTGAATTTCCAACTGGCACTACACATGCATTTCAATGTCTAGGGGCTTATGCTGATGCCGCTAATGAAACTATATATTGGTTTATTCACGCAGACACCGTTAGCATTGGTTCAACTACAAAATTAGACATGATTGTGTCTTATAATAAGCTAACTCAACTTACAACTAATCACGTAGTTAGTATAGATGACGGTAATGGTGTAAATACTACATTAAATTTTAGTGACACTTATTTAATCAATTCTATAAACAAAGTAGAAAATTTATTGTTTTTTTCAGACAATATAAATCCTCCACGTTTCATAGATGTAAATAAAAATTACCCTGACCCTGTGGGTAATATCGACCAGTTTACAGCTGAAAGTATTTTAGTAATAAAAAAACCTCCTGTTGCGGCACCCTCAATAAGACAATTCAATACAAGTCAATCTGAAACTTATATGGATGAAAGATTTATATGTTTTGCTTATAGATATAAATATGCTAATAATGAATACTCTGCAACGTCTCAATGGACTTTACCTGCTTTTAGCCCTAAGCCTTTTAATTTAAGTTTAGAAAGTGCTTTAAATGAAGGAATGGTAAATAATTTTAACACTGTAGAAGTAACATATAATACGGGTAGTTCATTAGTAACTGAAGTAGAGCTGCTTTTTAAAGAAGCTGCAAGTAATACTATCAATATTATCGAATCATTTAATAAAGATGAATTAGGATTAGGCGATAATAACAATGAAACGATGATGTTTGATAATAATAAAATATTTACAATACTCGCGGATTCTGAAATTTTAAGATTATATGACAATGTTCCTTTGTTAGCAAAGGCACAAACTATAATGGGTAACAGGCTAATGTATGGTAATTATGTTGAAGGATATGATTTAGTTGATTCTTTAGATAGCCCAATACAGTTTGATTATATAGCATCACTAAAACAAACAGCAATTAATGAAACATTTTTGACACCAGTTTTTTCTGCTGGTAGTTATCAAATAGATTGTATTACTAGTAGTCCAGCTACTACAAGTTCTACAGATGCAGTTATGACTATTTATTTAACAGAGGATGGAACAGCTGGAGGAACGCCAATACCATTAAAAAGTGGAATGGTGTTAGATTTTGATGTTAACTTTATACATCATCAGTTTACTGGAAATACTTCGGGTGCTTTTACAGCTCCAACTTCAACCACGCCTTTAACTAATCTTTCATTTACATTTGTTTTACCTCAAGATTATGCGTCAGCTTTTTCTTTAGCAACTAGCCCTGAATTTGTTGCTTTTATGGGCTCTCCTACTAACATTCAAAAAGTAGTTGATTGTGCTACTGGAACATCTGTGTCCGATAGATTTAACTGTTTACTACCTTCAGGATTAGCTGGTGCAAGCGGAGGTTCTACAACTACTTTATCAAAATGCTGGAGTGGTACTAAAGATTTATTTTGCACAGGTAACACAGCTTTGTTTGACACGGCCTTTGCTACACTAGGTATTTTAACCAATTCTTCAAATTCAGCTTCACTGGGTATTCAATTGATGTCTATGGCTTATGTAGATACTTGTCCTCAAAATGGAGCGGCCACAGCAACACAAGTAGTATATGAATATTATAAATTTAGTGGAGCTCAAGTTAATCTTAAAAGTATTGACACTTTGCCAAGTTTAAAAAGTAACAGAAACTATGAGGCTGCTATTGTTTACATGGATGATTTTAACAGAAGTAGCACACCTATAGTTAGTCCTAACAATACAGTTGCAGTAACTTGTGCTGATGCGGTAAATCGTAATCAAATAAAAATAGAAATACCTACAACAATGCATCCGCCAAAATGGGCAACACGATACAAGTTTTGTGTTCAACCAGACAGAAGCGGTTATGAAACTGTATATACAAATTTATTTTTTCAAGACCCTAAAAGTGCAAGAATATGGTGTTTGTTAGAAGGAGAAAATGCGCAAAAAATAGAAAAAGGAGATAGATTAATTGTTAAACGAGATAGCGATGGCCCGACTAGTAGATGTATATATTCTACTGTTTTAGAAAAAGAAGTAAAAATTGATGATTTTATCACAGTACCTATCCCTGGTACAACTGAAAATGCTGTAGTGCCTGCGGGAGCTTATATGGCTTTAGCGCCAAGAAACTTTTCAGCGGCATTAGACTCAGACGCAGTGTATAATCCAGGGACTGACGGTATGTTTACAGGCACTGGCAACACTTTTAAAAATCCATCGAAGAATAGTGATTACGGGCCTCAGGTAGGATATCTGTTAAGTACTGTTGCAAACTCAACTGGTGCAACTACTGCTGACCCTACATATGCAGATGTGCCTGTTCCTCAAGGAAGTATTATTAATATGAGTTTTCGTTTTGCTAGAATCGGGCCAGGAGACGGAAACAAAAATTGTGAGAGAGTAATTTATGAACTAGAACTAAACGGACTTGTATCTCAAAATTCTTATGTAAATATGTACGATTGGTTTGAGGGTGATAACATAGAGTCATTATTAAATGGAGGAGAATGGGAAGTAGGAGATTCAGGGGCTGACGGTAATTTTGAATACTTTACTGGCCTGTATTATGGAGGAGCTTCATCTAATGTAATTACAGTTGCTCAACAAGCAGCTAGCGCTGTATTTTCACAAAATGTAAAAGACTTTGGAATTACATTTTTTAGAGCTAATAATTCAGCAGGTAACGCAAGTACTAGTAATGCTTTAGGTGTGGTAGTTAGAGGTGGTCGAGCATGCGGAGGTTCAGAAAAAAGAAGAAGTAGAATTACAATGTCAATTCAAGTTTTTAAAAGTGATAACACTTTAGTTTTTGAAACAGAGCCTACAGACGCAGCACCAGGAATATTTTTTGAAAGCTCCGACACATTTGATATAACAAATAATTTTCATTTATCAGGCAGCGCAGCTGGCGACCAAAATCAAACTGCGTCTCAGCCCGCGATTATTACTATATCTTCAGCTAATTGTTTTGTTTTTGGTAACGGGGTAGAAAGCAACAAGATTAGAGATTCTATTTCAGGTAAAAGTTTTAATTTAGGAAATAGAGTTTATGGAGCAAGCGAACAGATATATAAGCGAGCTCATAGATTTGCCGATATTACTTATAGTGGAATATATAACGATGAGTCAAACATAAACAAACTTAACGAATTCAATTTAGGTTTGGTTAACTTTAAACCTCTTGAAGATAGATATGGCCCTGTTGAAGTTTTATCAGGTAGAAAAACAGACGTGCTAACATTGCAAGAAGATAAAATATCTTATGTCTTAGCAGGAAAAAATTTATTATCAGATGCTGCTGGCGGAAGTGCTTTAACGTCTGTACCTCAAGTATTAGGAACTCAAATAGCTAGAATAGAAAAATACGGTATTAGTAATAATCCTGAAAGCTACACAGAATGGGGTTCAGATAAGTTTTTTACTGATGTTAAAAGAGGAGCTATAATTCAACTTAAAGGTGCATCAGCAGACAGTGAACGATTGGGAGTAATATCAGAAGTTGGTATGCGTGGATATTTTAGAGATTTATTTAATGAGTCTTTTACTTACCAAAAAATTGGAGGGTTTGACCCATATATGAATGAATATGTTTTAAGCATAAACAATAACAGGCTTCCTCTTGAAGACATTAGATATGCTTGTGGAGTAAGCAATACATTTACTGTAGAAGCAGGTTCTCCTGTAATACTCTTATACCGCCTTACAGAAACTTCTGGTAATGCAAGATTAGATTATACATTTGGCGATGGTAGTGGTAGTACTACAACTATAACGGCTGCATGGGTGGATGAAGCTGGCGTTTCACAAAGTGTTACTAGTGGAGCGGTAAGTGTAGATGGCTTTATAACTGTAACTCGTAATGTACCAAGTATCGTAGATGTTACCATTACAATAACCCAAACAGCAGGTTTACAAAGCGTAACAATAAATCAAGCTTGTCCGTCAGCTGCTACTGTAAATATTGTTCAAGTTTGTTTAACAAATGATGACGAAAATACTTTATCTTCATACAATCAATATTACTGGAATACGTTTAGTGGTGGCCCGTATACTCCTCCTTATTACACCAACCCAACGTATACATCTTCTTTAACATCTACATTTGTAGATTTTGCTCAAGGAAGTACAACACCAGTTATATCAAATTACGCTATAACAACTGGATTAACAGGTCAAAATAGTTTTCCACCAACAGGTGCTTATATTACTATGGTGTCAAATAAAATAGCGCCAGCCAATTTTACTTTTGATTCGACTAATGATAAATTTTATTATTTAAATAGTAATACTTTATATGGTAACAACGTTACAGATATGAATACTTTATTAGCTGCTGCAACCGAAGCCACTCCTATAACCGAAGAAACAGCAGGAGTAACTTATAGCGCGCAGTTTATAAGACCTGGCTCTAACACTACCTACTTATACATGGTATGGGATTACAGAAGTATACAAGCAACAAATTTAAGTTTTAAAGCAGGCACAGGTAATACAGCAGCTGACAGGTTTAGCGCTTGTTGTGTAAATCCTCAAACAGCATATTATTTAGACGGAGCAACTTTGTCTAGTGCTAATGTGATATATCAAAACTCATTACTAACTGTTGTAGCTCCAGACGGATATTATAGTGATGGTGCTTATGTAAGACTACAAAAACTAGGCGCTTTACAACCTGACACTACAGCATGTGCTTGTGGGGTAAGTTGTTCAGGTTCCGCAATATACTGGAAAACTACACCTCTTGCAGTGTATAAGTCAACTCATACTTTTACTACTAATGGAGCAATAATAGTCAATTTTATCCCGTGGGAAACCCCTGTAGGTATACAAGTAACTTATGATGGTGTTATATATAATAAGTTTTCATCTACTATATTTGGCGATGTGGCTCCAAACAGTTTAAATACGCCAGTGTTTTTAGGACAAACAAGTTCAGGTACTCCGCCAAGTGCTGGAAATTACCCAGTAGCCGAATTAAACTCACAGTCTCAATATCAAGTTATACCTAATACTACTCAGTATGTAAGTGTAGGGGCGGGCCAAATAAAAACTTCACTTGGAAACCCAGGTATATGTAGTATAGTTGTGCCTGCTACTAATACAAATATAAAATATCTTGAAATAGAAGTATATAATTTAATAACTGCTCCTTCAGAATATTTATCTAAATATATACAAGTTAATTGTCCAGCTAATTTAACCTCATTTAGTTCAAGTGGATTTACAAGAGCTAATAATCCAGCCGCTTGTTTAGACCCTAATGATGCTATTGATTTATTCCGACAGCCAAATAATCCAGCGCAAGCTATTATAAGTGTTAATGACCAGATTTATGCAAATAACAATGGAGATTTAGCTGTCAATACTGATGCTTCATCACCAGGATATGCTAACAGAGCATTTAGTGCAGGAGGTTGGATAAGAGTAGAACAACAAGCAAATGGAGTAACAGCATTACAGTTAAGTGATGAAAGTATAGTAATTGCAACAAGTTCAACTTGCGCACCATAAAAATTTAAATATGCCATTTAGTAATCAAACCATAACATATAGTGAATCCGTACAAGGGTTTCCATCTTTCTATTCTTATATACCAGAAAAAATATTAGGAATGAATGGGTTTTTGTATACATTTAAAAACGGTAAGTTGTATCAGCATAATGATAATACAGCTCAACGAAACGAATATTATGGAGCAACATATCCATCTACAATAACCAGCGTATTTAATGAATCCCCTTTAGAAAATAAAATATTTAAATCTATCGGTATTCAATCTGATGATAACTGGGGTGCTACTGTTACCTCAGATATTCAAACAACAGGTTTTATTACAAATAGTTTTTTTGTAAAAAAAGAAGGAGAGTGGTTTGCATATTTAAGAAATAATGAAGCTGCTCCAATTAGTGGAGAATTTGCTTTGCGTTCTGTTCAAGGAATAGGAATCCAATCAGTAAGAACGGGTGTGGGTACAAACAACTGTGTAATTACATTCCCAGCTGGTGTTCCATTGCCGTCAGGTATTATGCCTGGTACAAGCGTTGGGGATATAGTATATTTTACTATAGCTCCATTTAACACTGTTATGACTCCATCCAAGGCGGGGGAAGTTTTAGGGGTTGATAGAACAGCTAATACTATAACATTAGACAATACAAGTGTAAATCTTCCAACAACTGGTACAGATGCGTATATTATGTTAATTAAAAACTCAATAGCAGAGTCTCATGGTATACTGGGTCACTATGCAGAGTTTACTTTAACAAACACAAATACTGCGGCAGTAGAGCTGTTTGCTGTAGATTCAGACATTATGAAAAGTTTCCCTTAAAATTAGTATCTTTGTGATAATTATTTAGATGAGTAATAAAGAAACACTAATTGCAGCACAAGTATTAGGAGAAGTTACCTCTAAGCGAGGAATGATGTGGGAGAAAATTGCAGAGTTTCAAACTCAGTTAAAAGAAATAGAAGAAGTTTTAACGCATAAATCTGGAGAAGAACAAAGCAAGGGGTTACAAAAATATTTCCCTTTAGAGCATACTTTTGAAGGTGGTCTTTATACCAGACAAGTGTTTATGCCAAAAGGCTCAGTTGTAGTTAGTATGATACATAAAACAAATCACCCTTCTTTTTTATTGAAAGGTGAATTATCCTACTTAACAGATGAAGGGAAAATATGTAGAATAAAAGCTCCTTATACAGTTTTTACTAAAGCAGGAGCTCAAAGAGTTTTCTACATACATGAAGATGTTGTGTGGACTTGTGTGCATAAAACAAACAAAACAAATGTAAGGGAAGCAGAGCTTGAATTATTTGTAAATGATTTTAAAGATTTGCCTAAAAGTATAATAAATAAAAGAAATAAAATATGGCAGCAGTCGCAACCGCAGTTATTGCAGGAGTAGGTCTACTTTTATCAGCTACAGGAATGGGTATAAATTTTGCCGCTGCGGGTCGAGCAAGAAGAGCCCAAGCAGATGCAGAGTTTGATGCAGAAAATGCAATGAAAGAGGCTAGAAAAAAACTTAATGTAAATTTTTACGAAAACCTCTCTATCAATAAAGAAGCTTATGAACTAGAAAGAGAAGCTTTATTATCAGCAGGAGCGCAAGCAACCGCAGCAGGAGCGGAAAGCGAAAGAGGAGCCGCAGCTGTAGCAGGTAGAGTTTTAGCTGCACAAAATCAAGCGCAAGCACAACAAAGAGTAGCAATGAGTAAAGAGCAAAAAGCTTTAGAGGCTATGATAGCTAAAGAAGATTCAAGATTGCGTGATGTGAAAGTACAGTTAGATTTAGAAGAAGTAGCAGGTGCGCAAGCAGCAGCGGGTAGAGCAGAGCAACAAGCTGGTCAATATCAAGCAGCAGGGGTTCAAGGAATTTTAGACACAGCTAAAGCAGGTATGACATTTGCAGGTGCGATGGGAGAAGTAAAAGCTGCAAAAGGTGGAGATATGGCACCAATAGAAGCAAGGTTTGACGGTAAGAAAGGATTCCTTGGATTGGGTCGTAAAGATGTAGACGGCACAATGCAAACTAATGTAGAAGCTTTCTTAGAAACCGATGAAGGGAAAGCATTAGGATTAGCTGATACAGACTTTACAAAAACATTTGAAATTCAAAATCGTCCAGCTTTAGATAAAGATGGGCAGCCACAAATGAGTGGTCAAGCTGCATTTCGTGATGCATTTAGACAACAACTAACACCAGCTGGAATAAAAGCATTTGATAAATATTTAAAGGATTTAGCTAATCCTCCTGTTGAAGACTTGTCGGCAGCAGGTGGTTTTGCTGTAACGTCATCAGTAAACTAACAATAAATAACTATGGCAAAAACTTATTACGGATACGCACAAAGAGAAGCAGCAGAAGGAGTAGACTGGAGCGGGGTTGCTCGTAAGTTTACGAACATGCTTGAAATGGAGCAAGAGGCTAGGGAGCAAGACCAGGCAGCACTTGACAAAGCAGATACTGATTTAGCTACTACACTACAAACTGCTCCCAACGGAGAAACTCAAGAGCTACACAACTACATGTTAGACTATGCTAACAACGCTTCTAATTACCAACTTATGTTAAAGCGTTCTGTAGACAATGGGAATATGAGTAAAAAGCAATATACTCAAGCCATCAATAACTTAATGGCTGGAACAAATCAAGCTATATCTTTAGTTACAAAATACAATGACTTTGCTGCAAAACAAGCTGAAAAAATAAAAAACCAAACAATGGCTGGGCAAAAGCTATATGAAAATGAATTGTTAGAAACAATGTTAGATTTTTCTAATACGGCATTATATATAGACCCTGTAACATTTAAAGTTTCACAAGGTAAAACAGTAGACAAAACAGTAGGTACAGGTACGGATAAGAGAACTGTTAGAACAATGTCTACAAATACAGGAGACTTTAGACCTGTTGCTATTATGACTAGGTGGATGGGAGAAGATTATGATAAGTTCGATATGAGTGCTGCTGTTACAGACATAGCAGCAGGTATGGCTACTACTTATGAAACGCTATCTAAAGAGAAAGGTATTAGCGAACAAGACGATGTGCGTCTTAACGAAAATTATAACAACCAATTAGATGCCAGAGTTAACTCATTCTTAGAAGACCCAAAAAATGTTACAAGTTTATTATATGATTACGCTGGTGTAGCAGAGAATGAATTACCGTTTCAATTTACTACTGATGAATCCAAAAAGAACGATGCTAATATGATTTATATTCAGCCTAATAAAAGAGGTGGGTATGATTTAGATTTAGATTCAGCACATGGTAGAAAACTTAAAAAAGCTGCGGCAGAATTATTAAAAGGCGCAGTAGATGTAAAACTACCTAGAAAAATTACACCTGCTAAAACTACTGGGGTTACTTTTGATAAAGATTATAATAACATGTTGAAAGACTTTAGTATGGATGCTCGTAGTGCTGCAAACTGGATGACTCTACAAAACGCAGATAATCTAGAAGAATGGACATCAGCTAAAAATTTCTGGTTAGGAAAACAAATAAAATCTGGAAATGACTTTGTTACTATTGCTGACATCAGAATTAATGATAACAATGATGGTATTGAGTTGGTAATAAACGAGAAAGAAGGTGGTCAAAAAACTATACCTGCAAGCTTCGGTAATAACAGCGCGTGGTTAAACCAAGGAGCAGGCGGGGTGTTACAAGGTATTGACGTGTCAAGTATTTCATCTAACCCTAAATTTAACAAGAGATATATGGTTGGTGATAGAAAGTTAGGAGAAAACAATGTTCCTGTAAACTGGTCTACTCAAGGAACTACTATACAAGGATTAAATTATGAGAATCTAGATGTGCCAACAGACAAAGCTGGGACAGAAGATGAAGTAATTGGAAGTACTCTTGATTTAATTACTAACACTAAAGTCGAATCATCAGAAAATGTAATTACGATTGTTAACACTATATTTAAAACAATACCTGCAAACAATCGACAAATGTTAAGTGACCAAAGTTTATCGCCTGTAGAATATGATGGCACAGAATATACGGAGGTTTATTACCCTGAGTTCATGACAGCTCCTATATATATAAATTCAGAAAACGAAGACCCGAATAAGTTAGATGCAATAATGAAAAAAATGTATGATGCAGCAAGTAAACAAGAATTGTTGAGACCTAATGATTTCAAATCTGTTTTAGGTGATGATTTTGCAGTACAAGAAACTATTATGACGAATCGAATTAAGAAAAAGGAAATTCCAGATTCAGGAAGAAATAAAAATATAGTAAGTTGGAATAAGGGTGATGGTAGATTAATAGTATCTAACAGAATTCAAAAAGATAACCCGTTAGTACCAGCAGATATAGAGATAGCAGGTTATGTTATCGGTGAAAACCCTGATATACTCAAAATAAAAGCAGCTAATCCAGAATTAACTAAAGAACAAATACTTGAGTTATGGGTGCAGGCAGACGAACATTATAGATTATACAATAAATAGTTTAGAGTATGGAAGATTTGAATTTTTCTGACTTATATCAGGTTTTAGAATCTCCTGATATGTTTAATTCTCCCGAGCAATTAACCCAGTTTTTTGGTGGTGACTACTCTGTTGAAGATTTGTATACTGTAGTAAATAAAGAAACTTTTCCCACCCTACAATCTTTTCAAGAATTTTTTGATTTACCTATGACTAATCCAGCAGGGGAAGAAATGGATTTTGCTGAGCAAGACAGGGGTACAACAGGTGTTAAGGATTGGTTTAAAAAAACGTCCGAAAAACTATTGGGTATAAACCCTGATGAAGATGCTAAAGGTAGAGAAAAAACTATTGATAGTATTATAAGTAAAGAAACTGAGAAATTTGAAGAAAAACCAAATCAAATAACTATACCCCTCGATGCCACTTCTCCTATAGCAGGTGCTCCTATAAGAGATTACAGGAATGTAGTAAGAGAAGAAACTACAGAAGAATTTCTCCCTAAGAAAAAAAAAACAAAGAACGATGTTGCTCAAGAATTAAGAACTTCTTTAGAAATAGAATATGACCCAAAAGATTATATTAAAAATTATCCTGCACCTAACGACCAAGGTCTAAACCCTAAAGGTGAGCCTAAATTTGAAACAATGGAAGAATATCAAGCTTTCATTGAAGAAGAAGTAAATGCAGGTCTAAATCAAATAATAGGTTTTGCTGGCGATAAGGGTGAGCAGATATTTGCGTTTGATGCTAATAGTAACGAGGGTTTTCAAAACAATGTATCAACTGCTCTAGATAATGTAGGATTTACAGACACCGAAAATACCACTGAATTAAAACAATATCAAGACGATTATCAACAACGTCTTAGAAACACTATAGGTAAATATGGTTTTTTAATTGAAAAGCCAATATCTTATACCACTGGTATGGGGAGTGTTGAAGAATTTTTTGACCCATCTACACTAACTCTGGATAATGTAAAAAAAGAATTGCAAGGTAAAAGAGAGACAGTGGCTACAAAAAACCCTGACCAATACCTAACTATTACTTCTTTAGATGGAAGCGACCAGTTTAATTTAAATATAGCTAATCCAAGTAAAGAAGAATTAGCTCTGTTTGAAAAGTTTGTTAATGACAAAGCCCGTTTTCCTGAGGAGCCTAACCCTGAGGAAAGTAATATTGCTAAAGCGCTTGATATTAAAGAGGCGAGAACAGGCAAACGTTTTAATTTAGATACTGGAGATTATTCTTCACATAAAATGATAAGTGTTGAAATAGATGGAAAGTATTATGCTATGCCTTCACTGTATCCTAAAGACCCTAACGTACAATCTACTTATGAAGATAGGTGGGTAGAGTTCGACCCTGAAACTCAGCTAGACGAAATTATAGAAATGGCTAATCAAAGAGGAGAAAAGTATGCGTTTGAAACACAAGAAGAAGCAGAAGCTTTTGCTGAAGGGGCATGGAAAGATTACAATACTGTAGACCTAGAAAAAGAAAGATTTTTTCAAACACACGGTTTTGAAGATTATGATGGCATGATGGAAGCTGTTAATGATTATGATGCTATCCGAGACGAAATATTACTCATTAATGAAATTCAAGGAATAGGGAGTTTTAATGATTCGCAGTTTGCAAAAGGAATTGGGAGAGCATTGGGTGTAGATGAAGAAAGATTACTTGCAGCGGGAGGTGATGCGATTCTAGGTGACTACGCTGCCCTAGACCCAAAGAGCAAAGTGGAGATAGGGTACTTTGACCGAGGAAATAACAATACGTTTGTCAAAGGCGAGAAACCGTGGCATGTTATTGGCACACAAATTTATGGCGGTAAAGAACTTATTGTGGATAAAGCAACTATTGACAAATACCCTAAGCTTTTTGGTAAGGACGGCAGGATGAGGCGTGATTGGTCAGAAAGAAAAGTAGAGCTTGAGAAGATGAGAGACAATCTTTACAATATTACACAAGATAAAAACTTTCAAGATGTTAGTTTACAATGGGACTTAGAAGCAGCCAAAAGAAGAGAAGCATATACTGTAGAAGCAATCAACACAAAAAACAATGCTAATATGGGCTTAAAAGCTTTAGACCAATTCAGTATAGAGGCATTTGGTGTTACTTCAAAAGAATTAGAAAACTATCGCTTAAATAATTTAGATAGTCTGGATGAGCAACAGATAGAAATAATGGACTATATAACGTTAGCCAAGGGTGAGCTGGAGGCCCAAAAAATTTATGCTGCTGACCAATACATAGTAAGTCAAACTTATTTAAATTCAAAATCAATAAAAGAAGCAAAGGGTGTGGTTTTAGAAGATTTCTGGCCTCAAGTAAAAAACGAATGGATAACTCGTGGAGAAAGAGGAAAAGCCGCAGAGTATTTGTTAGCAATGTCTCTGTTTAGTGAGAACCCTGTTAAGATGCAAGAGCTTATGGGTATGAGTAGAAAAGAGGTGGCGATAGAAGTTTCTAAACATTTAGAAAACTCTGTAACTAAGAGTGAAGGAATGAGTAAAGAAATGCTGGAGTGGAATAAAGCCAAAGGTTGGACTGAATCAATGAATGTCTTTATGGATAATCCGCTAGATATGGCTGGTTCATTAGCGGCAGGTTCTTTTTCAGAAATGTTACCGTACGGTTTAAAAATTATCCCTGGCTTTGGTATTGTTGGTGGAACTACAGGATTCCTTGAAGCTAAATTGAGACGTAAAAGAGGCTTTAGAACTCGTGGTCAAACTAATTTTGGGCAAAAAGTTATAGGAGCAGGAAAGAAATTAAATCCTAAGGCTTGGGCAAGAGAAAATGCAGATTTAGTTTTAGGAGCACTTGGTGGAACGGTAAAAGGAACAATGCTTGGTGGTTCTGCTACTATATTAGCAATGGAATACACAAACGCTGTGTTTGAAGCAGCTACTGCAAATGGTTATGATATATTTGACGCAGAAGAAATGTTAATGGCAATGAATGACCCTAATGTTTGGAATGAAGGAAGAGACGTAGGATTGGCTAGAGGTATACCTATTGCTGTTGTAGATTATTTAAGTGCACGTACAGCTGGTAAATTATTCATAGGCAAAGAAGGATTATTTAACGCGGGTTCAAGAGCAGAAGCTTGGAGAAGAGCTGGTTTAGTTATAGCAGAAAGAGCTATTGTTGACCCAGCAGCTGAAGCTTATGGTGAATATTTAGCGCAATCTGCTAATGCATTATTAAACGGTAAAACATTTAGAGCTGATGAAATAGCATTAGAAGCTATAGGTGCTTTTGGAAGTAACACTAGTAACGCTGTTATGAATCTAACTATGACTGCTTTAAAAAATGAACACATATTAAAAGCCAAACAAATGGGAGATACGCAGTACTATTCTGGCTCTACATTTAACAACGAACAAACCACTAACTGGGCGAATAATATGCGTAAGCTTGGTTATATTGATGGGAATACAGAAGAAAAGATTCAGAAAAATATTGGGTACAAAAGAGACGCTCAACTGTTGCTGGGATTAGGAGAGAAGGGTGTGGCTAGTACAGATTTGTTGCCTGTGCAAACTAAAATGATGGATATTTTTAATGCTAAAAATCAACTCTCACAGAATGAATTAACAAAACAATTATTTGGAAAACAATTAAGAGTCTTAAACCAAGAACTATCAAACCTTGCTTCAAGGAAACAAGTTGTTGCGGGTGAAGAAACTGAAGAGGCGAATAAAATTGTTAATGAAGTTTTAGGGAGAACAGAAGAAAGTCCAGGTGATTTACAATTAAGCCAAAGCCCCATAGCTGATTTATTTACTAATGACCAAACATTTAACACAGAAGAAATAGCTTTTGATAAAGTTTCTTTGGAAGATATAAAAGAAAAGAGAATTCCAGGAGGCACAACCCGTGATGTATATGATATAGGAAACAATAAAGTTATTAAAATTGCAAAGAACCCTAGAGGTTTACAGCAGAACACATCGTTGAATTACGGGGATTTAAATATACTTGGGCCTTTTGTCCCTAATATATTTGAAAGAGGAGAAGATTATATAGTTGTAGAAAATGTACCTAGAAATGATAAAGCAGTAAGAGAATTTTTAAAACCTTTGCAGAAGTTTTCGCAAACAGATTTTGATAACAGAGGCAGTGAAGTTCAAGAAGTAATGGAGGAAATGGGATTGTCAGATTTTTTTAATTACGATGTGTTGTGGAATGATTTTAAATCTAGAAGAAACTGGGGTCAAAGAGAAAACGGAGAGTTTGTATTAGTAGATGAAGGTGCGTTAAATAAAAATGTAACAGCTAGGTCAGAAGTTCCTGCTTGGGCTAGAGAAGACTGGGCAAATATTAAAAGAAGAAGAAAAGGAGACGGGGGTGTTCAATTAAGTCAGGCTGTTGCTCCTTTAGAAAACACGCTACTTGACTATCAATACGACAAAGAAACTGGTTATTTTCCTTCTACTATTGACAACGTTCAAAAACTTGAAATTATTGTCGAAAGATATGGATATGATTTAATATCAACCCAAACAGAAAGAGGTGAACAAGCTGGATACTATTTAGCACCTGTAGGTTCCAGAATAAAACAAGACCCATTCAAAGGCAAAGAATTAACTAGAGTACAAAGACAAGAGCCTGATGCTAGTCCTGAAACTAGAGAAGAACTTGTAGGCTTGTTACAAAAAGCTTTCCCAGGCACGCAGGTATACGACAACCAAGAAGAATTTGAAAAAGCTCTTAAAGACCCAGGTGTAGTTAAAAGAACTACTAAAGATGGTTATGTAGCTTATGGAGCTACCCGTGATGGTAAAATATATTTAAACCCTGATGATAAAACATTAGAACTTCCTATCCATGAATTTGGCCATATATATTTAGACTATTTAAAATCAAAGCAATCGGGTGCAAAAGGAACAGCATTATATAAGAGAGGATTACAGCTTATTACATCTACAGAAGATGGAGAGAAAATATACAATCAACAAGTAAAAATATATGGCGAAGGAGACCAGGCTAGGGAAGAGGCTTTAGTTATATATATAGCGCAAGAAGGAGCAAAGAAAACTAAAGAGGCAGAAAGGCAAACTAAAAATAAATTATATAAGTGGTATGAAGCTCTTATGAACTTTATAAAAAATGCTTATTTAAAAGCTAAAGACTTTTTTAAATCACCAACCTTTGAACAAGACGTAAAAGGAATGTCTTTAACTGACTTTGTGAAAATGGCGTTAGGAGATTTATTGGGAGGTGAAGTAGTTGTAGAAGATGTGATTGTAGATGAAACAGGTCAAACCAAACTAGCACTGTCTCAGCAAAAAAAAGTGCCACGTGGTAGTAATATGGTGGAAGTGGTAACTGAAGCTAGAGAGTTAGGTATATCAGATGACCAAATTAAAGCTGTGTTAGTTGAAAGAGTTAATCGTGGTGAAAACATAGGCGTGCGTGGGGAAGAAAGGTTTACCCGTCAAGATATAAATGATGCCTTCACAGCATTACCAACTGAGATAGTTTCACTACCCCCAGCATTTAGAAATATTGAGGGAGGCTTCTTTAGAGGTATGGCTTTATTTACTGAAGTACAAAACATTGTTAACAAAGCTATCGGGGTTGGTACCACAACCGCAGTAAGAAAAAGACACATAGATTCTGTAAAGAAAAGATTTCCTAAAGCTACTAAGGGTAAATCTACCGCACAAATATTAAGATTATTTCCAATAGATGAAACCATATTAGAAGGTTTAAAATCACCAGCAGAAGTTCGTAAGATAGGTTTAGACGCATTAAAAGCAAGTCCTATTTATGCTGCTCAATCGCCTGAAGTTCAAGAACAATTAGTGGTCGATTACGACAAAGAGTTGGGTATAAGAGCAAACAGGAATGTACAACTTGAGGTTAACAAAATAAAAAACACTTTACGTGCTAGAAAACAAGGAGCTAAAGATATTGCTAAAGTTAAAAAAGATTTAGCAAAACTTATAAATTTAATATTTCCTAAAACTGACTTAATAAATAGAAGTGATTTAACCTATATGAATAATCGTATAGCTGCTGTTAATGATGCCAACCAACTAGCAGAAATAGAAAATGTATTAAGCCGTATTGCTAAGGTTGAAGATAGAATTAAAAAAGATTTAATTTCTAAAATAAAAAAGCTAATTGAAAACCAAGCTAAAACAAATGTAACAATAACAGGAAAAACTAGAAAGGGTGCACAAATAGATGTTACAACTAAAGAGTTTTTTGTAGCAGCAAGAGCTTTATTAAACAATTTAGATACACCACAAGGGCGTGAGTTATTTGCAAAAGAAATGAATGATTTAGCGGGCCTAGAAAACACCATATCAAAACTTAGAAACAAAGAAAATAAAACAAGAGAAGATAGAGAGCTGATTGCTAGAGCTGATGCCTTTGCAGTTTTAGGAAATCTACCAGCAATGAATTTAGCTGAAGTAGAACAATTGTTTGATGATTTAAAAAACAAACGACAATTAGGTAGAGGCTTATACCAAGCTGAGCAGGAAGAAAGAAGAAAAGAGCTAGAAAAATTAGAAAAGGAAGCAGACGAACAAATTAAAAAAACAAACAAAGATTTATTTTTAGAAGATGGTACCCCAAAGAATTTAGACACACTAAACAGTGAAGGGAGAAACGCTTTATTAGAATATAAAAGAAGCGGCTTCCTTGGTTCTATGGAAAAACTAAGAAACAATTTTTTAAAATTTAATAATTATAAAATGGTTTTGCAGCAAATGCGTTTAAATGCATATGACTCTTTAGCAATGGGACACCTTTTCTACTCAGCATTAGACAATCGAAACGGAAAATTTTTACTTAATAATATTTACTACAGATTAACAGGAGCTGAAGAAAACTATAACTCTATTTACTTTGATTTCTATGATAGATTAACCGAGATAGCTGATGAAGTTCTGGGAAAAAAGAAATACAGAAACCTTATTGCAGAGAGGCTTGGTTTAAAGATGGCTGAAGTAAACGCCTATCAATATATAACACAATTAGCAGATGATGGTAGAACCATACAGATTGAGGGGGTAAATACACAACGTAATTTAGTAACTCAAAGCACAGCTATAACTACAAGCGAAGCTATGCGTATTTATGCATTATGGAAAAACCCTGAAAGTAAAATCATCTTAGAGAACGATGGATTTACACAAGAAAAAATAAATAAGCTAGAAAACTTTATAGGTAAAGACCTGACTACTTATGTTGATAAAGTAATAGATTTTTTAACTGATGAAGTGTACCCAGTGGTTAATGCAAAACACAGAGAAATATATGGAGTTAATTTACCTTTTAGAGAGCTGTATTTCCCAAGAGCTACACAACCTATTATAGGAGATAGTAAGAGCTATGCGTTTGACGTTGACTCCACAGCTAATTTAAATGCAATTCGTTCTATGCTGCCTGGCAGTTTATCTGAAACCACTAGTCCAAACAATCTTAGAATGATACTAACCGATATGAATTTTTTCAATGTGTTAGATAACTATATAGATGATGTAGCGAGATGGACGGGATATGCAACTGACATTAAAATTATTGAAGGAATCATCGCTATGCCTGCCGTAAATGCATTGCTCACTACAAGTGGTATGAAAGATATGGTTATCTATAATATAAATGTAGCTATTGACCCATCAGGTAAAACAAGAGGCCCTAATAAAACAAAATGGGTGTCTTCACAAGTAAACATTATTACAAGTTATTTCTTAGCCTTACACCCTATGCAGTTCTTTAAGCAAGCTTCTTCAGTTGTATTAGCTTACCCTTTATATAACAATCCTAAATTTCAAATATTTAAAAAAACAATGAAAGCGGGCGACCCACTCTTTAAACGAACTGGAGTTAAGGGGGTAACAACAGATGTAGTGGAATTATTGTACAACCTTACAGCAACTGCTTTAAACGAACCTCCTAATATAGCGGCCTTTATGACTCAAGTGGTTAAAGAGTTTTCTCCAGGAAACTATCAAAAAAACAAAGAGCTGGCGAAAAAAATATCTGCTACGTTTAGAAAAAGAAATTTTGAAGCAACAGATGGAAACATATATATGCTTTACACAGGTAGGGAAAGAGCTGATTTGCTGGACAGTTCTCCTGAAGGAATAAATCGAAAAAAATTGAGTCAAAGCTATGAAATTGTCAAAAAAGCTTTTGGCTTCTTTACCTCAGAAGGAGACTTAGCTGGTGCCATGGGTTATATTATTGTATATAAAAACATGTTAGCCAATGGCTTTACTCACGAGGAAGCATTAAGAGTGTTCAATGATTATAACTTAACTAACCAGTCAAGACGAGGTGTAGATAAGCCTGGTATACAAACACAGAAAAGTGGTTTATCACAGGTATTCACTGCCTTTACAACAACACCATTACAAATAGTAAGTAATTCTTATTTAAGTTTTATGAATGTAATGAAAGATACATTTAAACGTAAAGTAGTGGCAGAGATGAAAGATATCAATACGTTTTTGTGGGTAGGCTTTATAGGAGTTATGTTTTTTAAAGCAGTTACTTCTATCTGGTTGTTAGTACTTGGTAAAAAAGAAGACAGAGAAAGGTTTTGGAGAGAAGTTATGCAGTGGCACGGTATACAGTCTATGATAGACGCAATACCAATAATGAATGAAACAGTATCAGCACTGAGAAACGAAATAGAAGGAACGCCTTACAAAAAAGGAAAAGACTCAACCACGTTCCCTTCAGTTGAGTACGCAGAAGAGCTTGGTAAATGGATTAGAAATGATGAAGACAGAAATTTATCCGAGCAAATGCTCAAAGCAATATATGAGTTTGCTCAGTTTAGATTAGGGGTTCAGTTAGATATTTTGGAATATCCCTTACAGCAAGCAGTAGAGGGAGAGAACCATTGGGTGTATGATTTTCTACGAATGATGCGTGTGCCTAAAACTCAAATACCAAAGCGTTTTTTACCGCCTGATAAAACAAAGAAGAGAAGAAAGACTTATAAGAAAAAGAAAAGAACCAAACAATTATAGTTATGCCATTTACTAAGATAGGAAAGAATAAATATAAAAGCCCAAGCGGAAGAACCTTTACTGAAAAACAAGTAAAGTTATATTATGCTACTGACGGCTTTAAAAAGAAAAGACCTAAGCGTGGAGACTTTAAAAGGTCTTAAAAGTAATGTGTTAGTCTTGCAACCTGTCCGCTTTCATTGTGATGAATAAAGCCCTCACAAGCCTTAGGAGCGCCTGTAAAGCCTTTTCTACTATGCCAGCTGTCTGCGGATGATGGTGAGCGCATATACTCTACAGTAACGCCTATAAAGTCTTTTCCGTCTAACCATTTATGTTTTACTTTGTGATGAATGTGATGAAGGTACCAATACCTATGAGTCGTAGACGACCAATCTTTTGGATTTTCTTGAGCCATCAACAGTGGTAATGAATCCATTTTTGCACCGTCTCCATGTTCTAATCCTATTAAATTTGTACCGTATTTATAATACTTTCTGTGAGAAACCCCTATATCAAACTTTACATTATCTGCTTTTCTAAACCAACTCTTCAAGGTATGAGCAAGATGAAACCCTGATTGATAATCGTGGTTACTCATACTATGCAGGACATCAACAGGAGCTACCTGTCTTAACATTTCTATACACTTCACGTAAAGCATTAGAGCTATTTCATAATGCTCCCACCATTTACCATCGGTGTCTTGATACGTTCCTTTAGTAGTGGTGCCATAAACATTGTCTATATGTAATATGTCGTTGCCAACACAAAACAAAACTCTGTCTATATCAAAACCAGCTGATTTATTAATTAATCCTATTACTCCTTCTATTACTCGACCTACAGCCGTTTCGCAATCATATTTTTCGCCTGTTTCTAATTCATTTGCGTATTTACCTATGTGTATATCTGCTGGATTAACTATTAGCAAATGGTCTCCTGCTGGAGTTTCAATAGTAGGATAGGTAGGGGAATAGGTTTCGACAAAAGAATTTATTTTGTTCCAGATTTGATTTTCTTCAAGCCCTATGTTTTCTTTAGTAACTACGGAGAATCTATAATCTCCACTTCCGCTTTGCCAATGCTTTACGCTAACTACATCTTTTTTGTTGATGCCTCTTTCTTTTAAGTGTATATCGAGTGCGGAATTGTTATTTATGTTGTCTACAACGGTTGCTCTTCTCTGTAGAATTAAATCTACTTCTTCTGTTGAAAGCCTGAGTCGTTTACCGTATTCTTTTCCCATGTTATATTTCGTCTTCCACCGATTCCTGTAAGGAGGTAAGAGTCTTTATAATAAGAGCAGAATCTTTTTTTACTTCGGTGTAATGTCCATCAACAAAGTTTTCATAAAGATTGTCTAGGGAGTCGTGTATCTCTTTCATCGTAAAATTGATGAACTTCAACTTATCTTTCTCTACTCCTTGGCTAACCATTTATCCTATAATCTTTTACATTTTGACTAACTTTAGTCTTGTTTTAGACATTTTGAGATAAAGATAATAAATTATTTTGTTTTTTTAGTTTCTTTACTAATAAAATTAATTCAGCTTTTGTTAACTCTAAGTAATCCTCGCCCTGCTCATCTAGTAAATCGAGGCATTGTTCATACTTTTTTAACAGTTTTTTATCATAAGACAATATCCAGTCTATACTCTTTACGTAGTGTAAAATTGAAGCGTGATTTTTTAAAAGAGACAAACCTATGTGGTAATAAGTAAAGTTTTGTTCCCGTAGTATTTTAGAGTATACCATTCGAGCATTTACATATTTTCTTTTCCTAGACTTAAGTAATACATCAACACTAAATACGTTGTTAACGATTTGTTTTACTTTTTTTATTTTACGAGTATCTGATTCTTTTAGATATTTCATTTGCTGTTAGTGTTGTTTTGTTTAATATATGGTCAAGATAAGTGTCTGCGTCAGTTTCTTCTATACTTAAGAACACTGGAACATCGCCTTCTTCGTGGTAATATTCTAATTCAAAGAAAAAATTTGTAGGACTAGTAATAACTCCCCCTACCTTTTGTGTCCACCCATTTAGCCTTGGCAATAACTCTGCATTACAATCCATTAATACAGCAACTGGAACGCTGTAACGAATTGGGAAATCACGAAGCTGGTCGAGAAAGCCCGCGTCCATATCGTACTCGGGTCTAACCTCGGTATACTTCTGTTTTAAATCCATGTTCTTTTAATTCTTTTAATCTGTATTCTTGTAAAATCGAAAGCCTTCCCTCAGGTTTTTTTATTTCGCTAAACAATACTTCGCTGCCTGGCGGTAAAGCAATTATATCTGGAATACCGTTCTTGTTGGTCTTTAGCAGTTTTATTACATAGTAACCTTCTGCCTCAAGCTCTTGAATTCTTTTCTTTTGAATTTGTTGCTCAGTCATATTACAAATTTAAGAAATCTCTTTTGAAGTGATTTAGAGTGTAATCTTTTTTCTTTGTAACGGCTTTATAAATTTGATGCTCAATTCCTTTACGGGCAAATATCCAATAAACTTTATTCTTTAATCTATCCTTAGTTGTCATTCTATCTCTTGATTGCCAATAA
>Ga0208919_1000394_pt1 | contig 30727 bp, 46 predicted proteins | sample 4_EtaG_FD_184076 | JGI IMG/M metagenome (GOLD analysis project Ga0208919, IMG submission 184076) | Marine viral communities from the Subarctic Pacific Ocean - 4_ETSP_OMZ_AT15127 metaG (SPAdes) (version 3) | ecosystem: Environmental > Aquatic > Marine > Oceanic | place: Pacific Ocean | collected...
TACTACAAGTACACCGGGCAGTAATAATGTAAGATTAGGTGATGGTGCTGGTGCTTCAATAGAAAGTGGTGGAACTAGAAATGTTGCTATAGGCTCTAATGCTGGTGCTGCTTTAACAACTGGTGATTTTAATGTAGCTGTTGGATATAATGCTCTTACTGCGGAAGATACAGGAAGTAGGTCAACAGCTTTAGGTTATTTTGCTTTAGATACACAAAACAATGATGATGCTAACCATAACACAGCAGTAGGTTTTACTGCGTTAGAACAAACAACAACTGGTCAATATAATACAGGTTTGGGTTCACAAGCACTTAATGCTAACACCACAGCAGATTACAACACAGCAGTTGGATATAATGCTTTACTGTCAAACACTACAGGCACAAGAAATACAGGTTTATCTCCTTTTTCTTTAGATGCTTGTACAACAGGTTCAGATAATACAGGTCTTGGATATGGTGCTTTAGGTGGACTTACTACAGGTACAAATAATGTTGCAGTAGGAAATCATGCACTTGAATCAAACACTACAGCAGGTAATAATACAGCAGTTGGGTACAACGCTGCAAATGCAAATACTACTGGTTATTCAAACACAGCTCTAGGTAAAAGTGCGTTAGAAGCAAACACTACAGGTATTGTAAATACAGCTATAGGAAATGGAGCTTTAGCAGCAAATACTACAGGCGGTTCAAACACATCAGTAGGACAAGATGCTTTAGTCGCTAATACGACTGCTAGTAACAATACAGCTGTTGGTAGACAAGCTCTAAAAACAAACACCACAGGTGATGATAATGTTTCTGTTGGAACTAACAGTTTATTTGCTAATACTACAGGAAGTGATAATACAGCTTTAGGTATGTCAGCACTTAATTCAAATACAACAGCTAATAATAATGTTGCAGTTGGTTATCATGCTTTATTATCTAACACAACTGGTGCTAGTAATACAGCAGTTGGTAGAGACTCTTTAAAAGATAATTCAACAGGTACAAATAATGTAGCAGTAGGGGAAAATGCTTTAGCTAATAATACAACAGCTGGTGAAAATACAGCAGTAGGGCAAAATGCTTCATTAACAAATACTACAGGAGCAGCCAATGTATCAATGGGTCATGATTCAATGAGACTTAATACAACTGGCAGTAGTAATGTTGCTATTGGTTATGATGCGATGAGAAGTAATACAACAGCAGGTGGTAATACAGCAGTAGGTAAAGCAGCATTAACTAGCTGCACAACAGGCGATGCTCATACTATTATGGGTTTTGAAGCTGGTGAAGATATTACTACTGCAGCTCATGCAACATTATTAGGTTACAGAGCAGCATTTAATCTAACTACAGGTAATTTTAATACTATTATGGGTAGTAATACTTGTGCCAATATGACAACAGGTAGTCAAAATACTGTTGTAGGTTATGGTGCTGGTTCTGGTATATCAGGTGCAAGTAATTGTGTATTACTAGGTTTTGATGCTGAAACAAGTGCTGGTGGTCATAGTGAATTAGTTTTAGGAGCTAATTCAGTTGGTAAAGGAGATGACACAGGATTTATAAATCCTCCATCAAGTGGTAATTTATTCCAAGGTAATAATTCTACAACTTTTGCAACTACTTCAGATAAAAGAATAAAGAAAAATATAGTTGATAATAATATTGGATTAGAAAAAATTAAACAAATTCAAATTAGAAATTTTGAATATAGAACTGAAGATGAAATAACTGATTTTGAAAATACTAAATCAGCAGTAGTAAATAAAGAAGGAATACAACTTGGTGTGATAGCACAAGAAATAGAAACAATTTTACCAGATATGGTTGAAACACAATCACAAGGAGTAAAAACTGTAAATGCAGATAACATGACATGGTATCTAGTAAATGCAGTAAAAGAACTTTCTGCACAAGTAGATGAATTAAAAGCTAAATTAAACGAAGGAGAATAATATGGCACAAACAGTAACAGAATGTTTAAATGTAGCTATGGACAGCGTTAATTTAATTAATGGTGTAAATGGTGGTAGTTGGGAAGTTGGAACTATGACTCAATCTGAAATAAATGAAATGGTACAAAGAAATGTTGACCATTTAGAAACTATTTTAGAATACGCACCTGTTAATTCAGATGATGACACACCTAATGTTAAAGGGTCATCAAGTAGTAAAAAAACTGATTGCACAAATGCTATTACGACAGGTAAAGCATATATTAGTTCAAATAGTTAGTTGTAAATATTTTATGAGGTAGTGCAAAATGGAAGAAAGACAATTATTTTTAAACATGTTACAGCTTATTGATGTTAGTTCAAAAAGAGGTGCATGGGGTGGTAACGAGCTTGAAGTCGTTGCTTTAACAAGAAAAGCTGTCGTTGAAAAACTTATAAGTTTGGAAGAGTCAGTAGAAGAAAATGTCGATAGTCTACAAGACGCAGACAAGGAGGAATGATGGACTTTATTGTGAACATAGTAGGAATTGTCACAGCTGTAGTAACTGTAAGTAGTATCATAGCTGCAATCACGCCAACACCAGCCGATGATGTTTGGATTGGTAAATTGTATAAATTAATTGATCTTTTAGCTCTTAATATTCTAAAAGCTAAAAACAAACCAGGAGAATAGTATGAGCTGGTGGAAAAAGGTAGTTGACTATTGGACTAACACAGAGCGTAAAAAAGTTAGAACTAGAAACAAAAAAGGCCAATACGTTGGCGATGATAAATCTACACCGGATGTCAATGAGGCATATACCGAAGTAAGAGTAAAAAAATCTAAAAAGTAAATGTCAGATCTTCGACAAGCAATGGATAAAATAGCTGCACACGAACGCGAGTGTGCTATACGCTATGAAAATATAGAAAGAAGGCTTGAAGAAGGATCTAAAAAATTCGATAAATTAGAAAACATGATCTGGGCCGTATATCCATTTATAGTGGCTGTGGTTGGGTTAGCATCGTTTTTATGAATACAGAAGAAAACATAGAAGTTACAGGCAACTTTGAAGATACAGCTGAAAACGAAAATTCTGTAATTAAGAAAAAACTTGAGTTAGATATTGACGTCAATCAACACAATAGCGGTGATAATCCTTTTCAAAAATGGATTTTTCTTGCTAAAACAGTAGATGCTTGGAGAATTTTTCCTAGAATTTTTGTAAGTGTTTACATCGTTTTGTTATACAAAGTAGTGACATGGTTTATGATTCTTGACGAACCAAACCTTGAACAAGCAGGTTTAGTATCAATCGTCGTCGGCGCTATGGCAGCGGTGTTTGGTATTTACGCTGGCACATCTGGACAAAGCAAGAAGTTTAAAGGCGAAGACTAATGGACCAAGCCATAGGCTTGATTAGTGATTTAGGTTTGCCAATCGCAAGTGGCCTTATCATGGGTTACTTTATTTTTATTATAATTAAACAACTTATGACTGGACTTGTAGCAGAAATTGAAACTGTCCAGGGCATAACTAAAATGCTTATCACTAGAGCATCCATAATGAACAACGACATCATACGCATAGATACTATTGTTAGTAGTGCGTTAGATATACCGCCAGATCTTGACCGAATAGCAAGAGCAGAAAACTTTGTAGAAGACGGCAAAATAGATGCCCGGAGAGATTGATGGAGGTTGTTGATCTCATACAAAAGTTTGGTTTTCCTACAGTTATGGTTATTGGGTTGGGATATTTTGTTTACTATGTATGGCAAACCATTACTAAAACTATAGATCCTGCTGTATCTGAGATGAAAACTACCATTATCAGACTAACCGATCAGCTTCGACTACTTGACCAAGATATGATACGCTTAAAAGAGAAGGTCGACACTGTTGTTAGGCTAAAAGAAAATGAAAAAAGTAATATTCAAAAATCCTCTCATAAAAATAATAAGTAGTTATATCTTATTATTCACACCTTTTATATTTGGAGATGAAATTAAATTCGGCTTCAAATCCCCTTCTTTCAGCGGTGTCGGAACTTCGGCTCATTATTTGACCATTGAAAATCAAGAGTTTACTAGGCGTGAGGCCTTGGCCGCAGAAATTAAGGCCTTGAAAGAAGCAGCAAAACGTGAGGAAGAAAACACAACTTTGGCTAGATTCATTCGTAATTTTGAATCGCGTATTTTTGCCCAACTGTCGCGTCAGTTAGTTGAACAGTTGTTTGGTGAAAATCCAGCAACCTCTGGATCTTTTACTTTATTTGACAACATAATAAGTTGGACTTCCGATGGTACATACATAACACTTACAATTTATAATACTTTAGATGAAAGCACTACTGAAATCACTATCCCTATTGGCGACTTTGGCTTTGGTGGTTAGTTGCACGACGCATCAAAAGTATGTTTCACCCTGCCTCACAAACCCAGACCAAGATTACAAAGATGTAGTTACTATCATTGGCAAGGCACAGTGCTTTTCTAAGTCAGCATTTATCAATCAACCAATAACTAAAGAAATATTAGAGGTCCCAACTCCCAAACAAAAACCTGTTGTTGCGGTATATAAGTTTTCTGACTTTACCGGGCAAAGAAAAAGCGTTGATGGCTATGCTAATTTTTCAACCGCTATGACACAGGCGCCAGAAACTTATTTAATTAGAGCATTAAAACAATCTGGTTTTTTTCGCGTGGTAGAGCGTGGCGGCATAGATCACATAACCAAAGAAAGACAGATAATTAGATCTACTCGTGAAAAGTTTGATGAAAGAAATGACCAACTTCCTTTACTTTTCGCTGGCCTAATAATTGAGGGTGGAGTTGTGGATTATAATACCAATCTTTTGACTGGTGGTATTGGCGCAAGATACTTGGGCATAGGAGCTAGCAAACAATATCGAGAAGATACTGTGCTGGTTTCTATAAGAGTAGTATCAGTCAGCACAGGTGAAATATTACTTGAAAATCTAACGACAAAAACAATTTTATCAGTAGGAATATCCAAAGATTATTTTAGATATATTGCCGATGGTCTTGAGTTAGTCGAGTTTGAGTCTGGAAATGCCATGAACGAAAGTAAGTCCATCGCTTTGCAAAGCGCTATAGAAATTGGTATTGTTGACATTATAAACCAGGGTAGTGAAAAAGGGTTTTGGACTTTTACGGAGAAAGAATGAGATATTTATTTATTCTTTTGTTTTCAGCTACCTTGTTAGCTGATAATGAAATTTTTGTAGATCAAAGCGGCTCTAATGCTTCTATTGATCTTGAACAGCTAGGATCCACCAATCTTATTGGCGGAACTTCTGCTTCCTCTGGCTCTATGACTGCTCTTGATTTAGACGGAGCTACTATGGTGCTAGACATTAATCAAATAGGATCTAGTAATATTTTTAGATCAGATGCTATAGACGGCGGTAACTTTACAGGTTTTTTTGAGTTTGATGGCGACAGCAATGTTTGGGACTTATTGATGAACTCTACCGGACTCAGTTCAACAGACTATGTAAATTTAAACATTGATGTTACAGGCTCAAGCAATACTGCTGATATAAAAATAGGTGAAGATGACGATGCAAGTTATTTAGACTTGGATTGGATTATTACTGGCGACAGCAACGATCTTGACTTTGACATTGATTACGAATATGCAACCAATTACATGGACATCAACGGATCAACGAACACAGTAAACTTTACCGGTAGTGGCTATGGCGCAAGCTCAAGCGACGCTGGATATTTTTACCTTGACTTAGATGGCAGCGGTAATACTTTTAACATAGATCAAACATCTACTTTAGCTCGTGACTGGCTTAAAATCATATCTAACACTTCTAATTCTAATATCTGCATCGTACAAAGCGACGGCGGTACAAGCACAAGTTGCTAGTATCGGTGATATTACCGAATTAAAAGGCTACGGCCAGGTAGTTAGGGATGAAACTTATCCAGCAGAATTAGATTTTGATATTGCCTCTAACGATGAGGTACAAACACGAGCTGGTCGTGTTGCGATTACGTTTCTCGATGACAGCACAGTTAAGCTAACCGAACATTCACAATTACTGATTGATAAGTATGTTTTTGATCCAAACCCGGATAAATCAGAAATGGCTTTACAATTTGCCAGCGGTACTATTCGTTTCATATCTGGCAATGTAAATAAACTTAATAAAAAAAATATAACTTTATCTACGCCGACTTCACAAATTTTTGTAAGAGGCACGGATTTTACAGCAACAGTAAACGAGCTTGGTGAAAGTTTAATAATCCTTTTGCCCGATCAGTTCGGCGATGCTAGTGGCGAAATATTAGTAACAACCGCAGCAGGGCAGGTTGTACTAAACAAACCCTACCAAGCCACCACTACAACTGTGTTTGAAAGCATACCATCTAAACCCGTAACCCTAGATATATCTTTAGAATTTATTGATAACTTACTTATCGTTTCACCGCCAAAACAAGAAATATCAGAAGAGGAAGTACAGCAAACACAAACTGCTGATTACTTGGATTTTACAGACTTAGATGTAGACTTATTAGCAGAAGATCTATTGGAAGAAGATCCAGACTTCAATTTTACAGAGCTAGATATTGATTTATTAGATGTAAATTTCCTTGAAGATTTGCTAGATGTTATTGATGAGTTAGATGCTAAAGAAGAAGAGGACCAACTTACTAATTTTGTTGCTGGTATAAATATAGCAGGCACAGCTGTTGGTCAAGACAGAGATACACAAATAACCACACTAATTCAAGGCAGCCAAGTAAAACTAATTCGTACAGTAAATCAAAGTGCCCAGGTTCTTGTGAATGGCGATCAGTCTTACACAGTAATTTTTATACAAGACGGAGTATCTAAGGTTGTGCAAATCAATGGTACAGGCAACTCAAGCATAACAATAAGGCAAGGTTCTTGATGAAAAAAGTTATATTCACCACATTTATAATACTGTTACTGCCACTGTTGTTTCAGTTATATCCTTTACAGATCCTAAAATTACAAACATTTGATGCTTTTGTAGAAGATCAACAACCTAGTGGTAACTTTGTTATTTTAAGTATCAGTGAAGAAGATATAGAAAAAGAGGGTGGCTGGCCTATACCCAGAAGTCGTTTAGCAAAAATACATGTAGATCTATTAAATGCAGGTGCGCTTGGTGTTGGTTGGGTAGTTAGCTTTCCACAACCCGATCGTTTTGGTGGCGATGAAGTTTTTTTAGAAGCACTAAGTTATGGCCCATCTGTTTTATCTATGTATGAATATAACAATGGTGAGTACCCACCTACCACGGGCACTGTTTTGATAGGCGATAATATATCTGGCATTTCTGCCTCTGGAGTCGTAGAAAATACACTGATACTTCAATCTCTCCCCCAAGGTATTTCCTCGGCTCCAACAGAGGTGGATAACCTGGTAAGACGCGTGCCTTTGTTATATCAAACACCAGATGGTTTTGTACCGAGTTTCGGAACCGAAGTGTTGAAAATGATAGTAGGAGCAAAAACCTACATAATCAAAGGCGACGAAAATGGAATACAACAAATAACTGTGCAAGGTTTACCACCTGTTGATGTAGACCGCTTGGGTAGAAAATGGGTGTCCTGGGTAAAAACGCCAGAAACAACATTAGAAGAAATGAATGTCAACGGCAAATATGTTTTTGTCGGAGTAGATGCCGCAGGAATCATGCCACAAGTTGCAACGCCAGTTGGATTACTTGAGCCACACAAAATTCAAGCTGCATTATCTGAGTCAATTTTGTTAGAAAACTCACCCTATATTCCAGATTGGGCGATTGCTGCCGAAATTTTGATTTTCACGATTTTTGTGCTCACCATTTCGCTTGTACTTGCATATCTGAACATGACTAAGGGTTTGGCTTTCGGAGCAATTTTTGTTGCCTCTACGGGCGTCTTAGGAGTTTTTAGCATTAAAAACGGCATTTTGTTGGACTTTTCTTGGACTTTTGTATCAGAAATGGTTATGAGCGGCGTAGTTTTCTATATGCGCTTCCGAGAACAGTACAAATTGCGTTTAGAAATTAAAAAACAATTTGAACATTATTTAGATCCACGACAAGTTAAACAGTTGCAAGACAATCCAGACTTGTTAAAACTTGGAGGCGAGAAAAAATATTGCACTTTTTTATTTACAGATGTTAGAGGCTTTACTGCTTTATCAGAAAGATTAAATCCAGAAGAAGTTACAAGCATAATGAACAAAGCCTTAACTATACAAGCGGACACAGTAAAATTTTATGATGGAATGGTTGATAAATATATTGGCGATGCAATGATGGCTATATTTAATGCACCTATCGATACACCAGGACATGAACAAGCAGCAGTCCTTTGTGCGAAAGAAATTCAAGATAAAATTAAAATTGCTGATTTAGGCGTTGAAATTGGTATCGGTATTAATAGCGGTTTTGCAGTTATTGGAAATATGGGCAGCGATACTCGGTTTGATTATTCTGCTATCGGCGATGCTGTCAACACCGCAGCTAGACTTGAAAGTGCAACAAAAGAAGTTGGCGAAGATATATTGATTGGACACAAGACTGCAAAAAATTGTAAACTTGTATTAAAATTACTAAAACCTATTAGCGTAAAAGGTAAAAAAGATAAATTAGCGATATGGACAGTAAATGAGTAAAGTTTTTTTAGGCGTAATTGGCGTGTTGGTTTTATTGTGTAGTTTTTTATACTGGCAAAATACTAGACTGTCTGCTCTCAATGATGCTTTTGAACTTAGAGATGCAGAGCAAAAAGCTGCAATAGAAAATTTACAAAACGATTTTACATTACAAACTAACTCTTTATTAGAATTACAATCAAAAAATCAAGAAATAGAAGCGGAGATGTCAAGATACCTTGACATTTTTAAACGACATAACCTGTCTAAATTAGCTATAGCTAAACCCGGACTAATAGAAACTAGGGTAAACAATGGGACAAAAGATGTATTCGATAGCATTGAAAAAGATACTGCTGGTATTGACGATCTCGATAGCGGTTTGCAGTTGCAGCCTAATTCCGAGTAAAAAAGTAGAAGTAATCAGCAAACCAATAGAGCGAAAGATTGTGCAACCAATTTTGCCTAGAGCTGTAGATTTAAAAGATCCGTATTGGTATGTGGTTTCGGAAAAAAACATAGATGAATTTTTAGAGCGCGTAGAACAAGAGCACGGATCTGTTGTATTCGTGGCTATGTCTGTCCCAGACTATGAGCTTATGTCTTATAATATGCAAGAACTAAAAAGATATATTAAAGAACTGAAAGAAGTAGTTGTTTATTATAGAAAAGTAACTACTAATGAAGGAGAAGTCGATGAGTAATTCACCAGAAGCATTTGTCTATAAGTGCAAATTAAAGTCTGTAACGGATGGTGACACTATAAGATTGGAGACTATAGATCTAGGATTCTCAGTGCAATTACACAATAAAGCTGTAAGAATTGCTGGTATTGACACTCCAGAGAGTAGAATTAATATAAAAAAATACCCAGAAAGAACTAAGGAAAAAGAACTTGGCTTGTTAGCAAAACAAAAATTAAAAGATTGGTTAGTCGGAGATATTACATTACGATCCTATGGCACCGACAAATATGGGAGGGTATTAGGCGATGTATTTTGTGAAAAGGGTAATATCGCTGATTTGCTCAAAAAAGAAAATCTTGCTGTCGATTATCATGGCGGCACAAAAACAAAAAAATGGGGAGAATAAAATGAATAAAATGGAAATATCACAAGAAGGTCTTGCTCTTATTAAAAAGTTTGAAGGCTGTAAATTACAAAGCTATCAATGTGCCGCAGGAGTTTGGACAATAGGTTTTGGTTCAACTAGCGGCATTAAAGAAGGTATGGAAATATCACAAGAAAGAGCCGATGCACTATTATTAGAGGACGTTGAGGTTTTTGAAGAAGCTGTAAATAAAGCAGTGCAAGTGCCGCTTGAACAACACGAGTTTGATGCTTTAGTGTCTTGGACATTTAATCTTGGTCCTGCAAATCTAAATGCAAGCACCATGCTTAAAGTTTTAAACGATAACAAAAAAAGTGAAGTGCCAGCACAAATGCGTAGGTGGAATAAAGCTGGTGGTGAAACTCTGCAAGGATTAATCCGCCGAAGAGAAGCTGAGTCGCTGCTTTTCCAAAACGAACAATGGCACGAAGTTTAACTATATGTAATACTACCTCTAGGCGTTTTACGCTTAGAGTTGGGTGGTTTTTTACGTCACTACCTAACTGCCCAGCTCGCTTATGAACGAGGTTTCTTTTAAAGATTTTGATATTTTATCAGAGCAAGATAAAGCCGAAGCTGTAGCTTTATTAAATCGTTACGATCAGTTAGAAAAACAAGACTCTTGCCAAGCAGATTTTATTTCTTTTGTTAAACACATGTGGCCAGAATTTATTGAGGGAAGACACCACAAAATTATTGCTGATAAGTTTAACAAGATAGCAGATGGTAAACTTAAAAGGCTTATCGTATGTTTACCTCCAAGACACTCAAAATCAGAGTTTGCTTCTACATTTTTTCCAGCTTGGATGATGGGCCGTAGAGGCGATTTAAAAATTATACAAACTACTCACACGGCTGAATTAGCTGTGCGTTTTGGTCGTAAAGTAAGAAACATAATAGACAGCGAAGAATATCAACATGTGTTTCCAGAATTGAAATTACAAGCAGATAATAAATCAGCAGGTCGTTGGACCAGTAATCAAGAGGGTGAGTTCTTTGCAGCTGGTGTAGGTGGTGCGATTACAGGACGTGGCGCAGATCTGTTGGTTATTGATGATCCTCATTCTGAACAAGATGCCATGTCACCAAAAGCCTTAGAATCGGCTTATGAATGGTACACATCTGGACCAAGACAGCGTTTACAACCAGGCGGAATAATTGTGATAGTAATGACAAGATGGAGCACTAAAGATTTGGTTGGCAAAGTTCTAAATAAACAAGGCGAAGACCATGCTGATAAATGGGAAGTAGTTGAGTTTCCAGCAATCATGCCAGACTCAGAAGATCCTTTATGGCCAGAGTTTTGGAAAAAAGATGAATTATTAGGTGTCAAAGCATCCTTACCCATATCTAAATGGAACAGTCAGTGGATGCAAAACCCTACCGCAGAAGAGGGATCTATAGTTAAAAGAGAGTGGTGGAACAGGTGGGAAAACCCAGATATTCCAGATTACTCTTATGTAATACAAAGTTACGATACTGCATTTTCAAAAAAAGAAACAGCAGACTACTCGGCTATAACAACTTGGGCAATATTTAACAGAGATGAAGACGCAGATGAAATAATCTTACTTGACGCAAAAAGAGTGCGTTGTGACTTCCCAGAGTTGAAACGCATGGCTTTAGAGGAATACAGATATTGGGAACCAGATTGTGTTCTTATTGAAGCAAAAGCGTCTGGAACACCGCTTACACATGAGTTAAGAAGAATGGGCATACCTGTTACAGCTTACACACCAAGTAGGGGTCAAGACAAAATAGCAAGAATGAATAGTGTCGCACCCATGTTTGAGTCTGGTATGGTATGGGCACCAGAGCATGATTTTGCAGAAGATGTCATTGAAGAAATGGCATCATTTCCATTTGGAGATTATGATGACTATTGCGATAGTGCTACAATGGCATTAATGCGCTTCCGACAAGGTGGGTTTGTATCTTTAAACGAAGATTATCAAGATGAGGTGCGGTTATTAAAACAGAACAGGACAGTTTATTATTGAAAATTTATTTAACTAGGTTTGTTTGGGATGGTAAAGAATATGGCGGACCTAACATACATGCAGAAACCATCGAAGTAGCAGAGGCTATTGCAGAACTAAATGGCTTGACTGTAGAGGGCGAACTAACAGATATAGTTGGAATGGAAAAAGATAAAGCAAGAGTGATACACTAGGTAATTATGGCGATAGATAAACAATTAGGCACAGAAGATAATCCAGATGTAAGAGTACAAGGCTCGGCTGTTGAAATACCTCTTGATACTTCAAGAGAAGACCAAATAAAAGAAGCCGCTGAGATACTCGTGCAAAACGAAGATTTATTTATTGACGAAGAAATACAAAGCACGCAACCTCAAGAAATGGATTTTAATTCTAATTTAGTAGATTTTTTAGGTGATGATATATTACAAAGCATATCAAATGATTTACTAAGCTCTATTAAAAGCGATAAACAATCTAGATCTGAGTGGGAAAAAACTTACACCGATGGCCTAAAATATTTGGGTATGAAATTTGATGACTCAAGATCGCAACCATTTGAGGGTAGCTCTGGTGTGGTTCATCCTATTTTGGCAGAGGCCGCTACACAGTTCCAAGCGCAGGCATACAAAGAGATGTTACCAGCAAAAGGACCTGTAAAAACCGAAATAGTTGGTGCTCGCACAGTAGAAACAGAAAATCAAGCAGAAAGAGTCCAAGAGTTTATGAATTATTACATTATGAATGTAATGGAAGAATATGATCCAGAGTTAGATCAAATGTTATTTTATTTACCATTAGCAGGATCTACATTTAAAAAGGTTTATTTTGATTTTGTTCTAAATAGAGCAGTTTCCAAATTTATACCACCAGAAGACCTAATTGTTCCTTATGAAGCACCAGATATAAGTTCAGCCGAAAGAATTACTCATGCTATAAGCATGTCAGCTAATGAAATTAAAAAACAACAACTGTCTGGATTCTACGCAAATGTTGACATAGGTCGTGAAAGTTATTCAGATGATCTCTCTGATATAGCAGAGGCCATAGATGAAATACAAGGCGTTTCACCAACATATAAAGAAAATAGAAATAGAACAGTTTATGAAGTACATACTGTTTTGGATATAGAGGGTTTTGAAGATGTAGACGAGCAAGGTAATCCTACTGGACTTAAACTACCATACATAGTTACCATTGAAGAGGACTCAGAAAAAGTATTATCCATTCGCAGGAATTATTTACCCAATGATCTACTAAAAAATAAAATAAATTATTTTGTGCAATATAAATTTATGCCTGGCCTTGGTTTTTATGGTCTAGGACTGTCGCACATGATTGGCGGCTTATCAAAAGCATCGACTTCAATACTTAGACAGCTTATTGACGCGGGAACATTAGCAAATTTACCAGCTGGTTTTAAAGCTAGAGGTATGAGAATCAGAGATGAGGATGATCCACTACAACCAGGAGAGTTTAGAGATATAGATACAACTGGCGGATCTTTACGAGAAAACTTAATTCCGTTACCTATTAAAGAACCTAGTAGTGTATTGATGCAATTACTGGGTATATTAGTTGACTCTGGTAAGAGATTTGCTGCCATAGCTGACATGAATGTTGGTGACATGAACCAAGCTATGCCAGTTGGGACAACTGTAGCTTTGCTAGAGCGTGGCACAAAAGTTATGAGTGCAATCCACAAAAGGTTGCATCATTCACAAAAAATTGAATTTGGCTTGATGTCTAAGGTTTTTGCTGAGTTTTTACCACCTGTTTATACTTTTCAAGTAGGAACAGGACCAAGTGAAATAAAACAACAAGATTTTGATGACAGAGTAGATATTATACCTATATCAGATCCTAATATTTTTTCACAAAGTCAAAGAGTTACACTAGCACAAGAGCTTTTACAAATGGTTCAATCTAATCCAGAAATACACGGACCACTTGGTATTTATGAAGCATATCGCAGAATGTATGCCGCTTTGGGTGTGGACAATGTAGAGGCTTTGTTACAACCGCCACCAGACATGACACCAAGACCAGTCGATGCTGGTACTGAAAACTCTGGACTTTTAATGGGACAACCTGCCCAGGCTTTTCCAGAACAAAACCACCAAGCGCATTTAGAGGCACACAAAAGTTTGTTTTTAACCAATATCGTTAGAGAAAGTCCGCAAGTGCAAGCATTAATTATTAGCCATTGTATGCAACATTTACAATTCTTAGCTACTCAAATGGCAGAAGAACAAATGCCAGAGGAAACAAAACAACAAATGGCTCAGATACAAGCACAGATGCAGCAAGTATCACCAGAAGAGGCACAAATGATTATGCAACAGATGCAAATGGTTATGGAACAATTTAGCTCTGCAATCATGGCTCAATTAGCTGGCGAGTTCTTACAATCAATCGGAATGAGCAACGGCGAAGATCCATTAGTTGATATTAGAAAACAAGAATTAAATCTTAAAGATAAAGAACTAGATATGGAATCTCAACAATTTGATGCAAAACAACAGCAAAGAGCACAAGAAAAAATGCTTGATGCTCAATTACAACAAGAGCGTATGGGTGTGCAAAAAGATATAGCAGATGATAAACTCGAAGTAGCAATCGATAGATTAAAACAAAATGCTGATTTAAAATTAATTGAATTAGAAAATAAAATAAGAGGCTTACTATGACAACATCATATAAATTAGAAGCGATAAAGAAACTTAAAGCTGAAAAAAAAGCTGCAAGAATTAAAGAAGCCGAGGACTTAAAAGCTGCACAACAAGCAGAAGAAAAAAAGCACCAGGCAAATCTTAAAAGAATAGCTAACAAAATGGCAAAAATTGAACAAGGCTTACCTATAGAAGAGGAAGTTGTTGTAGAAGAAAAACAACTTGTAAAAAAAACGCCAGCTAAAAAGAAAACAGTTGCTAAAAAAACAACAAAAAAAGCTCCAGCTAAAAGAGGCAGACCAAAGAAAAAATCGTAAATGGACGAAATAGAATTATTAGATAAAATCAAGAGATTGATTGAAAGCAGAGAAAAGCAGATACAAGAAACTCTAATGTCTGGTGGACTAAAAGATATAGAACATTATAAATATTTGCAAGGAGAGCTTTCTGCTTTATACTATATTGCAAACGAGATAAGTGATATAGGAAAAGATATATGAGTTCAGAAACAGTAGAAAACAATATAATGGCAAAGAAAGTGGCAGAAGCCTATGTCGATCCGCAAGATTTGGTTCTTGATCCAGAAAAATTGGATGAATCAATACTCAATCGTATGCCACAACCGACTGGTTGGAGAATGTTAGTCTTACCTTATGCTGGTAAAGCTAAAACAGAAGGTGGAATAGTGCTTACAAAACAAACAACAGATCGTGAGGCTCTAGCAACCGTTGTAGCTTATGTGGTTAAAAAAGGACCATTATGTTATAACGATAAGTCTAGATATGGAGATAAACCTTGGTGTGAAGAAAAACAATGGGTTTTAATTGGACGTTACTCCGGTTCGAGATTTAAACTTGAAGATGGTGCGGAGGTAAGAATCATCAACGATGATGAAGTAATAGCCACCATTCTCAATCCAGATGACATAGTGAGCTTATGACAACAGAAAACGAAGTAAAAGAAGTTCAACAACCAGAGGTTGATGAAATTGAGGTAGAAGTGACTGAAAATGAAGCGTCGTCCGATGCTTCTAATGAAGACGAGTTAGAAAATTATACGAAAAGTGTATCTAAACGTATTAATAAACTAAACGCAAGAAATCGTGCGACAGAAGAAAGAGCTGCAAAACTAGAGGCTGCTTTACAGCAAAAAGATGCAGAGGTAATGAATTACTATCAACATGCAGTACAAGCACAACAAACTATACTGCAAAAAGAAGAAGAGGCAGTCGAGGCCAAAGAAAGAGAAGCAAATGATCTTTATAAAAGAGCTCACGCTGCTGGCGACGCAGATCTAATGTCAAAAGCTGATAGCTTGAAATCTGAGGTTTCTATACAAAAAGAAAAAATTAGAGTTGCAAAACAAAAACAGGAACAAACAGCACAACAATCGCAATATGTTTCTTATCAACAACAACCGCAACAAGTACAACAAGCTCAACCAGAAGCAAAGCCAACAGAACAGGCCTTGAGTTGGCAAAAACAAAATCAATGGTATGGTCAAGATGCTGAACCGACACAATATGCGTACTTTACACATGTTAATTTGGTTCAAGAAGGCTATGAACCAGACTCAACAGAGTATTATGATGAGTTAAATTCAAGAGTTTATAAAGTTTATCCGGGTTTACAATCCGATAATGCTGAACAAAGTGAGGGCAGACCCGCTGTGCAAAGAGTCGCCTCCGCTTCCGTAGGAAGTCGGCAAAAAACACAAGGCAAAAAGAACGGTGTGCAATTCAGTAAAACAGAAGTTGACAGACTCCGTGGATTAAAACCGCATGGCATGTCGGAAGACGTTTGGTTAAAATCCGTTGCTAAAGAAAAACAACGCATACAGTCTAGGGAGGCAAAATGACAACTGAAAATAAAAATGAAATGACACAATCCAGAAATTCCCGTGAATCCGAGAATCACGCTAATAACACTCGCAGACAACCATGGAGGCCAGTTAGAAAACTTGAAACACCTGCTCCACCAGAAGGATATGAATATCGTTGGATAAGAGAATCCATGCTGGGACAACAGGACGTTGCTAATGTAAGCAGAAGATTAAGAGAAGGTTGGGAACTTGTAAGAGGGACTGACTTACCTACAGAATTTGCTTTACCAGTAGCAGACGAAAACTCAAGACATGCTGGCTTAGTTTATAGTGAAGGTCTTTTATTAGCAAAAATACCAACTGAAACCAAGAATGAGCGTAATGCTTATTACGAGGAACAAACTGCAAGAAAAAAAGAAGCATTAGATAATACATTTTTTAATGAATCTAAAAAAGACGGCAGATATGTGAAGTATGATGCTGACAGAAGATCTAAAGTTACTTTTGGGAAAAAGTAATAATCATATTTAGGAGAATATAAAAATGGCTAATAAAGATAGCGCATTTGGATGTAAACCTGTTCGTATGATGGGCGGAGCGCCTTATTCTGGAGGTCAATCTAGATATAGGATTGCTAGTGGAGCAACGACACCAATATTCCAAGGAGACTTGGTTACTCAGCTAACTGCTGGTGTAATTGGACGTCATGCAGCCACCGGATCTGTTCCAATTGTTGGTGTTTTTAATGGTGTACAATACACAGACCCAACTACAGGCGATACAGTGTTTTCAAATCATTATCCAGGTAGCATTGCTGCTTCGGATATAATCGCAAGCGTCATTGATGATCCAAATGTTGTTTTTGAAGTGCAAGCAGATGACACATTTCCTGTGGCAGACTTGTTCGGCAATTTCGACATTGTTGATGGTTCACCAGTTGGCGATACTAAGTCTGGGATTTCAAACTTAGAACTTGATGTAACTACAGGAGCTACTACAGCTACTTTACCGCTCAAGTGCATTGATATATCCCAGGATCCCGATAACGATGATGTTGCATCATCAAATACTAACGTCCTTTGTGTCATACAGAATCATATCTGTGGGCAAAAAGGTGCTGGTTTAGCATAAGGAGAATATAAATGGCAATTTCAAGAGCACAATTAGCGAAAGAGCTTGAACCCGGACTAAACGCACTTTTTGGAATGTCCTATGATTCTTACGAGAACGAATATGAAGATATATTTGTAATTGAAGATTCAAATAGAGCATTTGAAGAGGAAGTGTTAGTGACAGGGTTTGGTTCTGCACCACTTAAATCAGAGGGTCAAGGAGTACAATTTGACAACGCATCTGAAAGTTTTACATCACGTTATACACACGATACTGTGGCGTTAGCGTTTGCATTAACTGAGGAAGCAATTGAAGATAATTTGTATGACAGTCTCGGAAAAAGATATGTTAAAGCATTAGCAAAATCTATGGCTAACACTAAGGAAGTCAAAGGTGCCGATGTTTTAAATAACGCATTTTCATCCAGCTTTACAGGCGGCGATGGTGTGTCACTTATTAACACTGCTCACCCACTTGCAGGTGGAGGAACAGCTGCTAACAGAGCGACAACTATGGCTGACTTAAATGAAGCGTCATTGGAAGATAATCTTATTGATATATCAACCTTTACAGATGACAGAGGGTTAATTATTAGTGTCACAGCGGACAAAGTTATTGTCCCACCACAATTAGTTTTTGTGGCCGACAGAATACTTAACTCACAAGGAAGAACTGGCACAGCTGACAATGATTTAAACTCAATCAGAAACACAGGTGTAGTGCCAGGTGGTTATTCTGTTAATCATTATCTCACTGATCCAGATGCTTACTTCATTCTTACAAGTGTCAATAGCGCAGGTGAAGGTCTAAAAATGTTCCAAAGATCTCCAATGGAGACTTCTATGGAACCAGACTTCTCAACAGGCAATATTAGATATAAGGCTAGAGAAAGATATTCATTCGGTTTCTCTGATTGGAGAGGAATCTTTGGATCTCAAGGTGCATAATTTGAAGTCGTAATACACTTTATCACTCAGTATTACAATTTAAAGGGCCTTAATTGGCCCTTTTTTTTGCCTTAAATTAATTAAAATAATGTGTATAAATAGTTGCACAAAGTTGCAATATTTAGTATATTAACTATGTGGGAAATGAAATTAACAACAAAAACGGAGGCATTATGAAAGAAGCTGCATTAATTGCAAAACTAAATGATCTTTTTCCCGGTGTAAGAGCTACGCCGTTGAAAGAGTGGGACGATACCGACGAACCAGGTATTTGGTTCAGAGGTAACGATGTTGGTGATTTACCTTTGTATGACTGTTACGAAGAGTATGGTTACGAGGTAAACCCAGAGGTTGAAAAATTATTAACAAAAGCTGGCTGGGATTGGGAACCTTATGACGCTGGCACATTAATGGCTTATCCAAATTGAGGAGGAAATATGGATATTAATAATTTAGATGGTTTTGCTGCTACCAAAAAAGCAGAAGGTAAAAGAGTCGCTATATTCGACGGCACTAAGTATGGCTTAGAGGGCACTGTCGGAGTGGTTGATTATATGAGAGGCTATGTTCCGCTTGCTAATTTTAAAACTGGTGAGTATGTGAACTGGGATCAAGCAACAATCGATGCTTGGAATAATGAACAAGGTTTAGACAATGCCGAGATTGATATGCTAATCAATCAAAGCATGTGGCCTACAAAAAAAGGAGTAGCGTAATGATAGAGAATATAATTTACAATAAAGACTCAGCTGACAACGCAGTTGTGGTTGATGATTACCCTTGGGGTTATAAACTTAGAACCAAGAGAAAGTATTGGATTGAAACAACTAAAAGAGGTGACAGACTTTGTTACCAGACTTTGAATCCAAAGACTGACAAGTGGTGCGCTGTTAAGAAAAGCACTTACAGCGGTATTATGGTTCTTTATGAGAATGAAGATGGACATATCAAAACTATTGGATTAGATCCTCAGTGGGCCACCAAAGAAAGTCTTGCTCATTTCCAAGAAAATGTTGATGTTACTAAGTTGACCGATGCTCAAAGAGCTAAGATCTGCGAGGCTAAAACAATTTTGCATTGTCAGAAACTTGTAAAGGTTGAGATTGTTAATACAACAATGATGGATCAAGAAGAAAAGGCAAAAAAAGATGCCGAGCAAGAAAAGATTAAATTAAAACTAAACAGTTATGCTAATCATGTGTACAACAAATGTTTAGTAAAAAATGGTATAGCATGACAAAAATAAACAAAATATTTGTTGACATGGACGGAGTGCTCGCTGATTTCGTGAGAGGAGTGGAGGGACCTAAATACTTAAATGGTCCCTTGGTCAGCGAGCAAACCTATGACTCAAGAAAGATAGAGCTCAGTAACAGAGGTTTATTCAGAAATCTACCAATTATGCCAGGCATGCTTAAACTTATTAACTATATCAAAGAGTCTGGCATTGATTGGGAAATACTTACGGCATCTGGTTCTTTAAACAGAACAGTAGTGACTAACGACAAAATTTATTGGATAAGAAAACATGTAGATCCAAAAGTTATTATTACAGCAACCATAAAGGGTGAAGATAAAGCTGCTTTTGCAAGGCCTAATCATGTTTTAATAGATGACAGAAAATCAAATATCAAAGCCTGGACACAGGCTGGTGGTATCGGTGTTTTGCATAGAACCGCAGAAGATACCATAAATCAACTAAAATCATATAAGCAACCTCCTGTTGCAGAGATACTCGCTCAGTAGTATTATCTAAGATGTAGAACTAATTGTTGCGGGCATGGTGTCCGCAATGGCTAATTTATAGGAGGCTGATTATGACTACACACTTTACTTCGGGTGTTACGAATGTTACCGCAGAGGGAACATTAGGTAAATTAAAAGCACCTGCACCACATAAGTATCATCAATACTTTAATGATTTTGATACTTATTTAGCGTCCGATTGGACAATCACAACAACTGAGGATGGAACTGGATCTGCTACTGAGGCTTTAGCCGATGGCGACGGTGGTGTTTTGTTAGTAACAAATGCTGCTGGCGATAACGACCATGACTTTTTTCAGCTTGTAAAAGAGGGTTTTAAATATGAGGCAGGAAAACAAATAGGTTTCCACATTAGATTTAAAACAAATGATGCTACACAATCTGATATTGTTGCTGGTTTACAACTAACCGACACAACGCCATTAGATGTTACAGATGGTATTTTCTTTTTAAAAGCAGATGGAGCTGCAACAATTAGTTTTGTTGTAGAAAAAGATAGTACACAGTCTACATTGACTTTGCCTAATTCTTTGGCAGACGATACTTTTATGACACTTGGATTCATTTATGATCCTAGAGATCAAAAGTTTCATGTATATCAAAACAATGTATTAGCTGGCACAGTAGTAAGCACAAACGCACCAGATAACGAAGAGCTAACAGTTTCTTTTGGCATCCAAAACGGAGCTGCGGCTGCAAAAACATTAAGTGTTGATTATGTTGGTGCTTATAAAGAACGTACAGCTGTAACTGAGCTGTAAGGAGTAGATAATGGCTGATACAGTAACAAGTCAGACTATCCAAGATGGTGAAAGAACAGCTATACTGAAATTTACCAATGAAAGCGATGGCACTGGAGAATCTTCTGTTAAAAAAGTTGACGTTTCTGCTTTAACTAAGGACAGCAGAGGAAGATCTTGTAGTTCTGTATCTATATCAAGAATATATTGGGCCTGTAGAGGCATGGGTGTTGACATTGAGTTTGACGCTACCACCAATGTATTAGCGATACCATTACCTGCGGATAGCACAGGTGACGAATACTATGATTTATTTACTGGTATTCCTAACAATGCAGGCTCCGGGGTAACGGGTGATATAGACTTCACTACTGTTGCACACAGTAACGGCGATGCTTATTCGATTATCTTGGTTTTAACTAAGAACTACTCGTAAATATTTAGGCGGTCTAACGGCCGCCTTTTTTTTATATGGCAGTAAAAAAGAGAAAAAAAGCAAAAGCGATAGCTAGAACAACTGGCAAAGGCGGTAATTTTAGAGCGACCAAAAAAGGTGCTGGTATGACACGAAAAGGTGTCAAAGCCTACAGAAAAGCTAATCCAGGATCAAAATTAAAAACTGCCGTTACAAGAATAGTAAAAAAAGGTAGCAAAGCTGCTAAAAGACGTAAGTCTTATTGTGCAAGATCACTTGGACAATTAAAAAAGAGCTCTGCTAAAACAAGAAATAATCCTAATTCAAGAATTAGGCAAGCAAGAAGAAGGTGGAAATGTTAAATGGCTAATAAAACACAAAAGAAAAAAATAAACAAAGTTATTAAAGGTTTGAAAAAAGCAAGTAATTTACATGCAAAACAAGCAAAAACTTTAGGTGCTTTAAAATTAAAAAAAGGTGGTGGTGCTAAATCTAAAACACCAGCTAACGTAGCTAATCCATCTATTTATGCAAGAGCTAAAGCTAAAGCAAGAGCAAAGTTTGATGTATATCCCTCGGCTTATGCAAATTCTTATATGGTGTCAGAATACAAAAAAATGGGTGGTAAATACAAAGGTACCAAGCGAAAAGCAGCCGGTGGTGAAATGAGTTTGAAACCAATACCAGCTCAAAACAAAGGTTTACCAAAACTACCAAAAAAAGTTAGAAACAAAATGGGTTTCATGCAAGCTGGTGGTGCTGTAAAAATGGTCCAGGGCAGAGGTTGTGGAGCTATGATGCAAAGCAAACGTAAAAAAACAAGAGTGCCGAGCGCTTGATGAAAAAGAAAAAAGATCCAAGAGTAGGTACAGGTAAAGAGCAAATTAGGAAAGCTAGAAAAAAATGAGTTTAACCAAATGGTTTAAGCAAGACTGGGTAGACATTGGAGCACCAAAAAAAGGCGGCGGCTTTAAAAAATGTGGCAGATCTAAACAAAAAGCAGATGCCAAAAGAAAATACCCAAAATGCGTGCCAGCTGCAAAAGCTGCTAGCATGAGCAAAAAACAAATTAAATCAGCGGTAAGAAGAAAACGATCTAAAAAACAAGGGGTTGGCGGTAAACCAACCAACGTCAAAACTTTCGCTGCAAAAGGTGGTATGATAAAATCAAAACCTAATATGGGTTTATATGGCAGGAGCTAAATTATGAAAAAATCTAAATATATGGCCGGCGGCGGAGGTATGAAAAAAACTAAATACCGTGCTGGTGGCGGTGGTATGAAAAAATCTAAATACATGGCTGGCGGTGGTGGTATGAAAAGCACTAAAGGTATGGCTAAAGGTGGTGCTGCACTAAAAAGTGAAATGCAAGCAAATCCTGGCATGAGCAATATGCCCGGATCTGTAATGTCAGCACTTATGGGCGGCGGCACTAGAGCTCAAGGTCAATCCAATGTATTAAAAAATACCAAATACAAAGCTGGTGGTGGCGGTATGAAAGGCACCAAATACAAAGCTGGTGGTGGCGGTATGAAAGGGACCAAATATCGAGCTAGAGGCGGTAAGGTTTAAAACCTTACATATTAAATAAAGTGGCGTATTTAATATCAAACATACCACAGTTTAAGTGCTGGGTTAGAAAAGAATTTACTGCAAACCATCAAAACTATCATGGTGAGTATTTGCATGCTTTAGCTTTTGCTGTAAACACAATTCCCGACAGATCCTTATCATTTCAAGTGGTTTTTACAGGATGTGAAACCGACTTCGATGGTTACCCAGATGAAAATGTGCATGGTGGCGCTATGTGGGCCCGTATGCCTATACAAGCTCTTATAGCGGACGTGCCGTTGCAAGATTGGCCAGCACCCATGCCAGATCATTTAGCTCAACCATGGGACTGTTTAAGTCATCATCATAGCGTTGTGGTTTTAGATCGTGTTAGTTCTAGTCCTTGGTACTGTAAAATTGATGGGGAGTTTTACCTGGGTAAATACATGTTTACTGTAGATTATACTGAACATTCTATTGCAGATGATCCAGCACAACACAAACAATCCCATGTGCTATACTTGACGGACGCTGGTCCTTATACTGGTAATTTTGTTGCACTACCAAATAACCGAGTTAGAGCAACGAATCCAGCGCTGTGGCGAACAGGAGAAGGTGCTCCAGACTTTGCACCTTCGCAGTGGGTTCACTCAGCGGAGCAGCACGAGAGCTATACAGATCCGATAATTACATTTGACAATTTGTACGCTCCGCAAGAAGATAGTGATGAGGAATAGTTATGGCAACATCTGGAAGTAAAGACTTTGAACTCGACGTAGCTGATTACGTTGAAGAGGCTTTTGAGCGATGCGGAATAGAGTTACGCACTGGTTATGATCTTAAAAGCTCTACAAGAAGTCTTAACTTAATGCTTGCAGAGTGGGCAAACAGAGGCTTAAACCAATGGTCTATTAAAGAAAAAACAGTAGACATGGTTAAAGATACTAAAACCTACAATATAGACAGCACCAATGCTACTGCACCTATTGATGTGTTAGACGTATTTATAAGAGAAACTGTTGGACAAGATGCTACTGATATACCTATGACCAGACTAAGTAGAGCAGAATATTCTAATATCACTACAAAATCTACCACCGGAAAACCAAATCAATTTTTTATAAACAAACAATTATCGCCTACTATTTCGGTTTGGCCAGCGCCAGACAAGTCAAGCACCTATACAATTCACATGAACGTCCTAACAAGAATGGACGACGCAGACGCAGGAGCGAACACGCTTGACCTACCTTTTAGGTTTTATCCTTGTTTGGCAGCTGGTCTTGCTTATTATTTATCTTTAAAAAGAGCACCAGAAAGAACACAAATGTTAAAAGCATTATATGAAGAAGAATTTTTGCGAGCTATGTCACAAGACGAAGATCGTGCATCTTTTAGAGTTTCACCAAGTCTTAGGAGTTATAACAACGCATAATGGCTTTTGCATCTGGTAAATTTTCTTACGGCATCTGTGACATAACAGGGTTTCGCTATAAGTTAAAAGATATGCGTAAAACCTGGGATGGTTTATTGGTTGGTCCAGACCAATGGGATCCTAAACATCCACAGCTTATGCCAAAACCCTCAACACAAGATCCGCAAGCTGTCAGAGATGCAAGACCCGATACAAGTGACGACAACTCTAGATTTTTAATTTATACCAATGTGGGAAATGGAAAATTAGGTTCTGTGTTAGATACTTTTTCTATTACAACTGGAGTAGGTGAGGTTACAATAACAACATGAGTTTTACATTAGGCACATTAAAAACAGCAATACAAGATTACTTAGAGGTATCTGAGTCAACTTTTACAACACAGCTGCCTACTTTCATAAAAGAAGCAGAAGATCGTATATTTTCTTTTGTTCAGTTACCAGAGCAACGTAAAAATGTCCAAGGCACAGTAACTACCGGCAATAGATTTTTAGCAACACCAACAGATTTTTATTCGCCTATGAGTTTGGCTATTATTAGCTCAGACACATACGATTACTTAGATTTTAAACATCCATCATTTATTAAGGAATATTCTTCTGGTACAACAAGAGCGACTCCAAAATATTATTCTTTATTTGATGACACAGCTTTTGAGGTTTCGCCAATCCCGGATGCGGATTACACAGTGGAGCTTCATTATTTACATAAACCAGTATCTCTTACCAATGGTAGTGACAGCGGTACAACTTTTTTATCTACAGATTATCCAGACGCTTTGTTGTATGGATCGTTGGTGGAAGGAGCTATCTTCCTTAAAGAACCTACAGACGTCGTTACTCAGTTAGAGGCACGATTTAAGGAGGCGGTAGCTAGAATGAAAAATATCTCAGAAGGTCGTGGCACACGCGACGAATATCGGTATGACTCAGTACGCTCCAATGTGAGCTAATGAGTCGCATAGAGCATTTAGAAGGTAAAACAGTTGCAATTATAGGCTTGGGTGTGTCACAGGTTGATTTTGCGATTGGTTTAGAAAACAGCAGGGAATGGGACGAAGTTTGGTGTATTAACTCAGCAGGCTTGGTTTATCCGGCAGACAGAATATTTGCACTAGATCCAGCAAGTAGATTTTTTGATAGTAATGATGCGGGCAAACAAACACATGCCATGAAAAAACTCATGGCTATTTCGGATGTGCCTATCTATACTTGTGAGTTAGATCCGCGTATTAAAAATGCAGTTCGCTATCCAGTAGAAGACGTATGCAACGCAACTAAATGTGCCTATATGAATACAACTGTAGCGTTTGCAATTGCTTATGGTTTGTATAACAAGGTTGGTCGTATAGATTTATTCGGTATTGATTTTTCATACAAAGAAAATATGCACTTTGCAGAGGCAGGTAGAGCATGTGTAGAGTTTTGGATTAGCAAATGTATGAGTGAAGACATACTTGTTGGTATAAGTGGCAGATCGACAGTATTAGACTCTAATGTGCCAGCCACAGAAAAACTTTATGGTTTTCATAGATTAGACAAACCGCTAGTTGCTGTTCCACACGAGGGCAGGTTTATTATCGGTCCCTACGATGAAATAAACACACAATTAGAAGAACATGGTTTAAAAATTAATGAGGACGTTGTACCTCCAGAGCCATATAAGGGATAAACATGAGTGTAGAAAGTGATTTTGTAATAGGTAAAGTAGAGGTTCATTCAACAGAAAATAAAGGACATGATGCAGAATTTTGGGCAGCACAAGCTACAAAGAAGATTTGCGACATTTCAGACAACGCTCCGGCACATGTCAAACAACAGGCTTTGGCTTTTCAAAACCAAGTTTATACTGTAATCTTATATACTATAAAAAATGCGATTAAGTCACAGAACACGACTTACTCAAATTTATTAAGAGAACAAGGCCATGAAGACATGGCTAAAATATTAAAGGAGCTATAATGGCAATTACATCGGCAATATGCACAAGTTTTAAACAAGAGCTACTTGTTGAAGGGCATAACTTTACTAATGGAGCTGACTCTTTCAAATTAGCTCTATACACAAGTTCTGCTACTTTAGGAGCTGGGACAACAGCGTTTGTTACTACAGGACAAGCGAGTGGTACAAACTACTCATCTGGCGGTAGTGCTTTAACAAATGTTACGCCAACAACTTCTGGCACGACAGCTATCGTTGACTTTGCAGATTTAACCTTTGGTACGGCTACTATTACAGCTAGAGGATGTTTAATTTATAACACAACTAACTCTAACAAAGCTGTATGTGCGATTGATTTTGGAGGCGACAAAACATCAACCGCTGGTGATTTTACAATAGTTTTTCCTAGCGCAACTGCTACAGGAGCTATTATTAGATTGGCGTAAGATTACAGCAGATATGTTAGACTCTAAATATGCCGCTGACCAAATTAAACTTTAAGCCTGGAATCAACAAAGAAGAAACCGATTACTCAAACGAAGGTGGATGGGTTGACGGCGATAAAATACGTTTTAGAAAAGGTCGAGTAGAAAAGATTGGTGGCTGGGAAAAGTTTTCTCCATCTTCTATTATAGGTTCTGCTAGAGCATTACATTCTTGGATTTCATTAGGTGGAGCTCGTTATTTAGGCATAGGCACTACCAATAAATACTATATTGAAGAAGGCGGCACTTATAACGATGTTACACCGATAAGGAAGAACACCACTAACGCTGCAACCTTTGCAGCCACAAACGGATCATCTACGCTTACTGTAACAGATGCTAGTCATGGAGCTGTCAATGGTGATTTTGTAACTTTTTCAAGTGCCGTTTCTTTAGGCGGTAATGTCACTGCTGCTGTTATAAATCAAGAGTATCAAATTAATTTAGTTACAGGTACTAACACTTACGAAATAACTGCAAAAGACACTTTGGGTGCAACAGTAACCGCCAATGCAAGTGACTCTGGCAACGGCGGCTCTAATACAGATGCAGCTTACCAAGTAAACTCTGGCTTAGATAATTATGTTGAGTCTACTGGTTGGGGTGTTGGCACTTGGGGTGCTGGAGCTTGGGGATCATCAACAGCTTTATCAGACACGAACCAATTAAGATTGTGGACACACGATAACTACGGCGAAAATTTGATTATAAATCCCAGAGCAGGAGGTATATTTCGTTGGGTTGAAAACAATGGACTTACAACAAGAGCTGTAGAGTTATCAACTGTTAGTGGTGCAAACTTAGTGCCCACTAAAGCCTTACAAGTGATTACATCCGAAACTGATAGGCATTTGATTGTATTAGGAGCAGATCCTATTAGTGGCAGTTCGAGGACTGGTGTTTTAGATCCTATGTTAATAGCTTTCAGCGATCAAGAAAATGAATTACAGTTTGAGCCTTTAACTACTAATACAGCTGGTTCTTTACGACTATCTTCTGGATCTTCTATAGTCGGTGGTTTAAAAGCCAGACAAGAGGTGCTTATTTGGACAGATACATCTTTATACTCTATGAATTTTATAGGACCACCTTTAACATTTGCTGTTAATTTAATTAACGAAGGAGCAGGACTGTTAGGGCCAAAGGCCGCAGTAAATTCACCAAAAGGCGTATTTTTTATGTCGAAAAAAGGTTTTTACTATTACAACGGCGCAGTGCAAAAACTACCATGTTCCGTGCAAGATTATGTTTTTTCTGACCTTGATGAGAGTCAAGCGTTTAAATGTTTTGCAGGTTTAAACGAGGAGTTTTCCGAAGTGTGGTTTTTTTACCCATCTCTAACAGATAATGAAACCGAAATATCTAGATATGTTATTTTTAATTATGAAGAAAATAGTTGGAGCGTAGGATCATTAGAAAGATACAGTTGGTTAGCAGCTGGTGTTTTGAACAAACCATTAGCAGCTGGCGAAGCCTCATCTACTAAATACATATACGAACATGAAAAAGGTTTTAACAATGACACTGATCCCATGGATGGTGTATTTGTTGAATCAGCAGATATAGATATTGCAGACGGCGATCGTTTTGTATTTTTAAAACGCATCTTACCAGACATCTTGTTTGTGAATGATATAGGCACCAGCCAGGATCCAGCAATCAATGTTGTAGTTAAACGAAGAGATTTTAGTAATCAAACTTTATCAACAGACTCAACCACACAAATTAAGTCGACCAGCACTTTTGGATCACTTAGATCTAGGGGTAGGCAGTTTGTCTTGCGTTTTGAAAGCGATGATGACAATACAGCGACCGACAGAAAAAATTACAAATGGAGATTGGGTAACACTCGTGTAGAGATACAGCCGTCGGGGAGAAGGTAAATGAGCAAGCTCTTGCCAACCAACTTACCTTTTGCTACAGGTGAAACAGTTTCAGCCGATACGTTTAATAGACTGATAAGAATATTAGAAATCAACCTAGGTTCAGTCGATCCAAATGCTATTCAAGTCTTCAATTCTACAGAGGTAAGTGAATTGCAATTTGCTACTGGAGCGATTATATTTAATAGTACGACAGAGGTTCATCAAGGCTTTGATGGTACAGAGTTTAGGAATCTGTATGAACATCAAACTTACTTGACAGGATTATCTGCTACAATGAGTATAGGTAGTGTGACAGTGAGTACATAATGAGTGCATTAGAAGAAAGTTTAAAAAAAGTTTACAGATTGGTTGGACCTAGAAAAACAACCATTGCTGCAGATTTAGCAGCTTTAGCAAAAAAAGCTACGCAGCCTGCTATGCCGCAAGGGCCTAGACTTATTGATGGCTCACCTTTACCAGAGGGTATGGTGCCTGGACCGACCAGAACTATGGAGTACAGAGATGCAAACCAAAATGGTATAGAAGATAGAGATGAGGGTATTTATCTGCCAAAAGATTTAGTGCCAGAGAGCAGTATTCCTCAAATGACAGAAGCACAAAAAGAATATCAAAGAAGATTTTTTGCAACACCACCAGAAGGCGGTTTTCAAAGTAACATGCCAACAATGCCGAGAATACCAACGGACAAAGATCCTTTAGACGAGATAGACGAAGAAACAAGACAAGAATTACAGGACTTACTTGGTAAAGCGGGACAAAAAGCACAAGCACCACTAGCCGGATTAGCAGAACAGCTTGCTATGGCTGGTGAGGGCGAAGATACGGCATTAGCGCATTTGCGACCGGGCGAGATAGTAATACCGCCAGAGTTTATGGACGATGCAAGTTTTGAAAGTGCATTAGAAAAGAAATTTGAACAATTTAATATAAATCCAGAAGAAGCCGTTGTTGGCGCTGGTATCGCTAGTCTAAATCCGCAAACAGGATTAGAGCAGTTTGGTTTCTTCAAAAAGCTAGGTAAAAAACTGAAAAAGGTTGTTAAAAAAGTTGCACCTATTGCAGCTTTCATACCTGGAGTTGGAACAGCTCTTGGTGGCGTTCTTGGTGGGATAGGCGGTTTAGCAACTAAGATTCCCGGCATCGGTGGTGCTTTGGGTAGTATCGGAAGCACTGTTGCAGGAGGTATAGCTAAATTAGGCATACCAGGCATCTCATCCATAGCTGGCGGAACAGCGGGAGGTTTTGGTGGTATTTTACCTGGACTACAAAACCCGTTAGCTGGTGGTATGTTTGGTAAGACAGGTAGCGTTTTTGCAGGTGGTCCGGAAGCAGGTAAAGGTTTAGCTAATAGAATAGGTTTTGGTAGTGGCACTCCACAACAAGTTGCAAAAGCAGCTTTAAATTCATTGACGGAAACACAAATAGCAGAAATGGATCCCGCAGATTTAGAACAACTAAAAACCACGGCTGCGGGTGGCAATAGCATATTTAATAGAATCCTTGGTGGCAATCAACAACAAAGCACAAGCACAGGCGGAGGCTTCCTATCTGGTTTAAGCGACTTTGGAAAAACAGCTGGTATTGGAGCATTAGCTGCTGGTTTGGGTAAACTTGCGTATGAAGACGCTAAAAAACAAACAGGTGTGCCTTTAACTCCACTTACTACTATGAGTCCGACTGGCAGATACAATATCGAAGCTGAAATAGCAAGACGAACAGGACAACCAACGCCTAACCCGGTTGAGTTTGGTTTATTACCAGAGGGCACGATACCAGAGCTATCTGGAGGCAAACCAAAAGGTATGATGTACGGCGGTCCTGTAGAAGATCTTACAGGCGGTATGGCTATGGGCATGCAAGAGGGCGGATCTGTTCAGTCAACACAAGAAGTGATAGAAGAGGCAATGGAAATTGTGCAATTAGCAGAGCAAGAGCCTGCCATAAAAGATACGCCAGAATATCAAGAAGCACTAAATGTGTTGCAAAGACAAATGCTTACTGCGGCTGTTATGGGTAAAGGACCTGCTATGGGTGGAATCAAACCAATTGGAAATCCATTAGTAGGCCCTTCTAGTGGAGTTGCATCAGCAGTTGGGCATTTAGCAAATAAAAAATTAAAAATGAGAATGGGTAGAGGATTAAAGGCAGCACAAGATAAGGCAGAGGGTATAGCATCTTTTGGACCTAATTTACCTATGGGTATGGGTATGATGTACGGCGGTCCTGTGATGGCTTACGCTCAAGGTGGAGCTGTTGCCTTGCAAGAGGGTGGTGGCATTGAT
>Ga0208919_1000395_pt1 | contig 30669 bp, 35 predicted proteins | sample 4_EtaG_FD_184076 | JGI IMG/M metagenome (GOLD analysis project Ga0208919, IMG submission 184076) | Marine viral communities from the Subarctic Pacific Ocean - 4_ETSP_OMZ_AT15127 metaG (SPAdes) (version 3) | ecosystem: Environmental > Aquatic > Marine > Oceanic | place: Pacific Ocean | collected...
AGGAGAACATTATGGCTAATACAAGTTTTAGCGGTCCGGTAAGATCGAAAAAAGATTTTAAACTTTACACCGAGACTGCATCGACAGGGTTAGACAGTGATAGAACTTTAGGTACAACAGCTAAAGATGCTAGAAGATTTTATTTAGAGGAATGGTTTTCACAAAGACCAGGTCTAAACGCAGATATCGACCAAGTATCAACAGTTGAAGTTCAACGTGCGTTGAATAGAAACTGGGAAGCTCTTGGAACTAACATGACTACTGCTCTAGCTACATTTGCTACAACTTCAGCAGGAATTTTAGCAACAACTGCTGGCGCAGACCAAGACCAAGCAATTTTAACACCTCACTTAGATACTGCGGCGACAGCATGGGCAGGATGCTTGTGGGGAACAGAAAACGAAGTTCACTGGGAAACATCAATCATGTTACCAGCGATTGACAATCAGAACGTTTGGTGTGGTTTAAAATTAACAAATGCACCAGAAGTTGCAACAGATGCTAATCAAGCATATTTCAATTTCTTGACTGATTCAGATAATTCTGGTCAAGATTATGATGACTTTACAAAATGGCACTTTGTTTACAGTGTGGCGAATACTGATTATATCAGTCAAATACCAGTTACTGTAGCAGCAAATACGCCATATCATTTAAAAATGGAAATAGACAGCGATAGAAAAGCTACTATTTTTGTAAATGGTATACAGTACAATGTTACAAGTACTTCTGGTTCTACTGGAGGCACAGCGGTAACAGCGGTGCAACCAGGCACAGCGGCTACTAAATCTACAGCATTAACAAACGATATTGATTTAATTCCATATAATGGAATTGAAGCAAATGCTGGTGCTGCTGAAGCACTTAATACTCATTACGTCTGCATGAGCAGAAACGTATACGAATAATAAACTTTAACGGAGCGGGGGTGAAAACCCCCTCTCTCCAATAGGAGGAAAAAATGGCAGATGCCGTAACAAGTCAAACACTAGCAGATGGCGATAGAATCGCTGTCATGAAATTCACAAATTTATCGGATGGAACTGGAGAAAGTTCAGTTAATAAAGTTGATATTTCAGCTTTAGCAGCGAGTAATGCAGGATTAACTCCTTCACGAGCTACTATTGAACAAATTTGGTATGATATTGGTGGCATGCGCGTAGCTTTGGAATGGAATGCGACAACAAATGTTGTAGCAGCAGTTCTAGGTGGAAGTGCAGCAGCAGGAAATGTTTCAGGTCACATGGATTTTAGATCTTTTGGTGGTATTAAAAATACTGAAGCATCTGGCGCTGATGGTGATATTGATTTAACAACAAGTGGTCATACTAATTTAGATCACTATACTGTTGTACTACAGTTAAGAAAATCATACTAATAAATGATATCGAGATCCTCGATACCTAAACAAATATCAAAAGGAGGCAAAATGCCAAAAGGACCGGGAACATATGGAAGTAAACTTGGAAGACCCCCAAAGAAGAAAAGACTTTATAAAAAAGGCGGTACCGTAAAAAAATACAATAAAGGTGGCTCTGTAAAGAAAACGAAAAAAGGATAACCTAAATGGCACTTTCGGGCACTAACGCTTTCAACTTGGATGTTGATGAAGTCATACAGGAAGCTTTTGAGAGATGCGGTTTGCACGCGCGCTCGGGCTATGACTTAAAATCAGCAAGACGATCTTTAAATCTTCTGTTAGCAGAATGGGCTAATAGAGGAATTAATTTATGGACCGTTGAACTACGTACACAAACATTAACAGCAAGCACAACAAGCTATACGCTTGACTCTGATCTCATCGATATATTAGAAGCAGTTGTTTATAAAGCTTCCGATACAACAACAGATATGGAAGTCGATCGAATCAGTCGTGCTGAATATTTAAACATTTCAAAAAAATCAACAGAGGCTGTCCCGACACAATATTACTTATTGCGCGGTCAGTCCACTCCAACATTATATCTTTATCCAACGCCCGATGCCGCTGATACATTCAAGTATTGGGGCCTGACAAAAATACAAGATGCAGGTGATTATGAAGATGAGTTGGATGTCCCTACACGTTTCCTCCCGTGTTTAACAGCCGGAATGGCTTACTATGTGTCTTTGAAAAAGTCACCAGAAAGAACACCTTTACTCAAACAATTGTATGAAGAAGAATGGCAACGTGCTTCGGAAGAAGACAGGCCGCGTTCCAGTTTTTATGCTATACCTGAAAGGGGAGTTATTTAATGAAATCTGGTGATATTTACGAAAGCCCTTTAAAACAATTATTGTTTAATACTTTAGTGGAGGCAGGAAGACTAGATCCTAAAAATGTGGAAGATTCAGACGCTTTAAAACTTTTAAAAGATTTTGGTGTTGGGCCACAACTTGTTAAAAACATGGGTGGAATTGTATCCCTTAATCAAATGACACAACCGATAGGATATAGATAATGGCACACGCAACGGGCAAATATGCAAAAGCAATCTCTGATAGAAGCGGAAGAGAATTTCCCTACAAGGAAATGATCAAGGAATGGAATGGATCATTTGTCCATCAATCGGAATTCGAGGCAAAGCATCCTCAATTGGATAGAAGCAAGCATACGTCCGATGCACAAAGCTTAAAAGACGTTCGACCTTCACGAAAAGAACCAATGACTGTTTTTGTGGGTGGACAGGGATTTTTTGATCATAATGACACAATGCAGGTAGAAAAAAATAAAGCGCCTATTGTTGGAACATCAGTTGGAATAGTATCAGTGAGTACATCATGACAACATATTCAGAATTAACAACACAGATTTTAAATTACACGGAAGTTAGCACCGATGTGCTGACATCAACTATTACGGATGATTTCATTGAGCATACGGAAAATCGCTTATTAAGGGATTTAGATCTGGATGCATTTAAGTCACATCAATACTCAACCTTGACGGCGGACAGTCCATTTCTGTCATTGCCTGGAGGAACGACACCGGAGCCTACATCTTTGGCGACAATACGAACGGTCATGATCTATGCTTCAACTTCTTCTGCGAGAGATTTTTTGGAGCAACGCGATGTCAGTTTTATGAATGAATATTGGCCAATAAGAACATCCACCGGAACACCAAAATATTGGTCATGGTGGGATGAAAATACGATTTATCTTGCGCCAACCCCTAGTTCTGCGTTATATGTAGAGCTGGGAATTACGAGATTACCAACAAGACTATCCAGTTCCAATACAACCTCATGGTTGGGGAATAATGCTCCAGTAGCATTGCTTTATGGATGTCTTGCAGAAGCCTTCAAATTCTTGAAGGGACCAGCGGAAATGCTGCAATTATATGAACAATCATATCAACGTGCTATTCAAGAGTTGATGATAGAACAACAAGGAAGGCACCGAAGAGATGAATATATGCACGGGGCGCTACGAACGCCTTTGCAATCACATAATCCATAGGAGGATATAAAATGGCAATAACCCAAGCTGTTTGCACAAGCTTTAAACAGGAATTGCTCGTTGGAACGCATAACTTTACAGCGACTACGGGTGATACATTTAAAATTGCATTGTATTCAAGTTCAGCTACTCTAAGTGCTTCAACAACTGCTTATTCCAGCTCAAACGAAGTTTCTGCTTCAGGAACCTATACGGCTGGTGGTGGATCATTAACAAATGTAACACCGACAACAAGTGGAACAACTGCTCTTACTGATTTTTCTGACATATCATTTACATCAGCGACAATCACGGCAAGAGGAGCATTGATCTATAATAGTTCTGATTCAGATAAAGCGGCTGTTGTATTGGACTTTGGTGGCGATAAAACGTCAACAAGCGGAACATTTACAATTCAATTTCCAGCAGCAGATGCAAGTAACGCTATATTACGATTAGCGTAGGAGATAAAATATGGCTTTAAAGCTAAATGATAGAGTCAAGGAAACTTCGACAACAACTGGAACAGGTACGCTTAATTTAAGTGGTGCTGTTTCAGCGTTCGAGACATTTGTTGCGGGAATCGGTGATGGTAATACAACTTATTATGCTATTGTCAATCGTGACGAAGACGAATGGGAAACTGGTCTTGGAACCGTAACCGATGCATCTACGGACACACTGGCTAGAACAACAGTTATTTCAAGTTCAAACAGCGATAGTGCTGTTGATTTTAGTGCTGGCACGAAAGACGTATTTTGTACCTTGCCGGCAAGTAAAGTACCATTTCTCGATGCAAGTAATGATTTAATTCTTGGAACAGGTGCGGCAGGAGTTGATTATTCTCTAAAATTTGACGGAGCAGATTCAGACGGTGTTATTACATGGATGGAAGATGAGGATTCTTTCAAAGTGGAAGATGATCTTGTCATGGACAGTTCAAAAAGACTATATCTTTATGATGAAGGTGGAGAATATATTTATGGTGACGGAACAGATTTATATTTAACTTCCGGCGCTGATATAAATATACCTGCCAATATTGGCATGACCTTTGGTAATGATGGAGAGAAAATTGAAGGTGATGGCACTGATTTAACTATCAGTGGAAATAATATTAATTTAACAGCTACTGCGGATGTAGTTATTCCAGCTAATGTAGGAATTACTTTTGGTACAGGAGAAAAGATTGAAGGGGACAGCACAAATTTAACTATCACCTCTGGTGCTGATATTGCGTTAACAGCTACTTCAGATATCAATGTTCCAGCAGATGTTGGTATTACATTTGGTGATGATGGAGAGAAGATTGAAGGAGATGGTACTGATTTAACCATTAGTGGTAATAATATTAAATTAACAGCAACTGCGGATGTTGTCATTCCAGCAGATGTTGGTATTACATTTGGCAGTGGAGAGAAGATTGAAGGGAATAACACGGATTTAACGGTTACATCCGGCGCTGACATTAACTTGACGGCAACTTCGGATGTGAACATACCGTCTGACGTTGGAGTTACTTTTGGCAACGACGGTGAAAAGATCGAAGGTGACGGAACAGATTTAACAATTAGTGGCAATAATATTAACTTGACAGCCGTTGCGGATGTTAACATTCCATCAGGCGTTGGAGTTACATTTGCTACAACAGAAAAAATTGAATCGGACGGAACAGATTTATCAATTACAGTTGGTAGTGGTGGTGATATTAATATTGGATCAGATATTGGTTTAACATTCGGTAATGATGGGGAGAAGATTGAAGGGGATGGAACGGATTTAACTATAACCGGAAATAACATCAAGCTTACAGCTACAGCCGATGTTGTTATTCCCGCTGATGTGGGAATTACTTTTGGAACAGGCGAAAAGATTGAAGGAAATAATACAGATTTAACCATTACATCTGGTGCGGACATTGCGCTAACAGCAACAAATGATGTAAATTTACCTAATAATGTTGGAATGGTATTTGGTGATGATGGTGAGAAGATTGAGGGTGATGGAACGAATTTAAAAATTGAATCTAGTGGAGATCTTAATCTTGCAGCAGGTGGTTCAACAAATCAAATTAAAATCACTAACGGTGCAATCGTACCAATCGCAGATGATGACATAGATTTGGGAACTGCATCTTTACAGTTTAAAGACGCTTACATTGATGGTACGCTGGAAGCGGATGCAATAACAATAGGTGGTACGGCAGTCACGGCAGGTGGAGCAACGAAGGGTTTTGCCATTGCTGTTGCGATCGCGCTGTGATATAAGGAGGAAATATGGCACAAGATTTTGAATCAACTGGAATATTGGTAACGAATAGTGAAACAACTATTTATACCTCTAATTCAGATGACGCTATTGTTGGGCTGAGACTGGCTAATATTCTTACAACTGCAATTACAATGGATGTTTACATTGACTTGGCAGGTGCAGGAACGAACTTTTATATTTGTAAAAATTTAAGCATTCCACCGGCAAGTTCAGTTGAACTGGTTCAGGGTGGAGCTAAAATGGTTATACAAAGTACGGATGTAGTTTACGGTCTTTGCGGAACAGCGAATGGCTGTCACGTTTGGATCAGTCTAGTTGATGCAATTAGTTAATAAGGAGGAATAATGGGTGATACAGTAGGAGGTCCTATCTACATAGGTGGAGACGCTGCTGCGGATGAATTTGTTAATGATCACGCGGCAACAATGGACGGAACGCAAGTTATTGAATCTGCTGTTCTAGCAGGGCCAGTAACATTTGCAGGAACAGTAACAATAGAAGGTAATTTGGTAATAGTATAATGGGAACAATACAAATAGATGGTTCAACGCCAAAAATAACAGTAGGGAACGCAACCGCAGAGGATGCGACTATTCTATTTGATGGCAACGCACAGGACTTCTATATAGCACTTGATGATTCAGCAGATGACCTTCTGATTGGACTTGGTTCAACAGTAGGTACTACGCCTGCAATATCAATAGATGAAAATCTGGCTATAAAAACTTACGGCGATATTACTATGACGGGAACTACGCCTGTATTAACCATTGGTGATGCAGGAGCAGAGGACACGGCTATCGTGTTCGATGGTAATGCTCAAGATTTCTATATAGCTTTAGATGACTCTGCGGATGATTTATTAATAGGCAAAGGTTCAACAGTAGGTACTACACCTGCAATAGCGATTGATAGTGATTTAAAGGTTAACATTCCAGTCACAACTGCTTCCACAAGTGCTTCCACAGGAAGTTTAACGACAGGTGGTGGTGCAGGAATTGGAGCAGACCTATACGTTGGTGATGACGCTTACTTAATAACTGACTCGGCCGTATTAGGATTTGGTGCTGATAAGGACACCCTCTTAACACATACGGATGGAACAGGGCTAACACTTAACAGTACAAATAAGTTATGTTTTAACGATGCCTCGCAGTTTGTGCAGGGCTCTAGTGCTACTGTGTTGTCCATAGGAGCAACTGATGAAATAGATTTAACAGCAACAGCAGTGGACTTGAATGGAACGTTGGATGTTAGTGGAACAGTAACTTGTGTTGCTATTACAGGTAGTGGAGCTGCACAATTTGATACTGTTGGTGTTGGTGCGGCAAAAGATTTAGGAGTTGGCTTACATATTAGAACTGCTGACAGTGGAGCTAGTGTTAATAGTAGTGGTGATGAATTGGTTATTGAGGGAAGCGGTGGTTCAGGAATGTCCATTCTAAGTGGTACAAGTAGTGATGGTAGTATAAACTGGGGCGATAGTGGAAATAATTACATAGGAAGAATCGTATACGCCCATAATGGCGATGAAATGAAATTTGTTTCCAATGCTGCTGTAAGACTGGTTCTCAAGTCAAATGGAGATATGGCTTTTATGGGTGCTGAAGCATTAAGTGCCGGCGATGGACTGGATGATGCTGGTGATGAGGGATTTTATTATGATGCTACTAATTATTCTCAATTTGCTCAAGACGGAACTGCTGTTTGTGATTTTAATAGGTCTGATGCCGATGATAATTCAAGAGGCATAGTAAATTTTAGAAGAAATGGTTCGGTCGCTGGTGGAATAGCGGCTACAAATTCAACTGTAGCTTATAATACTTTTTGTGGAACTCACTTATCACAACTGATAGATGATTCTAAACCAACAATTCTTGAGGGTACAGTCATTGAAAGTATTGATACTATTTGTGAATGGCCTATGGCTAAATTCACGATACCAGAACATACTGATGATAATGGAAATGTTATTCCAGCAAAAACCAGAAGAAGATATGTTTTAAAAACAAACAATATCGGGGATAATATAAAATACACCTATAATGGTGTAGAGTATGACGCTGTTGTTGAAAAAGAGATTGAAAATGAGAAACTACCTAGATTTAAAATATCAGACACAGAGGATACTAATAAGATTTATGGAGTATTTTTTGATTGGATGGAAGACGACATTACAAATGATGCACAAGTAGCTTCAATAGGTGCGTTCGTTATAAGAATACATAAAGACGAAACTGTCGCTATTGGAGATTTGCTATCAAGCAAGGGTGACGGAACGGCAAAAGTACAGGCGGATAATATTTTTAGAGCAAGTACGATTGGCAAGGTGACAGCAACTAAAAAAATAAAAATACACGCAGACGATTCATACTGTGTGTCATGTACACTTCATTGTGGATAAGGAGACTAAATGACTTTTACTATAGACAAAAAAGAATACGATGAAACAAAACTGGATGCCAAGGGAAAGATTGCCCTTAACAACATCACTGTTTTGCTCAACGAAAAGAACGACCTAATGCACAGGTTGGAAAAAAACAAGATACTTTCTGAACACTATTCGGAAGTGTTGAAGAAGAATCTACCAAACGGAGAGGATAAAAAATAATGGCTAGTGAAATTAAAGTAGATACCATATCGGAAAAAACATCCGCAGGTGGAGTTACCATTGACGGTCTTTTAATCAAGGATGGTGGTATTAGTGGTGACGTTTCTTTAATTGGAACTACGCCAACATTTACCATCGGTGATGCAGGAGCGGAAGACGCTGCATTAGTTTTTGATGGTAACGCAAAGGATTTTTATATTGCCCTAGATGACTCGGCAGACAAACTTGTCATTGGTGAAGGCTCCACAGTTGGAACAAACAGCATTCTGACCATTACGGATGATACAGTTACAATAGGTGATGCTGCGGCCGTTGACACAGCCATTGTATTCGATGGCAACGCACAGGATTATTATATTGCCCTCGATGATTCAGCCGATGATTTATTAATAGGTAAAGGCTCGACAGTGGGCACAACGCCTGCAATATCAATTGATAGCGATTTAAAAGTTAACATCCCCGTTACAACTGCCTCTACGAGTGCTTCCACGGGAAGTCTGATAACAGGCGGAGGAATGGGAGTGGGTGCTGACTTGTATGTCGGTGACGACACTTACCTGATAACAGACTCAGCAGTTCTTGGATTTGGAGCGGACAAAGATACAACATTAACACACACGGACGGAACTGGTCTTACATTAAACTCAACGAACAAGTTATGCTTTAATGACGCTTCTCAATTTATTCAAGGCTCCAGTGCAACTGTTTTATCAATAGGTGCGACAGACGAAATAGATTTAACAGCTACAGCAGTAGACTTAAATGGAACACTAAATGTTTCTGGTGTAGCAACATTTCAAGCAACTCCCGTTTTTCCAGACGGTTCTTTGGCATTAGCTGACTTGGACATTGACGGAGCAACTGATATTGGTGCGGCGATTGTAGACGCCGACCTGTTCATAGTGGATGATGGTGCAGGAGGAACGAACAGGAAAGTAACGGCATCAAGACTTAAAACGTATGCAGGATTTGATGCAGATGCAGCACAAGTATTTAATGAAAGTGGAAATGATGTAGACTTTAGAGTAGAATCATCTGGTTCAGCTAATATGTTTATTGTTGATGCTGGTGGTGATAGAGTAAATATTAATAAGGCAGCAGGAGCGGGTAATGGAGAACTTAATATAAGTGGTTCTCATACTACAACTCATTCCTCTGGTGAATTAACTAGTGCTGAAGCGGGAAGTGGAACGATTATAGAATTATATAATAGTAGTGCAACGGATAATAACTATTCTGGAATTGTTATGCGTGATGCTGGTGGATTCGCAAACGGTGCTATTATGTGTATTAACACAGACCATGATGCGGCTGGTGGTGGAGATTTGACTTTCTTTACAAGACCTTTAGCTAGTGGTAATGATAATCAACAAGAAAGAATGAGGATTAGAAGTACTGGTCAAGTATTAATTACTACAGCTTCAACTATTGATGCTAATGCGTGGCTTCAAATTAAATCTGTTGAGGCAGGTTATGAGTGTATTGCTGCACAAGTTCATACTGATGGAAATCAGATTGCAAGATGGAATAACTCAAGTGGAACTGAAGTTGGCACAATAACAGCAAATTCAAGTTCAACGGATTACAATACTTCGAGTGATTACAGGTTAAAGGAAAATGAAACTGCAATCACAGATGGTATTACAAGAATCAAGCAACTTAAACCTTACAGATTTAATTTTAAGACAGATACAAATACAACTTTAGATGGTTTTTTTGCACACGAAGTTTCAGGCATAGTTCCTGAAGCAATTGAGGGTGATAAAGATGGAATGCGACCTGAAGAATGGTATTCTTCTGAAGATGTATTACCAGAGGGTAAAAGCATTGGAGATGTAAAAAAATATTCAGAAACTAAAATTAAACCACAAGGAATTGACCATTCAAAATTAGTTCCATTATTAACGGCAGCTATTATTGAGCTTGAAGCAAGAGTTAAAACATTGGAAGGATAAGATATGGCAGAAATTCGTATAAACGCAACCGGAGGAGTCAAGCTCTATGACGCTGACGACTCGCATTACGCACAGATAGTAGCGGGAACGATTACATCGAATGTTGATGCTATTACATTAGGGCACGACACAGTTACTATTGCTGACAATCTGTCCTTGGGGTCAGATAGTGCAGTTCTTAAATTTGGTGCTGATGGCGATACTACTTTAACCCATACTGATGGAACGGGGTTAACCTTAAATTCAACGAATAAAATTTGTTTTAATGATGCTTCTCAATTTATTCAAGGTTCCAGTAATGCAGTATTATCACTAGGGGCAACTGACGAGATTGACCTAACGGCTACGGCAGTGGACTTAAACGGAACACTAAATGTTAGTGGCGTGGCAACTTTTCAATCGACTCCAGTTTTTCCGGATGGTTCTTTGGCACTAGCTGACTTGGACATTGACGGTGGTACTGATATAGGAGCGGCATTAGTTGATGCTGATGAAATCATAGTAGATGATGGTGGCGGCGGGACTAACAGACGATGTGATATGTCAAGAGTTAAAACATATATTGGTGCTGCATCAGCGATGAATGATTTATCCGATGTCTCAATGGACATTACAAATTTTACTGATTCAATAGTTATTCAAACGGATTCAGATGGTTCTGCTCCGACAACAGGAACTTTATCTTCTGCAACAGGCAATATAGGTATTGGTAAAGGTGTTTTTACAGCATTAACTTCTGCAACTCATAATGTAGTTATTGGATATGAAGCAGGAGATGCAATAACTTCTGGAGAAGAAAATGTTTTCATTGGTAAAGGTGCGGGTAGTGCTATAACTACAGCTGGTGGAAATATTGCTATTGGCAAAGGTGCATATCAATATTGTGATGATGAAGAAAGTAATACTGCTGTTGGTCTTAATGCTTTAGGTGGTGGTTCGCTTAATGGTGGTGAATATAATATTGCCATAGGAAACTTTTCACTGGATGCTCTTACATCTGGAGACCAAAATACTGCTGTTGGATATAATACAGGTACTGCTGTTACCACAGGTGGAGAAAATACTTTTGTGGGTTATAGTGCCGGTCTTGCTGTAGTAGGTGGTACTACAAATACTTTAGTAGGCAGAAATGCGGGTAGTGCTATTACCTCAGGTACAGAAAATACCTGTGTTGGAGATAGGGCAGGTGATACAATACAAACTGGTGCAACCAATCAATTATTTGGAACAAATGTTGATGTTGACGCTGAAGATGCTGCAAATCAAATTGTCATTGGGCATAATTTTGCAAGTCCGGGAGATAATTATTTTGCATTTGGAAAAGCAAGTAATGTTGTATCTAACTTATTTTCAACCAATGCAAGCTGGGCAAGAAGCTCAGATGAAAGAAAAAAAAGAAACATAAACGACCAAAAATTGGGACTGGACTTTATAAATGACCTGAGAACAGTTACATTCCAATGGAAGCCGTCAAACGAATTTCCGAAGGAATGGAATGACTACAGTGAAGAAAATACTATGGATACAGATGTTGTTATGCACGGTTTCATAGCACAGGAAGTCAAGGAAGCGATGGACAAACATGGTGAAAAAGATTTCGGTGGATGGTCAGAAAATAAGGATGGTATGCAGAATACTTCAAGAGAAATGTTTGTCATTCCACTAATTAAAGCCGTACAAGAATTAACAGCAAGAGTAAAAGAATTGGAGGATAAATAATGGCTTATTCAGATGATGCAACAAAAACATGGGTAAGTGCAATACCTACGAAAAATGCAGATGGAAATGTAATAGAGTGGCGTTGTGAGTACAAGTATACTCTAGCTGTTGAAGGTAAAGCAGATTATGTGCATACTTTTGATAAAAATGTTAAAATTGAAGCACCCTCAAAAGCACCTTCTTCTTATACAAAAGCAGAATTATTAACCCTTATGGATAAAGACCACTGGGATAATATGTTTACGAAAAAATATACAGTACATATAGCTACGCCTGTTGTTGAAACAACGGATGCAAGTTTTGATGTTAGTGCATTGAGTGCATCGTAAGGAGAATAAATGCTACTAGGACACACAACATTTTCCGAACAGGCCTTTCAAGATGCAAGGTTGGATGCGGTACATAATATAGAGTTCGCGGAAACAGGATTTGGTTTAACATTTAGTACTGGATCGGAAACGGTCACTGGAACGGCGGTTGTATCACCGGACGGATCATCAGCATCATTTACCATTGGTGATGAAACAGCATTCGGAGAAGCATTCCAAAATCTAATTACATTTAGTACAGGAGATTTAGCCCTTACTATTTGGAACGAAACAGATGACAGTGAAACATCAACATGGACATTAGTGGATCCAGGATCCACGGATTAGGAGACATAAATGGCGGATGATGCCAGTATAACATTGAGCGCGACAATCTTGCCGGACGAGATTTCAAAGACCATCAGTGGTTCCATGACGGTGAGTCCTGATGATGCGAATGACAAATGGTACTATAAACTAACAGCAGTAACGACTACGAGCGCTGATTTGATTGCTGGTCGCTTTATCGATTATACTGCCGTTGATCAGGATACGGACATGACAGCGGTAAGTACAAGTGATAAAGTAAAATTTTTATTTATTAAGAACACAAGCACAGCGGACGGCATTGCTATTTGCCTTGATGGTGGAGTAGCAGCGTATAACCTGGCGGACGGTATTTTTATTGGACCATCACAATCATGGTTTGGAAGACTTCCAAACGTGACGGTTGCAAATATTCACGCAATATCCTCGGATGTGGGCGATGCGGGTGATGCAACAGCAAATGCGATTGTTGCCGCTTTAATAGATGATGTGGCATAAGGAGGAATAAATGGCTTCGACATATTCAAGTATTCTTAACCTCGAGATCCAGACAACTGGAGAGAACTCGGGAACATGGGGTACGATAACAAACAACAACCTGCAAAAGCTGGAAGCGGCGATCAAGGGATATGTCTCGGTAGCAATAGCGAGCACAACAGATTCCTTGACAGCAACAGACGGAACAACAGCAGATGAAACAAGCAACGCGATTGTAAAACTGACAGGCACGCTGACAGGCAATACAACCATGCAGTGCGAGGCAGTGGAGAACTGGTACATTGTCGACAACGCTGCGACCATGGGAACATACACGCTGGGATTCAAGCCGGCAAGCGGAACGGCGGCTTCTCTTGTGGCAGGATCAAAGCACTTGCTGTACACGGACGGATCGACTATGTTCGATGTCCTGGACGACGCAGGAAACATCACGGCCAACGGAACATTGGATGTGGCAGGTAATGTCAATTTTAATGGCGGTACATTTGTCTTTAATGAAGCATCAGCAGACCTAGACTTTAGAATTGAATCAAATGGCGCTGCTAATATGTTTTTTGTTGATGGAGGTAATGACAGGATTGGAATCAATCAAGCATCTCCTTCCGTAACATTGGATATTGTTGGCGCTGTCAAGGCGACAGGCGCTGTTGACTTTGATGGTGGTGACTTTACATGGAATGATTCATCAGCGAATGATCTTGATTTTAGATGCGAAACAGCCGCGTTGGACGATGCGTTCTTTATTGATGGATCGGCGAACAAAGTTGGTTTTGGTTGTCAGGATCCTGCCGATGCAATGGTTGAGATTAATCAATCAAGTTCGACAGGTGCTATTGCCTGTTTATCACTTGATCAAGATGATACAGACCAGGAGTTTATTAAGTTTGATGGCACAAGTGCCTCGGATCAAGGATCAAGCATTACAACAGATACAAGCGTGGGTTCATTGACAGGACATATTCGTGTCAACATTAATGGCACTGATTACTGGATACCATTCTACGCGACTAATTAGGAGCTTATATGCCGTTAACAAAACTGCAAATAGCGCCAGGTATTGACAAGCAAAATACGGAATACGGCGCCGAGGGAAAATGGGTGGACAGTGACAATGTCCGTTTTCGCTATGGATTGCCGGAAAAGATCGGTGGCTGGGCAAAAGTTTCAAGCGACGCTCTTCTAGGAGCAACGCGAGCCGTTTTGACATGGTCTGATCTCAGTGGCATTAACTATGCCATGTACGGAACCAACAAGAAGCTCTATGCTTATTCAGAGGGAAGCTACGGAGACATCACGCCGTCACGCGGAACGGGATCCATTACACAATTTGAAACAACGAATGCCTCAACAGCCGTTACCGTAACGGACGCTTCACACGGTGCTTTGGTTGGTGATCATGTCACCATCTCAAGTGTCAGTGCGGATGTTGGTGGAATTACACAAGCAAATCTGCAAAATGAATTTGAAATACAAACGGTTCCCAGTTCAAGTACTTATACAATAGTGTCTCCAGCCGCGGCGTCATCATCAACGACGGGTGCGACAGCGACAGCGACCTATAATATAAATTCAGGATCAGCAACATCCATCTATGGATATGGATGGGGTGCTGGCGTATGGAATGTATCTACGTGGAATTCATCTCGTGAGGGACTGACGGGCGCGGAGGGCGTGCTATTGCAATCATCCAAGTGGTCACTTGATAACTGGGGCGAAGATGTTTTGGTACAAAAATTTGACGGAGGACTTTATTACTGGGATACATCTGCTGGACTTTCCAGCAATGCGGCGGCAACAACGAGCGTATCGGCGGGACCGACAAAATCACGGTTCATGCTGGTATCAGGAGATGATCGTCATGTGATTTGCCTTGGAACGGAAACAACCATAGCGGATACGTCAACACAGGACAATATGTTTGTCAGGTGGTCCCATCAGGAAACAACAAATACATGGACACCGACGGCAACTAATACAGCAGGAACACACCGACTGACAGCCGGCAACCAAATCAACATGGCGGTAAGAAGCAGAGGCGCCATCTTAATTTGGACGGATACAGCTTTGTATCAAATGCAGTTTATTGGTGCTCCCTTTACCTTTGGATTTAAGTTATTAGGTTCCAACTGCGGAGCGGTTGGCATTAACTCTGCCATAGACATTAGTGGCACGTCGTTCTGGATGGGAATTGATTCCTTCTTCATGTTCGATGGTGCGGTGAAAAAACTACCATGCACGGTGCAGGATTATGTCTTTGATGATATTAATCCGAACGCATTAGGCGATGTCTTTTGCGCGGCGAACACGGACTTCAATGAAGTGATGTGGTTTTATCCAACGGAGGATTCATTGCAGATTGACCGGCACGTAACATACAATTACGCGGAAAATCTATGGTACACGGGATCACTCGCGCGAAGTGCCTGGGCCGACAGGGATGTTTATTCCAATCCATATGCAACTGAATTTGACTCCGATGACACGACAGCAACCATCTCAACAATTTATGGCAACAAGGCTGGACGAACATTTGTCTATGCACAGGAGAAGGGCGTCAATTCGTCCGGATCCGCGATGACAGCCTACATTGAATCAGGTGACATTGACATTGGTGATGGTGACCAGTTTATGTCCGTTTCCCGTTTTATTCCGGACTTTAAGAATCAAACAGGAAATGTGGATGTGACCGTGAAGACAAGACCATACCCGGCAGGAACACAGACGAGTCATGGCTCATATGCCGTTTCTACAAGCACCACGAAACAAGATACACGGATTCGGGGCCGACAGGTTGCCATTCGTGTTGCAAGTGACGCGGTCGATGAGGACTGGCGCTACGGAACACTGCGTCTGGATATGAAACCGGACGGATTGAGAGGCGGATAATGGTCAGCAAGGCAGATTATTTAGACTATATGAAAGGATCTGGCTATCTAACCAGTCCTATATTTCAACAGGGATTTGAAAAATGGGATCCAAAAGGCATTGAATCTTTAATGCTTGAACAAAAATTTGGCTCTCCTTTAAATAAATATTGGTGGGATGCTGAAGGAATGGCAGGAAAAGATACAGGTATGTATGTTCCTGAACCAGACAAAACCTCTCAAGAAATAAAAAATGATGCTATTAGATTATTTCCAGGAGATGAAGAATCTCAAAACACATATATAAAAAATCAAACAGAAAATATTACTAACCCTTGGCAAAAAACAATGGGTCATGAAACTAGCCATTTAGGATTTGATTATGATAACCCATTTAGAAAAGGATTAGCAGAAGTTTATGGAGGGATAAATCCTCTTGGAGAAGAAAATTGGAATTATATGCATGATCTTATGTATGGTACTGCAAATATAAATAATCCATGGTATTTGGATTATCAAAGAAAAAAATTAATAAATAGAGGTCTATACGATGAAAATAGAGATAGTTGGACACCAGAAACATATAATAAAATTAGAAATTCTGGACTGGTTCCTTGGCAGCAAGGAATGCTCATGCAGGGGCCAACAACCGCGGCGGGACAGATTGCACTAGGACAAACGCCGGCTCAGGTACAGGCGCAAGGACAGGCATACGTGGATCCTGATCGTGGAAACGTACAGGCACCAACAATGACACAGCAGCAAATGGTTGAGGAAGCAATTCAAACAGGCGGAACGGTCAATCCCCATGAGGCGACGCAAGCAGTATATACACCACCTACACCTACTGTACATTCAGGCGAAGCATCATGGCAACCAACACCTAGTGTTACTCCAAAACCACCTCCAAGAGATTACACAAAGCATAAAGCTTATGGTCTTCGTGAAGGCGGACTTGTTGGCATTAATCACATAACAAGGAGGCTATAGTGGCAAAAATTACTGTTCCTATTTTACCGCAGGCAAGGGAGGAATACGATCAATCGCAACTCAATCAACTGATTGCGACACTGGAGCAAATGATCTTTATATTGAACAATACCTATACACCTGTCACGTTAGGTGATGAGGAAGAACAACGAGCATGGTTCTTATCAGCATAAATGGCAACAGCATACGCAAACTACAAAGCGATTATAACAACAAGCGAACTGACAACTCTGTACACGGTGGGATCGGAGACGACGGCTATCATCAAGTCACTGCGCATTACCAATGTGGACGAGGAAAATGACTGCAAGATCAGGGCCTTTGTCGTGGATACGGATAGCGTGAGCTATACACTGGAAGCAAATAGGAACGTGCAAAAGGGAACGTCAGAAGAGCTGTTTAACAGCTATTCCTTCTCAACGTCTCCTGTCGTGCTGAAGGAGTCGGAAGTATTGAAACTACAGGCGGAGAATGGCGGCGATCTGCATGCCATTTTAAGTGTTTTGGAGATATCATAATGGGAGAAAAACTAAAAACTAATTGCAAAAGGATGGGAAAATGAGTATAAAAGATGAAACCGTATTAGCAGGAAAAAAAGCACCAAAAGTCATTCCGGTCGAGACAAAAACGACCGTTTCTAATACGCAAACAGGAAAAGAATACGCCGACGAAAAAGAAGCTCAGGCGGACGTCGATAACCCTGCAACAGCCACAAAAGCAAACGACATTCGACGAGACGTCGCGATCACAGTTAATCAACTTGATATCTTTGGAGAGGTAAAATATTAATGCAGGGCCTAGAGTCACTCAATCAATTTAAGAAATTTGTATCATCTTTAGGTGGTCTTGGCCGCTTTGAAGACACGTACATGGTCCACGCAGCAGAAGGCGAGACCGTTGTTCCAATGGAGGTTTTGGATAAGAACCCTGTATTGAAAAAACGGTTATTCAAGAGCATGAAGGCACTTGGCATTGATCCAGGCCGCTATATTGTTGGAAATGATCTTAATTCACTCAATCCCGTAACCGGGCAACCTGAATTCTTTTTCAAGCGAATTAAAAAAGCTCTGGGCGATGTCGCAGGATATGCGGCACCGATTGTCGGGGCGATGTACGGACCAGCGGCAGGAGCTTTAGTTGGAGCCGGACTTGGCGCTTTCAAGAGGGAGAACCCGGGTGATCCAAGTCAATGGGCACAGATGGGAACGCTTGGCGGTCTTGGCGGTATAGCAAGTAATTTAGCAGGCGGACAAAACTGGCTTGGTGGAAAAGGTCTCTCTAGCACTGGAATGAGTTTTACTGATATGTTAACAAGTCCTTTCACTAAAAAAGGAAGAGGTCAACTAGCAGATTATTGGAATCCTAAAGGATTTGACATGTTTAATAAAACAAGTGGAGAAACAGGAGATGCAGCAGATTTTTACAATAAGATAAAAGATGATCCAAAATGGGCAGACTTTACTTCAACCGAATTGAAAAAAGAAGCATCAAAAATGGCAGGCGTTGCAAACGCTGTTAAAGGCGGCATGGATGTCATGGAAGCAATGAAATTATTTGGAGTGACAACACTTGGAGGCGGCATATTATTAGATTGGCTCCAAGGAGAACCACAAGACGTGGGACCGGAATCACAGACTCTACCAATAGGAGTACCACATCAAGGAATTTTAAATCCACAATTACAATACGCACAAGGTGGCGTAATGGATTTACAAGGCGGAGGAGAATCAAGAGGACCCGGAACGGGAACAAGCGATTCAATTCCAGCAATGCTAAGCGACGGAGAATTTGTCATGACGGCGGACGCAGTCAGGGGTGCAGGCGGAGGAGACCGTCGCGAAGGCGCAAGAAGAATGTACGAAGCTATGGATAGATTGGAGGCGAGAGCATAATGGCCACAGCAACAACAACACAATTACCTGTACTACCGGAATACGCACAGAAGCCAACCGTTGACATGGCTGCAACATTGCAGCAGTTGATGGGTCAGCCATTGAATGTTCCCGCACAACAGGTAGCAGGATTTTCACCAACACAAACAGCGGCGATGCAACAAGCTTTTGGAGGCATTGGGGCTTATCAACCTTACCTGCAAGCGGCAGGACTGGGACAACAGGCAGCCATGGGCGCGGCCGGAGCCGGCGTTGGCGCACTTGGAGGAATGCAATTCGATCCAAGCGGCATTCAGCAATGGATGGATCCGTACCAGGGTGCTGTCACACAGGAAGCATTAAAGGAAATTGACAGGCAAGCAGCCATGGCACAGAACCGATTGGGCGGGCAAGCCGTTCAGGCGGGCGCCTTTGGCGGATCGCGGTTCGGCATTCAGCAATCAGAGCTGGCACGAGGCGCACAAGATATGCGATCAAGGCGAATCTTCGAGGACTTGTCACGTAACTATCAACAAGCACAAGGTGCAATGCAGCAAGCAAATACGCAGCAACTGCAACAAGGACAGGCCTTCGGTCAACTCGGACAAGCCACAAGCGGCATAGCCGGTGCGATGGCGGGTCTTGGCGGACAGGCACAGGCAATGGGCCAGTCCGATGTCAATCAATTGATGGGCATAGGCGGATTGCAACAACAGCAAGCCCAACGTGGATTTGATGTTAATACGGCAAATCTACAAGCATTGCAAAATGCTCCATATCAGCAACTCTCAACTGGTGCAGGAATCATGCAACAGTTAATACCACAACTGGGCCAAGGGCAACAAACAGTGGCGCCTTTAGCTCAAACGAATCCTTACATGCAAGCGGCAGGGCTAACGACCGGTTTCATGGGAGGACTTGGAAGCTTGATAGGATAAAATGAGCGTACTTAAAAGAAACATGTTTAATGGAGGTGGCTTCGCGCACCGCGGAACAGGGATCACGTCCGGCTTAACGCCGGTCAGGATGCATGAAGGTGGTAGAGTTGATCATAGACATGACTTCTCTGAGGACATGTCTAATGCGGAATATTTTTTACTAGATCATCGTTTTAAAAATAATCAACTAAGCGGCAGAAAAACGCAAGATGATTTTTTTGAAGAGAACAGGGAAATGCTCAGCAAATATTATCAAAAACGAGAACCACAGAGCCGCTTAAAAGCGGCGTCACCCGCCTTACTGGCTTTATCATCAGCATTGCTGTCTGGTAAGTCCTATCAAGGCGGCGTAGGTGGTGCATTAGAAATTCTTGGTCAGGGGCTGGAAAAATCAACGCCTTACTTTGATGACATGATTAAAGCTCGTCGAGCTGAAAAAAATGAACAGCGCAAGGAACAGTTTAATCTTGACATGCAAGCGTTGGAGTGGGCGCGAGCGGACAAGGCGGCGGAAGATAAAAAATATGAACCGATAACATTCGGAGATCAATTATTACGATTGACTCCGGACGGAACATATGAAACAATTTCTTCCAAGCCATCTAAACTTGTTGAAGCGTATGACAATCAATTAGGGGACAATGTATTTGTTTCGGAATCCTTAATACGTGCGGACATGGAAGCGGCAAATAAAGCAACGGCTGCTGCTGGGCAAGATCTTTATGAGCAACGGTACATGGTTAAAAGAACAGTTGACAAGGAAGATTTAGTCGAAGTGTACGATACTCAAAAGAAAACATATACGTGGATTCCGGAAGATACCTTAATGGCAATGTCTAAAAAAGCACTTGCTGATCCAGACTATAAACAACGTTACGTAGCACAAGCTCCGGAAACAGAACTCGTGACAATGTATCATAATAAGTTGAATAAAAATGTTGTCACATTTAAAACTAATGTTGTTGACAGCATCAATAAAGGCGAAGACATATATGAAGCGAAAAGAGACGGATTAGATACAGTTAAGTACGTTCACTCAACCGCATTAGGTGCGAACATTTATGTTACGCAAGGAGAATTATTGGCTGACATGCAAAAAAGTGTGGGTGAAAGAGACTACGGTGAGCCAAAAGACAATCCTGTTTACAAAACATTCTTTGATCCATCAATAAAAGAAAATGTTTTAGCAACGGATGAAATGGTTGCGGAACGTTTAGATTCTCTTCCACTTTTTGCCTACGAACCAAAACATACTGATAAGTCAGACACCATTTTAACAATGTGGCATAAAAAAGACAAACATAACATGTTGGTCACGGAAGCAGACGTTCTCGCTAACATGGATGCTTATGAGCCAGAACATAAGCAGGACGCAACAAAATCAGCTATAAATACAAAAACAAATAAATTAGAATTTGTGACAAATCAACAAATTGCTGAGAGCGACGGAAAATATATACCCGCCATTATAGGCAATACGTTGACCATTGGACCGGATGGTACAGTTGTAATGAAGTCTACTTTAGTGGGCGCAGGCATGGGTGATGAAACTTCAAATAAAATGAAGGATCTGCGAACAAACTTAGATGACATAACCATTTTTGCAACAGACGTATTACGAAACATGGAAAATGATAATAACATCGACAGCGCTTTTGGTATAACTGGTTGGCTGATAGATTTTAGTAACAAATATTTAACGCAAGTTGGACTTCCCTTTAATGAACAAGTTGCAGAAGCAAGAACCGATATTGTCGAATTGTCTAATCGTGTAATGCGACTGGTTACACAGGACCAACGATTTACGAATGAGGACAGAGAGTTCATTAATAGAATGACTGGTCTAGCGGCGATGGATAAAATCCAATCCTATGATCAAGTATTAATTGGTGTTAGACAAATACAAACGATGTTGGAAGACAGAGTATCAGAAATATCCGGCGCCCAAGGAATGAAAGCCAGCCATGAAATGGGTGTACAAGAAATGATTGCCGCTTATAATAATTACCGTAAAGTAAATAATATAGACTGGCCTGGGTCAGATACTTTCACCATTGAATCAAATTTACCTAAATTTAATAAACAACAGCTTGCAAGAAGACTGGAACTTTTCCATCCAGGAGAGTGGGCAAAAATACAATTAGGAGAATTTTAGATGGCTAGTGTTACCAAAGGGGATATTTCAAGAATTAGCATTCTTGGTACGGGAATACCAGACAAGTTTGTTGATAAAACAAATGATGATAAAAAAATAAAAGCTCCTCCAACAGGAAAACTGTTAGCAGATACATCGAACCTTGATGCCTGGATTAAAGCGCAAGAAGCGGCGAAAGAAGCAGGAAAAGCAGACATAACAGGAAAAGGTCCCTCTAATTTAGATAATTTTTTAAATGCCGTTGATGATGGCAGTATAGATCTAAATAATCTAGATTATCAAGTTTCCGCAAAAGATATCGGCATGCAGGGTAAGTTTGACCGATTAAAATATTTGCGTTCACTTAGAAAAGATAACCGTATTACTAATACACGTTACATTAGTTTAACGGCTCCTCTTAAATTATCACTGGAAGAGGCAGCGTTACTGGAATCACAAGAAATTGGAAGAGATGTTGATCCAACAGAAATTGAAGGCGATCCATTGCTCATGCACAAATATGGTTTTATAGAAATTGATGATGATTTAGCGGAGTCAATTGAAGAACTGCAAAGAGCAGGTGTTGATGTAACAGCAGGTGCTCCGCCTAATGTTCGTGCTCAAGTGGGAAGACAATCAGGTGAGACAGCAAAATTACAAGCATTGGAAAATTTAAAAGAAGATGGACAAATACTTTTTTATAAACCACATAAACTTGGAATGGTTCTTACGATTCCGGAGTTCAATGAACAGGGTGCTCAAATAGGAACGCAAGATGTTTTATTTGATGAAATAGGATTAAATGGAAAAGATTTTTTAGATATAACAAGTGAGATACCAGGTATTTTAACTAATATAGGTGCGGTAACAGCCGCTATTGTAGCTTCACCAGCACTTGCAACAACCACTTTAGGAGTGGCGGGTCTTACAGCTATATCCGCAGCTTCTTATTTTATAGGAGCATCGGCCAGTGATCTTATCAATAGAGTGCTATCCAAGAATCAAGTTTTAGCTGTGGATGAAATTGCAAAAACTAGAGGAATAGAAGCTGCTATAGGAGCTCTTGTTGAGTTTGCTTTAATGAGCGGTGTTAATTTTTCAAAAGGTGTTGTTAATAAAGTTATTGGACCAATAGCTGGAGGCGGTGATGATACCATTAAAAAATATTTACAAAGCATTACACATGATAAACTGGTAACACAATATAATGCTGATGGATCAATTAAATATATAAAACAAGGTGATGTTTGGGTTCCAGCGAAAGGACCGGTTCAAATGACTCCCGGCCTCTCCACACAGTCAAAAACAATTCAACGAGTGGAGGCGATCGCGGAAAAAGTGCCGGGAGGATCTGATATTTTAAAAACACAGCAAGAGATTATTGAAAGACAATTATTAGAACTGGAGATGCAGGCAAAAGGCATGAAACCAATCTATCCAGAAATAGGAACGAAAGGACAAGTCACGTATGGAGGAGTAGTAGGGCCTGAAGGACCTTTAAGACCAGGAGGCGTAAAATCTGGCGTGGAAATTGGGGAGGAAGTTTCAAACTACGTGAGTAAACAATTAAATGAGGCAGAAAAAGTAATTGGCGCGGAAAGAACAGCCATTAAAACACAAGCAAGTAATGATATGGATTCCATTGCGGCAACGCTGTCATCGGATGGTAAAACAGTTACAAGTTCATTAAAGGTGGGTGATGATGTTATAGAGACTGTAAATCAAAACTATACAAAATATATAGACGAATATGATACTAAAGTTAAAAATTTTAAAGGCATTGAGGGATACAACGGCGATGCGATCATTGATACGTCTGGAATTAATAAGATAGCGGAGGCGGCTGAAAAAGCATACCCGACTTCATCAATAGAAAGAGAAGTAGCCGGAGAAATAGTAAAAAAAACAAAAACAATTCTTCCTAAACAATTACAGGGTGTCTTAAATAATTTAAAAAACTTGGATGACTTAACAGTAGATCAAGCTTTTCATATGAAAAAAATACTTAATGAACACTTATCGAGTGCTACTATTCCAACGGATTCCGACAGGCTTTTAACACAAATTATTCAGAAGATAGATAAATCCATTGCGGGAGAAATGCGTACAATGGGTATAGATGTTGTTAAAGCATATAATGATTTTGCATTATACACTATGGACGGACAAATTTATAATAATCCTACAATTAAAAAAATACTTAACGGAGAAGCTGATCCTGTAAGATTAATCACGCCTGCTTACATGAGCGGCGATATTAACACTATCCGTATATTTGAGACAGCTTTGGGAGCAGATAGTCCATTACTGAAAGATGCAAAATCAGCGGCCTTTAATGAAATGATACGAAAAGCTGAGTCATCCCTGGGAGACGGCGATTTTATCAATGCAAAAACACTGTGGAGTCAAATCGCAGCGCTATCGGATGATGGGCAAAAACAACTGCTTGGAAAAAATTATAAAAAGGTTAAAAATTTAATTGACGTAATAGCTGCGGAAAGCGGAACTATAGACATTTCGCAATTAGCCGCCATGGACGGTCCTCTTGCAACAAAACTACAAAAAGTATTAAAGCTAGAGCAAGCAGCAAAAAAAGATTTCCAAAATAAAATTATTAAACCGTTCCTACGAAATGAAATTGATGAAACACAAATAAACACTGGTGAATTTGTCCGTCATTTTCTTAAACATGCGCAATCACCGGATATCAATAAAATCATGGGTAGATTTTCTACCGATATGCAAGAAGATATCCGAAAAAGAGTTATTCAAGAAATATTGGAGTCCGGTCGTACGGCCGATCCTGACCTTATTCTAAAAGAAGTTGCAACAGGACAAACACCACCACACCGTGAATTGTACAATGCTATTTTAGAATTTGGTGGTAAAGACTTTAAAGAGGCGAATGCAAAATTAACCGCTATTTTAGGAAAAGAAACCTTTGACTTATTGAATGATATTGCAGGTGTTCAAGTTGCAAGACGTGTTGTCGCAAAGGAAGCATCAGCGGCCGGTGGACTTGTATCCGGCAGTATTATATCTAACATATTAAATTTAAAATTGGGAGCAGCATCTTCTGTTATTAAATATAGAATAACAGCAAAATTATTAGCTAATAGAGCGACAAGAGCATGGTTTACTAGCCAACTTAAACTACCTGCAAGTGGAATGAAAACGGCAAATATTGTATTTGCTGGTCCAGAAGTGTATAAAGTTGTAACAGAAGAATTTGAAAATGAGCCTGACAATTTAAAAATAGCACTTAAAGCTTTAGATGATAATAATAAAGAATGGAAACAGCGTCATGATGAAGACAGGGAATATAATAAAAATGTTACAAGAAATCGTCAACCTATTGCAGAGTCCAACCAAAGAGTAATTCAACCAACACCTGATCCAGGAGCAGGCGCTGTTGATACTGCGGCACAACCAGTTACGCCGGCAGTCAATGGCGCATCTAATAGATTTGCAAGTGCTGACATGTTTGGTCCAGTGGGAATGGACAGAAGCATTGATCCAAATCTCAGGGCAAAGGGACAATTTTTATTTGACTCACCGGGCGAAAGAATATTCGCCGCAAAAGGAGGAATTATGAGTACGAACAAAGCATTCCAGAGGGTAGCGTAATGGCCAGGTATCCGGGAAACTTTACGGACAGCGACATCTTAAATGTCCCTCGACAGCTAAGAACGCGTCCAGATACTCCGATGGTGGAGCTGGCGTACGTCACTCCCAAGGAGCAGGGCATCTTGCAGGCGCTTAAGCCCGGAACTCCGCACAAGGGGCCGATGGGCATACCGAACTATGATGAATTAGATTATTTACCTCCTGCGACTTCAGGTGGTTCATGGATGAATACACCTAGTGGTGGAGAACAACAAAAACAACCACAAAATGTTTATCAACAAGCTGCTCAATCAATGCAACAAGCAGGTCTTTCTGGTGTTGGAGATATTTCGTCTACAACTCAGGCAGGACAACAAGCTGTTAAAGATTATTATGAAGAAAGAGAAAAAGAAACAGGGCAACAAATGCCCCAACAGATACAAGATATAATAAGTCAAACACCAACCGTGCAGGGAATTGAAGTAATTCCTAAAGCAATAAAAGAAAAAGTTATAGACCCAATTAGAGGAGGAGTAGGTGATTTTTGGAATCAATACATGTCAGGAAGCTTGCTCACCGCGCCTTGGAAAATGCTGAAATATCCAAAGGCAAAGCAATTTACCAGTCAAAATGACTTAGCAATTATCAAAGCATTACTATCCACCGATGGGAAACTTGATCCAACAAAAGTAGATATTTATTATGAAAAATATAAAGATATTATAGAAGAAGGACTGGCTGGAACTGGAGGAGATGAAGCTGCGGATGTTTCATTTGAAGAAGCATTAGCGTCAGCGCCTAGTTTAGGAGTAGAAGGAGAAGAGTCACAGAGGAGACTGGACAAAGTATCATTTTATGATGATCAAATATTTCCACAAACCACGGGAGGACTGGAGCAACTGGCGGGAGAGACCACTTTCACTGGTGACAACCTGACGCAGGCTCAAAAAGATTTTAATCAAAAAGTATTCAACGCACGAGAAACTTTAGGAACGGAAAAACTGAGACAGGACCAGGCAGGCCAAGGAAGCGGCGCGGGAATACCGAGTCTTTACGCTGGACCAATTGATCCTCCACCAGGACTTGATACGGGAATTATTACTAAACCCGGCGTTGATCCGGATAATCCTTATGGCCTTCCAGATGCGTACAGCGATTGGTATGACAGTCCTTTTAATATTCCAGGAGTAGGAGGAGCGATGATAGTTCCAATAACACTTCCCGATGGAACTGTAGTGAATATGCCTGATACACACACAGCTAATCAATTCCAGCAATATTTAGACAGTTTAACAACACCGGCAACGACGACAACACCAATGCCATTTAACTATTCGCAGTGGCCACAGTTTGGACCGGCAGGCGGACCTGTTCCTAATTACGTGAACCAAGGATTGGGACAAGGTCCTCATTTTGACTACTGGAACTCGATTGCTAATGCCTTTCCAGGAATGAGATAATGGCTGATTGGGAAAAGGACATAGGAATGCTGAAGACGGATGTCAAATACATTCGTGAAGATGTTAGCATCATGCAAAAGCAGATACGGGACTTGAACAAGACGTCCCACATGGGCCTCGGTGGCATCAAGGTCTTTCTTATTATAGGAGGAATTCTGGGAGCCATTTGGACGTTTGTCAAGCTGACAGACTAGGATGGAAATTGAAGATAATATTTATTATGGTGATTGTATTGATTCTATCGGGATGCTACGATATGAATACACTCAGTGTCAAACCATCAACAACGACGGTCACATACGGAAGAGACAGTAGTTCGGGCGAAAAAGACGCCAAGAATGATGTTCTGACAGCCTCTGAAAAGGAGTCCTGGACAATCAAGCAAGTATTTAAGTGGGAGTAAATAATGGAACGAATGATCATCTCAATTATTGCAGCAGCCCTCCTGGGGCTCGGCGCATGGAACCTGAACCAAACGTTTAATCTTTCTTTGGAAATCGAAAATATCAAAGGAAAAGTTGAGACCGTTGAAAAGGGAATGAAGCAACTCAGGAACATGATTGCCAAGGACAGGCAAAAAGATAAAAAAAAGAAAAAAAATAAATGAAATTTACATTGACAAACTTAGCATTATTGCTGATGCTGCTAATATTAGTTTTTATATCAAAGCCCCTCATGGCGGATGATACGAATACCCAGACGAACACGTCTGGTAGCAATACAAACATTACAGGTGGATATGAAAGCACAAGTACAACAACATATGAAGACGGCGCAACGAACACAACAACGACGAACAATGACAGCACAAGTACAACCACTAGCAACTCAACTGTTCCCCCTCCTTCGGCCAATTCACCAAGTTACTCCAGCATGTCTCAAGATGTGTGTAGCATGGGTGTTAGCGGGTCCGTTACTACTAGTTTTGTTGGCGTATCTGGCGGCAAGCATTTTATAGACGAGAACTGTGAGCGCATCAAACTGGCGAAAGTGCTACAGGATTTTGGCATGAAAGTAGCGAGCGTGGCAATATTATGTCAGGATCACCGTGTTCATAAAGCAATGCAATCTGCTGGAACACCATGCCCTTTTGACGGAAAGATTGGAAAAGATGCACAGGCAATGTGGGACAGGTATCCCGAGCTGAGACCGGATTATGAGAATCATTTGAAAAGAACAGAAATTATTGCTAAAGTTGACGCGGAATTACTAGCACAACAATTAAAGGAAGAAGAAGCTAAAAAATTAGCTGAAGAAGTAGCTGCTGCTGCAAGAGCACAATTAGAAGCACTAAAAAAAGCGGAAGAAGAGGCAAAATTAAATGAAGAAACTATTATTATTATTGATTCTGTTCCTGTTGCCATTCACGGCGAATAGCGAGACAGTAACAACCGATAATCTTTTAAACAACTCGACTTTCGGAACAGGGACCACGTACGATACGACAGGGTGGACCGTTTCTAGTGGCACAAGTGGACATGGTAATACAACCATAGGTGGAGGAAATGCTCCAGGCGGATCTGTTGCTGCAACAGGAAATACTAACATAGAACAGACTGTGAGCTCCATCAAGACGGCTGCTGGAATGACGGTCAATGAGGTAAGAAAAGGCTGGTCATCAACCATGTCAACCGATATTTGGTATTGGAATTCCCAGAACAATACAACAACTCTCAAGCAAACAATAACGGATAATGACGGCAACGTTACCACACAGCAACGTATCATTACGGATACGGGATGCGGAGGCATCAACTGCGGGCAATATTCCAATTATACCGACACCCACATTCAAGGATCCAATACAAAGGATGACTTCAGCATAAAGGTAGGCGTAGCAAACTCCAATAGCCTGTCCGGACATTATGGCCCTGACATTGATGATATTCAACTGAAGATTACCTACACGGACGTTCCACCCATCGAAGAAGATACGCAAGAAGAGCTTGATGAAATTACCGAGGACATTGATGATGTTGTCGAGGATATAGAGGATAATATAGTATGGGAGGACAACTTTACATTTGAGGAAGAATATGCATGGGAAGAGGATTTTTACTTTGAGGAAGATTTTAATACGGATTGGGAAACATTCGATACAACGTGGGAAGAATATGAAATAGAATTTGATGATGACATGTATTTTGAAATGGAAGAATTTGAGGATATAGGTATGCCTGAATTTGAGGAGTTTGAAACGGTCATGATGCCGGAGAATACGTTTGAAGACATGTACATGGAGGAATTTGAAGAGTTCGAAGAATTCGAGGACGCTTGGGAGATGGAACCGGAGATGACAGAGATGGATACATTCTTTAATGAAATGACAGAAGACGACTGGCAGGAATTTGAAGAAATGTCCGAGGATGAATTTACCGAATTTATAGAAGAAGAATTTCCAGAAGAGTTTGCTGAAATGCAAGAGGAAATGGAAGAGGCACCGGTAGAGGAGGAAATGGTGTTTGAAGAGGAAGAAGTCGCAATGACGGAAGAACCGGAAGAAGGTTGCTAATGAAGAATCTACTGAAGAGGCTACAGACGATGTGGAAACGGAGTCAGAGCCTGAAGAAGGCACACAAGAGGTTACTGAAGATGAAAGTAAACCGGATGCAAAAGCAGATGAACCATCAGGAAAAGTATCAACCGCAAAGTTAAAGGAGGAGCAAATCAAGACCAAATCAGTTAAAATTGATGTGGCAAAAATCAAGGAAATCATTGTGGAAGAGGTCAAAGTTGACCTCTTCTCCAACCAGGAAGCTCTACAGGAATACTCTCAGGTCACTTTTTACCAGCCCGAGCAGATTTACACCGACGTGGATACTTCTTTCTTTGACCAAATAAATATGCTAGAATACAGCAAGGAGATTTACCAGAACGTGCGTCTGGCGTCCTACATGGACAACGATCCCGTGGAAGTTCACCGTAAAAATATGGAGAGAATTAACATGGAAAAACAACGATTATTAATTGAACTACAACAATTGAAGAACCAATAATGGCCGATAAAAATAAATTTATGCAAATGTCTTGGTTTGAAAGAGCAACCGATAAAAACATGCCGACAACAGAGGCAAATGAAACGGTAAGAACAGCTTCTTTTGATTTACCAGATGGAACAATTGTTTTAGTGCCAACCATAAGAATGGTAGATGGAAAATTAAAAAAAGTAAAAGATCCTGTGGGAGAAGCGCTAAAAAATGAAGATTTTTTAACAGGGTTTAAAGATCATAATGAGGCAACAGACTTTTCTAAAATGATTAGTACTATGATAGATATGAACAGAAACGAAAACAAAAGGATAGAATAATGAAGATAGTAGAAAAGCTCAGCACCTACGCGGCCCTGATAGGTGTCATTGGAGCCATCGGCGGTGGCTTTTATACATGGGGCCAGTTCAACACGCGGCTGGACATAATTGAAAAGAAAAAGTTTGTTGTCAACCAGACCGTTGATTTAGACCCTTTACATGATAAAATTTCAACACTCGAAGTGGAACTGATTGACAGGATTGAAGCGGGAGACACGGCTGTTGAAGCAAAGATTAAACCGCAAGACTTAACAAGTATTCTTAAATCGATACAGGAGGTGCGGGAAAAAGTGGCAGGATTACCTAAACCTGCTAATTTAAAACCTATTCTTGAAAAACTTAAAATGTTAGAAGAATACGGTTGGGAATTAGAAGAAGATATTGAAGAGT
>Ga0208919_1000397_pt1 | contig 30626 bp, 47 predicted proteins | sample 4_EtaG_FD_184076 | JGI IMG/M metagenome (GOLD analysis project Ga0208919, IMG submission 184076) | Marine viral communities from the Subarctic Pacific Ocean - 4_ETSP_OMZ_AT15127 metaG (SPAdes) (version 3) | ecosystem: Environmental > Aquatic > Marine > Oceanic | place: Pacific Ocean | collected...
GATTATGTGCGATTAGCCAAAGGAACTGCTGGTCAAGCCTTGGTAATGAATAGTGGTGCTACTGCACCAGAATGGGGTTCTGCTGGTGGGCCGAATCTTGGTACAGATGCAGTTATCAGAACAAACGCTAAAACCATAGCAGAAAATATTACATTTGCTGGCACAGAGAATGGCATGAGTGCTGGCCCAATTACAATTAATAGTTCGTATACCGTAACCGTAACTAGCGGTTCAACATGGACAGTAGTAGGTGCTTAATAATTTAAGGAGCAATTAAAAATGTCAGAAATTAAAGTTAATAAAGTTAGCCCTGCTACTGGTACAGCTATTACGTTAGGTGACAGCGGTGATACTTTTACAGTACCGTCAGGGGCAACGATTGTTAACTCTGGCACAGCAACGGGGTTCGGTGGGGGTAAGGTTTTGCAATGTTTATCATCTACTAAGACAGACACATTGACTTCAACTTCTACTTCTTTTTCCATTCCTAGTGGCCTCTCAGTCACATTAACGCCATCCGCAACAACCAGTAAGGTTTTAATTTTAGTTAGTATTACTGGCGTTTTTGGTAGGTCTGGCACAGTTACTTGCTATGCCGAATTATATCGAGATTCAACAATGCTTTATGATGTTGGAGATCACGGCTCTCATCATACTGACTTTGTTACTCGTAATGGGGCAATACATTTAGATAGTCCATCATCTACAAGTGCGATTGTATATTCGTGTAAAATGAAAGGTGATGGAGGCCAATGGACGGTTAACAGAGACTTAGCAGGAACAGCAGCAAGAGGGTATAGTTCTATAACAGCTATTGAAATAGGAGCATAACGATGGCTTTATCTTTTGCAGGGAATGGAACAATTACAGGGCTATCCGTTGGTGGACTTCCTGATGGATGTATACAGTCGGCTGATTTAGCTAGTGGTGTAGGAGTAGGGGGTGTACTTCAAGTAAAATATGCAGAAACTACTGCCCCTTTTACTACAACATCTTCAACTCTCGTTGCAATTACTGGAATGAGTGTCACGATTACTCCTACCTCAAGTTCTAGTAAAATTTTAGTTATCGCCCAAGTTGGTGCATTTGGTGGGGTTGGTACTGGTTATAGTCAACTTCAATTAATGCGTGATTCGACTGCAATTCACCTAGGAGATGCGTCTGGCTCTAGGGAGAGAGCATCAGTAATAGAGCGATCTGGCTCCAACGATGATTGTTCACATCCGACTATTATAGATTTGGACGATCCTAGCAGTACGAGCGCAATAACGTATACCTTGCATGGCAAATGTGAGGCTTCTAATAAATTCCACTTTAATGCATACCACGGTGATTCGGATCATGCAATACAGGGAGCGAGAGCGGCTTCGGGAATGATGGCTATCGAAATAGCTTCATCCGTTTTATGAGTTAACAATATTAAGGAGTAATAAGTATGGATATATGTACGGCTATTTTAGCCATTAACCCAAATGCACAAGTTAGTATTAATGCTGAGGACTACGATCAGATCACTTGGCATGGCGGTACGGCAGTAATTAGCAAGGCTGATATACAAGCCAAGCAAGCAGAATTAAAAACTGCTTATGATAACGCTAAGTATCAGCGTGACCGAAAAGCAGAGTACCCTAGTATTGAGGATCAGCTAGACGATCTGTATCACAACGGAATTGACGGATGGAAAGCTACTATTAAAGCAACGAAAGATAAATATCCAAAGGGGTAAAGAATGAGTCTTACCAAAGTAACTTCAAATGTAATCAATGATGTAGATGCGAGTAAACTAACAGGCTCTATTGCAGATGCGAGAATACCGTCTAGTGCGGTGACTCAACATTCAGACACCTCATCCATTGAGAACGATATAGCTGTCCTTGCTTTACAGAATGCAATCAATGGCAATATGACGGCACATGGATTGAATAATTACTGGATCGAACAGTTCGAGGATAGCGATTCTATTACAGGATTAACTAATGCAAGCAGAAATTCTTCTGAGTATGTTACATCTTCATCTGCTACTACACCAGCTTATGTTACTGGGGATAGATCAAGCACAATAACGGTTACGAGTGATTTAACAAATGCTGGTAATGGCACAGCCCCAAATTTAGTTGATGGCACGAATGGAAATAATGCTACAAATGGTTGGAGGCCCTATGACTCGCAAGCTATGACAGGTAAATATGTTAGGTTTGATTGGGGGTCAGGTAATTCAAGATTGATAACAGAAGCTAAGTTTTATGAGCCGGGTAATACATATGCTCATGGGCTTTGGAAGTGGCAAGGATCAAATGATGCTTCAAGTTGGACTGACATTGGCAGTGGTTTTACATTGGGAGTTGATTCAAGCACCTCCCTCCACACTATAACTGAACTAAGTGGGAATACGAGTGCATATCGCTACTACCAGATGTATGGAATAAGCGGAAATATAGGCACTTCATATTGGGGTGAAATGGAATTTAAAGAAGGAACCATTACTTGGAACGCTACTGGCTCATTCACTTCAACTACAATTACCCCACAAGATTCGGCAAGCAAAAGTTCTTTAGGTCTTTGCTTGCTCTACAAGAATAACGCTGGAACTAATACCCTTAATACCGACATTATTGCAAAGGTATCAGCTAATAATGGCAGTAACTATTCTACTTGTGTATTAGCAAGCAAGGGAACATTTAGCACAGGCATCAATATAGCGATTGCCCCTGCTATAGCAGTAACGGCTGGTACTCAGCTTAAATATAAAATTGAGTTTGCCAATCAGGCGAGTGGAAGTAAAGAAGGGCAAGTTCACGGGGTCGCATTGAGTTATTGATGAACCTAAAACTCTTAATCTTTTTTGCAGTTTTGTACGGGACTTTTTATTTGATGTTTTACACAGGGGCGAAATTATAATGGGTGGCTGTAATGCGGCAGATCAAAGAATTTTTAGCGAATCTTACAGTCATAGTAATTATATCTTTTATGATTAGCTTATTAGTATATCTATTGCTTTTACCAGAAGATAAAAAGCCCACTACTTATAAGGAAATAACGCTGGAACACTTTTTACGGTAGGGCTAGATAATGGTAAGATGGTATATGGCTGTAACTATTTCGCTTACAGCAATTATTTATTGGTTTTATTTATGGGCTACTGGGTATCCTTAATGATAAAAAAATACGTTTATATATGCTTAATTACATTTATAGCGTTATTTTTATGGCTTTATTTTATATTAACGGCTTTACTAAAAAGTGTTGAATAATTTTTCTCTTCTTCTTCTTCTTTTATATATAATTATTAATGCATTATAAGCCTTTAAATGGACAATGCGAACCAAATCTCAAATTTTATTGAATCCGTTGGAATTCCTGTCGCGACCGCGTTGGCGCTCGGAGGGTGTGCATGGTGGCTGTTAAAATACATCTTAAACTCTATTGTGGCAAAAATCACGGAAGCACAATTCCAGACGGAGGAAGATATAAAAGAGTTAAAAAATATAATAGTCCAACTTATCGACAAAACAACCCAATCGCAGGGGGATTTAATTAGGCTAGACACGCTTTTGCGGGTTAGATATGGCCTTGACCCAGACGAAAAAAGAATCGCGCGAAGCCCGAACGGAAAGAAAAAATAGTATGGATAAAATAAATGACGTTTTTATTTCGGTGACTACAGTGTTTTTCGCCGGATGCGCTTGGGTTATTAAACGACTTTTCAATAGGATTGACGACGCGCATAGAAGAATAGATAAACTTGACTCTTTAGTAGATAGAGCGTATCTTGAAAATCAACTAAAACCAATTAGAGGGGAAGTTAGTTTAATACTACAAACATTGTTAGAAAATTCAAAACGTAACTAAAGGAGTTACTTATGGACTTTTTTAAAACACATATGGACAAGATACTTTGGATGATGGTCGGTTGGGGAATGTCGATGCTATTTTATAAGATGTTTTAAACTTTCTTTTTCCGATTCTTAAAAACGACATAACCGAATAAAACGAAATCAGGATGAAACAGGCAAAAAAAACTAAACTATTCGAAGGGGACGGTGTTAACGGGTACGCCTTGCCCTTCCTGACTCCTGTGCCCTTCTTGGCCACGCTTGGAATTTTTCCTCGCGTGGCTTTTTATTTGGCACATGGTTTGCATATAAAAGAGCATGAAAAAACAAATTAAAACAAAAATAAAACACCTCAAATCGGGCGACCCAATTATTGTCGAATGGATGGACGCCGGGTATGACGATAACGACCCGATTTCTTGGTCGGATATAAAACAGGTCGCAGAACTTAAAGAAATACAAATAAAGTCTATCGGGTTTTTTATAACCGCGACTCCCAATACGCTTTTCTTTTGTATGAGCATGGAACAAGACAAGGAAGGAACAAATATTGCAAACAAAGGGCAAATCCCAATGGGGTGTATAAAAACAATTAAACAATGGGGAGAGCAATGAGAGAGATAAAAAAGATCATCATACACTGCTCTGATTCTGAATGGGGATCGGCGGATGTAATTGACCAGTGGCACAAAGAACGCGGATGGACAGAGATAGGGTATCATTATGTTATTACAAACGGACGAAGAATCGACAGCCGAAATTACAGTCAGGATTACGACGGGAGAATCGAGTCTGGACGGGAAGTTACAAAAACAGGCGCCCACGCGAAAGGACACAACGCGGATAGTATAGGAGTTTGTTTGATCGGGAAAAGCCATTTTACAGCTAAACAACTCTATGACGCTCTACCCACGCTCCTCCGTTTGCTCATCCCACAATACGAACTATCACCAAGAGATATATACGGACATAATGAATTTGATCGCGATAAAACCTGTCCGAATTTCGATGTTCAACTAATTAGAAACCTTTTTACGGATACAGTGACTTATGTTAAGCCCAGTTAAAATTTACGACGGAGAAGGAAATTTAAAGAAAGTAATCTCCCCGGAAGAACTGAATCATAGATACTGGAAAGGAGTAAGAAAAGACCCGAATACCAATCTCCATGATATAGAACCACGCTCCGTGGAATGTGGGGTGTGCGGTACAGTATTCACAACAAAACATAAAAAAGCAAAATATTGTGATAAAATGTGTGCCAAAAGTGCTTCAGAGTCAAGGAGAAAAGGAGAGCCAATAAAAAACGAAAGCGCACCCGATACATTTCGGGACACCCCGGATGGAAAAAAACGTGAAAGACGAAAAGAAAACAAAAGCCGAGGGACCGTCCCATGGAGCGAACCTTACGAACGACGGAAAACGTCCGTTCCAAAAGGCCCATACTAAATACACGGCGATAGTGTTTTTGTGTTTAACGCTTTTCGGGTGCGGGGGGAAAAAAATACCTTTATTAAAACCCCCCGAATTGGTTCGTTGTTCGTGCGATTCAGCAACTTATTGCTTGACGGATGAAGATGTAATAAATATTCACGCTTGGTACGCCAGTATGAAGCACTTTACAGGAGGCTAGAATGAGCAAGGAAAAAAAGGCGAAAAAACCCCCCAGTGAGAAAGAACAACTTATAGAATCCTACTATATGTTGGCAAGAGTTATTGACCACAATACCCAGATTTTTAATTCTTTCATTAACATGATTTCAGCAAAAGAAGCCGAAGAAGCCCAGCAAGGAAATAAACCCATTGAATGGCGGAATCTTTACACGAAAGAGGACGTTTCGGCGGTTCTTGCTAACATCGTAGAAACGTGCGGAGAAGATCAAGCAAAAAAATTCTTAGAATCTTTCGAAGCAGATAAAATAAGCCACCTCGCGCCCGCACATTACGAAGTGTTTATAAAAAGTGGGAATTATATGGTCAAGCATTACAAGGGGGACGTAATATGAACGACCATAAAAAACACGCTCGATTGTCCGCTTCTGGGTCGCATCGTTGGTTGGCTTGCCCCGGCTCCGTTCTGCTCGAACAGGATTATCCAGAAGATGTTATTTCAGAATACGCAGAATACGGTACTGCGGGGCACGAATTAGCGCAAGAAAGTCTAGAAAACAACCAGTACGCCCACAAGTTAGAAGGAAAATACTTTAATAAAAGTAAACATTTCCCAGAAGGGTTTAGGGCCGACGCTGAAATGGTCGACGCCGTGCAAAGGTATTTAAATTACTGCAACTCTCTGGGGGAGGGGAAAACAGAAATAGAGAAGCGGGTTGATTTTTCTACTTATGTCCCAGAGGGGTTTGGCACGGCCGATTTTATTCATTACGGAAAATCCCGCCTCCACATAGTCGATTTGAAGATGGGAAAAGGCGTAAAGATTAACGCCGAATGGAACACTCAAGGGATGCTATACGCTCTAGGGGTAGTTTGGGATTCGGAGTTAGCAGATAATGATTTAGTAACAATAGCTATAGTGCAACCACGTTTAGACCACATTAGCGAATGGGATATCACTGTTGGGGCTTTATTAGAATGGGGCCGAGATTGGGTAGCGCCAAAAGCTAAATTAGCGTGGGAAGGGACTGCCGTGTTTAGCCCCGGGGAATCCCAATGCCGATTTTGTAAAGCGAAAGCTACCTGTAAAGCCCTTGCCGAACATTCATTGCAAACAGCAATGGATACTTTTACGGATATCCCGACTGAGGGAGAATTAAAAGACGTTCATAAATTAAACAACGAAGAAATTGGTATGCTCCTTGCAAGAGTTGATACTATTGTTAACTGGGCGAAATCTTTACAAGCCCACGCATTTAACGAATTAGAAAACGGGAACTCTGTCCCCGGGTACAAGATGGTTATGGGGAGAGCCGGGAATAGAAAATGGGTAGACGAAGAAGCAACGGAAAAAAAATTGACTAGAATAGGAATAAAGAAAAACGAAATGTTCTCGAAAAAACTATTATCGCCCGCACAGATGTGTAAAGTTCTAAAACAGAAAAACATATCCGAAGAGCGAATAGAAACCTACTGGAATTCTCCAGAGGGTAAACCAACGATAGCACTAGAGGCAGATAAACGGGAAGAAATAACACCTCTTTCCGGGGACTGTTTTAGTGATATCGAAACCTAGAAACCGACAGGAGTGACACAATGTCAGAATTATCAGCAGAAGAAAAAGCAGTATTAACGGTTATGACGGGGGATCATACAACTCCCGCCAGAATCTCTTACGCGAAAATTTTTAAACCAGAAAAAAACGACCTTTCTGGAAAAGAAGAATATTCGTGCATGGTCTTGATCCCGAAAGCAGATACTAAAACAGTTAGCGCTCTAAAAAACGCTATCAAAACAGCTATTAAAGGCCGATTCGGGGACAAGCAACCAAAGGGGATTCGCATACCTCTCCGCGACGGGGATAAAACCGGTGACGGCGGGGTTCCATCAGGAGCCGAAGCCGGACAAGCGCCGTACGGCGACCACTATTTTATCAACTGCAAAAACACCCGCCCACCTACCATTGTTGATCAGAAACGAAGAGATGTCCTCGACCCCAATCAAATCGTTTCTGGTGATTACGTTCGTGTTTCCGTAAACGCGTTCGGGTACGACAACAAAAGCAAAGGGGTATCTTTCGGACTAAACGCGGTCCAATTAGTAAGAAAAGGAGATCCTTTGGGGGGTTCGTTTAACGCGCAAAACGCGTTCGATGATCTGCCAGAGCAAGAAGAAGTGAAAGAATCTTCAGACGATATTTTCGAGTAAAACGACGAATTTCCCCTATACCCTAGTATGCCTTTGATCGAGATCGGGCATTCTAGGGCGTCTGGGGAGGTCGAATTTTTCACTTTTTTAAGAAAAAGGCGTGTTGCTGTACTTTTGAGCGACACGCCTTCCTAATTTACATGAAAAAAATATCCCTTGATTTTGAGACGTATTCAGAATGTGACATAAAAAGTGCGGGCGCATGGGCTTATGCAAAAGACCCATCAACCCGGGTACTCTGCATGGCGTACGCCGAGGACGAACAAGCCCCGAATATATGGATACCGGGCAAGAACCTTATCCCCGATTTTTTCGCGGACCCAAAAAACTACGAAATCCACGCGTGGAATTCATTTTTCGAATGGGTGATATGGACACACGTATTAAAACAGCCCACCCCTCCGTTAACCCAGTGGCACGACACTGCGTCTTTAGCGTCTGCGATGGCGCTCCCTCGCGCATTGGGGTCTTGTGGTTATGTACTTGGAATGCCAGAAAGCCAATTAAAAAGTAAAAGAGGTTATTATCTAATTAGCAAGCTATCAAAACCAAATAAATTAAATGGCGATCCGTCCCTACTGAAAGAAATGTACGAATACTGTATACAGGACGTTATAACAGAGCGGGCGATAGCAAAAAAACTTTACAAACTGAACGCCACGGAGCGAAAGGTTTGGGAATTAGACCAGAGAATAAATATCCGAGGTGTCCATGTGGACAAGCCTAACGTGGAAAAGGCTATTGATATATACGAAAAAGCGCAAGACGATTTAATAGAAAAACTAAGAAGAGTAACAAGCCTTGAAAACCCCAATAGTCAAAAACAATTTTTAGGATGGTTACTCAATCAAGGGCTATTAGTTGATAACATCCAAAAGGCAACGCTAAAAGAAATACTTGGAGAGCCGGATAAATACAACGTGCATGAAGCAATACGTCTAAAACTATCTCTCGCGAAAACGGCGCCAAAGAAATACATCTCTATACGGGATCGCGTAGCTAAAGGAAACACTTTGCACGGAAACATTATGTACCACGGGGCGTCAACCGGGCGTTGGGCATCTACAGGAGTAAACTTGCAAAACATAGCAAGACCAACGATAGACCCTGATAAATGCATAGCCCTTATAGAAAAAAAAGATATACAGGGATTCAAAGAATCCAAGTTAGATGTCATGGAGGCTTTAAGTAGTTCCATTCGCGGGATGCTTATTCCGAAAGACGGGTGCAAGTTTGTCGTCGGGGATTACGCTTCCATAGAGGCAAGGGCACTTGCATGGTTGGCAGGGCAAGAAGATAAACTGGATATTTTTAGAACCCACGGGAAAATATACGAACATTCAGCTTCAAAAATATTTCGAAAACCGATAGACGAAATTACAAAAGATGAAAGGTTTCTAGGAAAAATCGCCGAACTTGCTTGTGGGTACGGAGGCGGAGCCGGAGCATTTAATTTAATGGCTAAAAATTACGGCGTCGATATACCAAAAACGCTAGCAGAAAAAATGAAAAAAGATTGGAGAAACACAAACAAAAAAATAACCTTGTTCTGGCAAGGGATAGAACAATCAGCAAAACAGGCGCTAGAAATAAATCAAACTACTTCATTTCGAAACATAAAATTTAGACTCAAAAATAGGTTCCTCTGGTGTCACCTTCCGTCGGGTAGGAACCTTGCATACTTCCAACCGTTTTTAGAACCTAAAACCGTTCTAGGGTATAAATTACAACCTGATTTAAATTCCCCGGAACAAACAGTTATTTACAACCCCGTAGAGTACGAGTGTACACGGGACTTCACTGATGAGGCGCGTCGGTTAGGCGCTGAACCTTTTAGCTTTCAAACATCCAATATTTGTTTTTTTGGTAATGACTCAAAAACCCGTAAGTGGTCTAAACAAACGACTTACGGCGGGAAGCTTGTAGAAAATATAACGCAAGCCGTGGCCCGCGATATTATGGCGGAATCAATGTTGTCGTTGGAAAAGAAGAAGTATAAGATTGTGTTAACCGTACATGACGAAATTATATCGGAGACTGAACATGGGAATGTCGAAGAATTTAAAACCATTATGGCAAAGCCCCCCAAATGGGCAAAAACCATGCCAATTGACGTCGAAGCATACGAATCCAAGCGCTATCGAAAATAACTGGGGAGGGGAAGACATTGAGCCGATTTACAAAAGGTACAAAACTTGCAAAGAAACAAAGGGAGTCGGACATAGAGAAAAAAGTGACTCAATACGCAAAGAGAGAAAAATGGGTTAGCTTTAAATGGGTTAGCCCCTCACAGCGAGGAGTACCAGATCGCTTGTATTTTAAAGAAGGGAAAGTTAAAATAGTAGAGTTTAAGGCACCCGGAAAAAAACCAACAAAAGGGCAAAACATGATCCACAAAATATTGGGGCGATGCGGATTTACAGTCCACGTTGTCGATAATGTGGAACAAGGAGTATTTCTATTTACAAAAAGCCCAACAGACGAGTGTTGCCTATAAAGAGATATGGCGGAAAATATTTTATTTCGGAACAAGGAAACCTTTATTCAAACCATCCGGGGAAAGGGGTACGCTACAGAAAAACCCATCCTGACCCGGGGGGATATTTAAGAATAAAACTAACTAATAAGGGAGAAACAATAAGGATTCATCGGGAGGTACTAAAAGCCTTTGACAGAGAACCAACATACATAACATTAAAAAACAATTCGATTCAACATGAATTATGCCGACACTTGGACGGCAATTCACAAAACAACTGTTTAACTAATTTAAAATGGGGAACCCCAAGTGAAAACTCACAAGATACTCTCAAACACCGACCAGAATTACGGCAACCTAATAAGGGAAACCAGAAATATTCGGATGAAGTTATACGGGAGATCAGAGAATGGCATAAAGAAGGTGCTTCAAACAGGGAAATTAGATTAATGTACGGAGTAAGTAAAGCCCATGTGTCTTATATTATTAATAAAAGAACTAGAAATGGAGTTTAACTATGTTTGGATGGGGTGAAGCAGTTAAGGGAGTTACAGACTTAGTCGGAAAGTTTGTAGAAGACCCGGATAAAGCAAACGAGTTAGAAACAGAAATCAAGAAAAGCTTAATGGGGATCGAAAAGCAACTGATCCAATCTCAAACAGCCGTGATTGTCGCCGAAGCAAAGTCACAATCGTTTATCGCAAAGAATTGGCGCCCAATGATTATGCTGATTTTCGGGGCGATCATTTTAAACAATTACATATTGTTTCCTTATATTCAGTTGTTTGGGGGGACCGCGATAAAACTAGACCTGCCCCCTGCCATGTGGGAACTTTTAAAAATTGGCATCGGGGGCTACATAGTGGGTAGAACCGGCGAAAAAATGGTAGACACCTACGCAAAAAATAGAAACTAATGAGTTCTTTCGCAGAAGATAGGTGTGCCTTATGCGGAGCGTTTTTTACCGCAGTCTTAACAGACGAACAAAAAGAACGTTTTGAGATTGAAAAAGAACGTTACCCGCATATGGAACCCATCATGCTCTGCGTTGATTGTTGCAATAGAATAGAAGCAAGGATGCCACACAAGGCATACTTAAATTAAAAACATTAGAGGGAACAGGATGAAAAGGCAAGAACAACTCCACCACTACCAGTTAAAAATGATTAACTGGATGCTCACCAACAAAAAATGCGCTTTATGGGCAGGGGTCGGTCTGGGAAAAACCGTCACGACCTTAACCGCCATAGATAAACTTCTCGCAAAAAAAGAAATAAATAAGGTTTTAATAATCGCTCCTTTACGAGTCGCCAAATTCGTATGGCCTAACGAACCTCGAGAATGGTCCCATTTGAAAGACATGACGGTATGTGTTTTGCATGGTACGAAGGGGAACAGGAAAAAACTACTGGACTCGAATGCAAAGATTCATGTCATAAACAAGGAAATGGTGCAATGGTTGGTAAAAGAAATGCTTGAGAAAAAGGATTGGCCTTACGATTGCGTTGTAATAGATGAAGCATCCGCATTCAAGAACCCGCGCTCGAAACGTTTACGATTTTTAATGATGGCAAACCACAAGATAAAAAGAATGATCCAATTAACAGGAACCCCGGCTTCAAACGGCTTGCTCGATGTTTGGTCGCAGTTGTATCTCCTCGATAACGGGCAAAGACTTGGGCGAACTTTTACCACTTACAAGGACACTTATTTTTATTCCGATTATATGGGGTACAACTGGACTCTAAAAGAAGGAGCGAAAGATCGGATATATGAAAAGATAGCCGACAAATGTTTGACGCTGAACAAAGAAGATTATCTTAATTTACCAAAATGCAACAAGAATATCATCCGCCTAGAAATGGAGGGAGATTTTTTAGACCTATACCGAGAACTCGAAAGAGATTTTGTTTTAATTCTGAACCAAGAGGCTATAACCGCACAACAAGCGGGGGTATTAAGTAACAAACTGCTTCAGTTTTGCGGGGGCGCGGTCTACTCTGATGGAAACGTCGAAGATGGAGTGTATTTACAAAACATAGTGGGCAATAAAAATACAGTCGTTGTTTCGAATAGTAAAATAGATGCCCTAAAAGACCTAGTGGAAGAATTTTCTGGCGATCCCGTTTTAGTCGCCTACAATTATAAGCACGAAGTTCAAAGATTGATGGAGGCGTTCCCTAATGGAAAAGTCCTCGACACTCAAAAAGATGTTGATGATTGGAATGAAGGGAAAATCCCCATAATGTTCGTTCACCCCGCTTCAGCCGGACACGGGTTGAATCTCCAACATGGAGGAAACAACCTTGTGTGGTTTAGCTTGACTTGGGACTTGGAAGCTTATGACCAACTGAACGGAAGATTGGATCGCCAAGGTCAAACTAAACCCGTGTTTATTCATCACTTGGTTTTCCGTGACAGTATCGAAGAAAGAATAATGGAGAGATTATACAATAAACACTTAACACAAACAGATTTACTGAACGCGATGAAAGGGGAAGAAAATGTGTACGCGACCTAAATTCATTATAGCCGTTGTTATTATAGCGGTAATTTGCTTATACGCAGGGGACATAAAACAGGCCCTTGAAGATTTTCACCACAGAGTGGACTCCGCTTTGGGGATTCACGAAGACGAACACAAAAAGGACCAAAATGAATAATGAAAACCAAGAGGGCGCGATCCATTGTGGATTTTGCGGTAACGTTGGTGTTCCTATTTGGGTGCATGGCCATGGGGCGTGTTCTTTCTGCCACAGCAACATCGACGAGTGCTGTTCGGGAGAATGCGTTCAAAAAGAAACCGAGGCTGACAAAAAAAGCGATACAGAGGCATAATTGCAAAAAAATATACCAAGCCCCGCCTTCTTGGGTATGCGATTGGGATAAAGGAGGCCGGAAAATGCAAACATACGTTTACATCGTCCCCAATGTTGAAGAATTGTCCTTCATGCAACCACCCGAATGAAATAGACAGGGTGAAAATATTCTACCATTTTTTTAACTGGTTTATTTGCGCTAAGTGCGACACGGTTTGGGTAGAATCCCGGTACGGGGAATGGTTAGAATCAAACCCTTACCAAGAATACATAAAAAAACTAAGGCCGTTTTAATGCTTTTCGTGGAATTAATTTACAGTTTTCTGACTTTAGTCAGCGCGTACACAGTTATTTTTCAGTTTTATCCTGTTTTCGGAGTGTTTTTAGGCGCTTTCATGCAACTTGCATGGATTCATCTTTGGACCGTAACCGGGCAAACAGGAATAATTTTTTTAGATTTAGGCTTGCTTGGAATTTACGGTATGCGAATTGCAAGCATAATAAAAAAGTGATGTGGTCTGGAATACTGGCTAGACCTTAAACGGCCCAAACTATGTGCGGATAGGTTCGGTATACTAACACACGGCAATTACGCCAAACTAATTAATGTGGGATATAAAAAGGGTCTATAAATTAGTTTATATTTATATTGAATAGGGATTAGAGCCAAGGCATCTGGCTCTATAAAATATCTACCGTGTAGAGGGGCCACGGTTTATGCCAGCCCCTCATTTTAAACAACTAAAAAGAGGAGGAAGAAATGATAGGGTTCGTAGAGCATAACAGGGAGTGGGCTAATTTCGAAAAAAATTTCCCTAGAGAAAAATACTCTCTCGAGAACGAAAGAATTAAAAAACTATTCGACGACCTCGTTTGCCGGTTATCCTATGAAAGTCTTTACGAGGATGGCGAGTTGTCAGAAAGAGAAGCTTTCCAAAAAGAGAAAGATTTGACTATGAAATTAAGAAAACTGGAAAGAAAAGTAGGCCGTAAACTAGAGGATCATTTACATGAATATTAGAAAGATCACTTTCGAAACCGATGTCGATAGGCTACGATCTCTCCGCAAGGAGTTGTCGCATCTCGATATAAACAAATCAGTTGTGCCCAAGGAGACGGAACACGAAGAGGGTTTGATGGACGAAGTTCGCGAGTTTTTCGATTCTATAATCCAAGCGGACCTTAGAGACGTTCGACCTTTCGAAGACCAACTTGATTATTCGGAGACAATTATTAGAGAAGTCCATGACGGTAAACTGGGAAGAAAAAGAAAAATAATATACATTTAAAACAGAGGGAAACATGGAAAACTATTTGAGGGAATACGGCCCCCGTCTGATCGCGAACGGGTATCGTGTAATACCAATAAGGAGAGGGTGTAAAGCACCTATCGGGATCACAGGATGGACTAATATACAAGCAGATTTAAACCAACTGGGTCAATGGGCTTCAGCCGGGTTCGAAGGCGTTGGAGTTCTGACCAAAAACAACCCGGGGGTCGATATCGATATCTTGGACGAAGCAGTTTCCGCGACCATGATAGAGAAAGTAAGAAATAAATACCCGGGAGGGTTGGAGAGAATAGGAAAATCCCCCAAGACACTAATCGCCTACCGCACTACCACACCATTCAAAAAAGTAAGATCATGCACATACGAAGACCAGTTCGGCGATCAACACGCAGTCGAAATACTGGGGGACGGACAACAATACGTTGCCTACGCTGAACATCCTGACACGTTGCGCCCGTACTCATGGCACGGGGACGGCAACGGGGCGGGTCCGGGTGTTTTCGAGGTTGAGTCGGATTCCCTCCCGATAATAAATCTCGAGGACGCCCGACTCGTTGTGGGATGGTTCGAGGAATTGGCGCAAGAAAAAGTAAATTCCGAAGGTTGGGTAAAGGTCAGAGACGGGCAAGGGGGGAACCTCGCCGAAGAGGCCGTCGAAGAAATCGAAGACCCAGACATTGATTTTACAAACCTACGACCCCGGCTAAATCTCTCGCAAGCCGAAATCGACCGTGCCTTGAGCGCGGTCCCCGCTGACGATTATGATAAATGGATAAAAGTCGGGATGGCGTTGTGGCACGAATTCGAAGGGTCGCAACAGGGGTTCGAAGTATGGCACGATTGGTCGCAGACTTCAGACAGTTATACAAATGAAAGATCGCTCCGTATAAGGTGGAGGGGTTTTCGCCCCGGACGGGGTGGTCGGGTCACCACTTTTGCTACCGTCCTCCACTGGGCACGACAAGCCAGAATGGCTGATGACCCATTGGGGGAGTTTAAGGACCGTTTCGTGTACGTGGCGGATGGCGACGCGGTCCATGATTTGGAGGGCTTGGGTCACGACAAGTCCCTCCTTTTAAAAGAATTCAAGAACATGACAGCGAACATCCGAACGGAAGTCGAAGTCAGGGCGCCGTTGGCAAACGATCCTGACAGGGTGATAATGAAGGAATTCCCGGTACACGCATTGTGGTTAAAAGACCCTGAGAGGAAGACCGCTCAAGGTTTCGAATATGTCCCGACATACGAGAGGACTTTAACCGACAGCGAGGGGAAGCATTACATTAATACTTTCCATATGCCGAAATTCGCTAACCCCTGTAAAACCATGGTGGTAGAGGGGCAGACCCGTCTCGACGACGCCTGTTGCAACCGCCTCCTCGCCGTCTTCTTCCGACACATGGAGTACATCGTCCCGGTCGAACCCGAACGCGAGTGGTTCTACGATTGGATGGCGTTTAATATCCAAAGACCCGGCGAACGTTGCAAAGTCACCCCGCTCCTGATCGCTACCGACCATGGAACTGGTCGCGGATGGATCGTCCAGTTGATGGGGTTGTTGCTCGGATCATGGAATTGTTCCAAGACGAAAATGGGGACGTTGAACGGGGAATCGGGAGCCGGACAATATCAGGATTTCTTAAATAACGCCCTATTATGCTGTATCGAAGAAGTCAAGGATGGCGACAAGAGATACGGTGTCACGGACACGATACGGGATTACCTCACTGAAAACACTCTGGAGATCAATTTAAAATACGGAGCGAAGACGACGAAACAGATTTATACCAACTTTTTCTGGATGTCCAATCACGCTGATGCTATTGTTTTGACCGAAGAAGACAGAAGGATTAACATTTTCAGAACCGAAGATCGACCAAAAGGGAGCGACTATTATGAGAGACTTTATGGGTGGTTGGAAGGGGATCGGGGCGCCGATATTGATGAGCGGGCGCCCGGTCAGACGAATGAAGGGATGGAAGGCGTGGCTAATGGCGATCCCAATGCTGATAATGGAGTTAATAGAGATGGTCGGGGTGCTGATAACCGCGTTCTCCAGAGTGATAAAGATTCGGATGATAAAGTTTATGACCGGGGAGGGTTAAAAGTAAGCGCGGGCGTCGCCTGTTTATGGCATTGGTTGAACCAGAGGGACCTGACGGGGTTTAATTGCTACCGCAGTATGACCAATGCTACAAGGCGGGATATGATCGAAAATAACATGACTGAAATAGAGCGCGTTTTCTGGAATGTCGTCAGAACACCCCCCTATGAAGTAATGACCCTCACCGAAATACAGGATTATATAATGTCTGGAGGAGGGGCGTCAGAAGACTTACCCTCCAGTGATGGAGATGATTATCTTTTCACTTTCTCTGGGAAGGAAAAGAGCCAAATCCGCCGTCTTGTCCAACAGCATTTACAGAAGCAAGAGCAAGTAAAAGTCACCTTAAATCGGAGTCAGACGGGGGAGGAGGAAATGACTACTGACGGGGATCAAGTGACTACTTTTTGGGTGCGAGGATGGAGTTTCAAGCGAGGACAGAAATTTTCTAAGAAAGAAATACGGAAAATGTACGAAGATCGCCTAAAGTAGTCATTTAAGTGACTACTTTTGAAAGTAGTGACTACTCTATAACTTTCTATAAAAAAACGTTTTATAGACAAAAATAGTCAGTAGTCAGTAAAAATGTTGTTAATGTATAATGTCTAAATTAAGTAATATTTTTATTTATATATAAAGGTTGAAACATAGTGACTACTGACTATTCATGGAAAAAAGGAGATTTTAATGAAGGAAAAAGCTAAAGAAAAATTGAGGGTCTTCCCCAGTGGAGCGACTCGAAGTGAAGATGCGGAAGAAGAAAGATACGATCTTATTTCCCCTTTTGCGATGAAACGATTAGCGATCATTTATGCGGAGGGGGCAAAAACCCACGGCGACGCCAACTGGGAAAAAGGGGTTCCTATCGACGCTACACTGAATCATTTAGAAAGGCATCTTCAGTTGTATAAGATGGAGAAAAAATCAGGTAAAAAGATAGGGGAAGATGATCATATGGCTAAAGTTGCTTGGGGGGCGTTCGCTATTCTTCATTATGAGGATGTCGGTCCGCTTGATCGCGGGAGCCTTGTCCCTTGGGACCAGTTGGAGGATCGATGAGGTCTTCTTCTTCTTCGTCGATCCATCGTTGGAGGGTACCTTTTTTGTATTTCCCGAATCTGTCCCCCCGCGCGTGTTTTTTGGAGGGGACAGAACTCGGTTTACAATACTGCTTCATGTATTTAGCCACGGGACTGCGAACTTTTTTATTTCTTTGTTTCATTGTCTGAATCTATGGTTTCGTCAAAGAATTCGTCGCATTGGTATAGAAAAGAGGCCAGTTCCCCCTCTGGGTCGATTAGCCGAAATACCACATCCATCCCCCCGCCTTCCCAGATTTCCCACCTTGTCTCATTCATGTCATTTTGATCACTCTTGGTATTTGACGCCTTCGGCGTCCAAGAGCGCCTTTGCGTTTTCGACCCCCTGATCTAATAACAAACTGGTACAGGAAGTTTCTAGTATAGCGGAGGCCATATGAAGGATTTCCTTCTCCTTCTTCGACGCCCTTATTTTTATTACTTCCGTCCTATTTTTGGCGTCCCCCTTCTTGGGTCTGCCTCCCCGACTCGGGGCTAATTCCCTTGCTAGTTTTAATATTTCTTTTACTTTTCTGTCTTTTGTCATTGTACTCCTTTTTCTATGTGTGCAGGGTTTTATTTAAACAACATCAAACCCACAAAAAATATCCCGCCCCATAATAGGACGACTAAAACTTGTAAAATGGCGGATACCCAGAATTTCATTTTTACGATCTCCGTTATGATGATAAATATACTTCCTCAAATACGGTTTCTATTATACGATTTTTACCGCCCCCTGTTGTTCTGCGGATTTTTAGAATCAGCTTCGGGGGTTCGTGGTCATAGTCTTCGTGTATCGCAACCATGTGCTTCAAGCATTTAAACCTTGTATTTCCCCCGTGCCTGTTGTGGAATTTTTCTAGTTGCTTGGTTTCGGCGATGGCTAATTCTATAAAATCTTTTTCGGTGTATATTTTGTGCATTTCGGTGTTCTCCTTGTTTTTTAAGGTTTGAGCGGAAAAAACGACCTCGTCAGATGCCCGAGAATCGTTTTTTATGGGTCCGCCCATGTTAAGGTATAGGGGAAATTTGCCCCATTATTTTTTATATCATTTTGCGGATTCTTTTAAGTCTGTTATATCTTCGTAGATATAGTGCCAACCCGCTTGGAGCATTACGTCGTGAAGTTTCTCTTCATTGGCTTTCAGCCAATCTTCAATCGCTTCGTCACTCCATGGTGGTTCAAAGCTGTCGCTCTTCAATGCGTTCCTGATATCTGCGACTTCCCATGTGATGCAAGCATAAACGTTAGTCATGGTCATGCCCGCCTATCGGATTTGGGTCGACTTCACTAAGGGGCATGACGAGAACATCTTCGGGGTTTTCCCCTAAAACATCTTCGGCGTATTCGTATGCCTCGTTTTCGGTTTTGAAATCCACGTATTTTACGTTTTCGGTATCCTCGTTCTCCGTGGGGTCGACGGGGGTAACTAAAAACGACAGTTTCGCCGGTGCGTTAGGTTTTTGAGTGCAGTCGGGGCACTCTCTGGCGAGAACCCATCTTTCCTTGTTGTTTTTCATTTTTTCACTCCTCCCATGGTTTATGGCTTATTGCCATTTCTTTGGTTAAATTTTCGACACGACGTTGTAATATAAATAATTCGTGTCGTGTTGGTGCGGGTGTTTCGTCTAAAAACGATCTTATGTCTTTGAAAGATGTGTCAAGCAGAAGGGATTCGTATTTGCTTTTCACATCCACATAATCATTGAAGAGCGCTAGCAACTCTTTTTTCAACTGGTCTTCTGATGTAGCCTCCAATTCTGGTAGGGCTGTCATTTTTCCTCCTTGCTTCCAGTGGGTTTAATAAAAAACTTCACGTGTACAAAATTCCCTTGCATTGACGAAATCGTGCAAGTAAAGGGGCACGTTTTTAGCCAAGTTAGGAATTTTTCAATTGCTTCTATATGATTCATTGCTCCTCCTCTCCCCCGTCCATAGTGTTAGCAATCCAGACAACGGTATTTTTTCTTTCGGCCTCCCATTGGTCGGGCGCTTTCTCCCATTTCATTCCCAGTAAATCTTTAGGGTGACTTTTTCCCGCACAATAATAATCATTCCCGACGGCGTAAACTGCCCGACTTGTGTTTCCGGGGAAATAACGATACTCTTCTAACTCTTCGTAACAAAGCCCTATCGCGCTTGCTATAGCTGATTTGCTCATTCTATATAGTCTCCTTGTTTTTTTAGAAGGGGGGCGCTAATCGCAACCCCCCTCCCGTGTTTATCTTTTTTTCGGCGTCCACTTATCGTAACTTATTTCGGCTATTAACTCTCTCCCGTGGACCCGGGGGGTTCCTGTATCGCAGTCTATAACATATTCTGTTTTGGACATCTCCCCGGGGATGAACCAGACTAGTGCGATTTTGCAACTTGTTGCGTTGCGTTTGTGCTTCTTTAATGCCTTGAAAAGATCGGGGTCGGTTACCCATATCCCCGCGCCGATTACAAAGTAATGGCATTTGTGTTTCCATATCATGTGGTTTCGCTTGGCGAAATGTTCTTGACATGGGAGCGGTATTTCAACTGCTTTTTCAGTCATTTTGTTTTCTCCACTATTTAGTTGTTAAAGAACGTTCGTCGATACCCAGACGAATTTTTACTCTCACTATAATAGATGCAAACTCCGTGCCAAAATGTATCCCCTTTTCTACGTTTTTTGAGGGGGTCTATGTCAATTTATTGACGCGCGTCAAAGTTTTGGCGTCAAAGTTTTGGCCTTCTTCTTCTTCTTCTTCTTCTTCTTCTTCTTCTTCTTCTTTTAAAAAGTCCCTGCACGGGCGGAGTGGAGTAACCGGCGGTACAGGGAAGGGCTTACTTCGGGTGTCGCATTCTACAGAGGGGAGGCACTCTTTTACTCCGCGCTGTAGAATGTTTTGCCCTTTTTAAACTTTTTAGTTTAGCGTTTCGTACTCGTAAATAAATTTGTCATATTCTGCTAAAGTTTTAATGTCGTATTTTTCCATTAAAAATTTTGCTATTTGCTCATAACGCCAACCGTGTTTAAATCTTAATACCGCGTTTTGTCTGCCTATTAATTTGGATTTTTTAACGAATTCTTTGCAACTATAGTCAGGTATCATTTTATTCTCCGATTACCTTACTTCTACGGTTAAATATTTTCTTGTATCTCTGTGCTTAAATGAATCTGTTAATTTACCACTTTCTGTGGTTTGTGAATGCATATACATCCAATTTCCGACAAAATTATAACTGTCTCGGTTCCATAGTTTTTGGTGAAAAACCCCTTCATCCAGAGCGTTTTTAAATGCTAATTTCGAATCGCGGAAACTGGGTGCGATGCCTTGCGGGGTTTTATATAAACTGTCAAACAATTCCATTTTCCCTCCTTGTGATTAATAATTATTAACATTCCTTACAAAACCGCCTTTGTCTTTTCGCGCTTTACCCGTTGCGGTTAATGCTACGATGACCCCCTTTGGGTCTAAAAAACGCAAGTCTGTTTCGTTTCCGTCCACGACCGGCTGGTATAAATAATCTATTAACGCCGTCTCCCTCGGGAATTTTTCATTAAAAACAATAGCTACGTTTCGCCCGTTTCTTAAATGTTCCGTTATTTCTTTATCGGTGGTATGTTTTCCCGCAGAGAATGTAACGTGGTAATTGTGTAAATACGTTCCGCCCCATAATTTCGGGCGTAGAATCTTGGTGTAATCGTAAAATTGTAGATTCGGGAATTCTTCAATTATTTCATACCACGGAATGTCGCTAGTTCCGTTTAACCTTACACACGGCGTCAAATTCTCGCGGTCCGCCTTGCGTATTAAAGCTTTTATATCTTTGCGTAGCATTTCCAGAAATAGCGGGCGATTTTCGAAGTATAACCGCGTTTTTCGAATTCTCGACGCCCGCGTTCTCGCGAATTGCCCGCGCCCCGCAAAATCGAGACACGACGCTTCACACCCCGCCTTTTTTGCCATTGGGCAAACCTGATAACCGCTTTCGTCGGAGGACGCTAAATATAAAATCCCTGTCAGATAACCGCGCTTATTTCCTTTTACCGTTTTGGCGTTTTGTATGTTAAGTAGTTTCATTTTTTAAACCTCCACTTATTATTACCAACGTTGCATTTTCCGTGCCATAATGGGTCCACAAAAAAATATTTTCTTCTTCTTCTTCTTCTTCTTCTTCTTCTTCTTCTTATTTCGCAAAAACCTATTTTTTACTTTCCCGGGGAGGTCGCGCCGAGATAGGGCGCCAAAAAATTGACGCAAACCGTCAAATAATTGACAGTCCGCGTCAAGATTTTGACTACCTCATTTTCACCGGGTCGCGATTAAAATGTAAATACACGCTCCGCCGAAAATAATAGCGAGATGTAAAATTATAATTGCCTCTAATTCGGTCGGCATTTTAAAACCTTTCCGCGAACGCGGTTAAAATTCTAACCGCGCCCGCTGTTAATGTTTAATTTCGTGAAATAATTCGCGACGCGTCGAAAACGGCGTCGTTAATTTTTTGTTGCCTTTCTACATAATCAATTAAGATTTTTAAAGACTCCGACAAATAGCGGTTTTTATTCCATATTTCACTATTTGCGTTTTCGCTGTAATAATCTTTTAAAATCTCTATCGCGCCCGCGACGTTATCGTCCATTTTAAAACCTTTCCGCGGACGCGGTTAAAATTCTAACCGCGCCCGCTGTTAAAATTATTGCGCGACGCCCGCGTGGTATGTGGTGTCGCCAACGTCGGAAAATGTTTTCGCCGACGCCTTATAAAAACCTTTTGGCATACCGCATAAACCCGCGTCGGATAATGGGAATTGAATTTTAGAAATGATATCGTCCCGCTTAGAAAGGGAACCGCACGTTTCCGCGTGGCGTGTAAAGGAATTAAACAAGCGCCACGCCGTGGGCCTATCGTCGGAAAACCACGGCGACTTATTGTCGTTGTAGATATCATAAACTTTGCCGATATCTTGGGACGAAATAACGTTTAAATTATGCGCTTTCATTATAGCGTCGTGAACTTCAACGCTTGTAACAATGCGCTCATTTAATTCGTTATATAAACCGTCGTATGCTCCGCGCGCGTGGTTATTAATCGCGTTTTGTATACCGTCGAAACAAAGTTGGCGCTGTCCGCCGTCGGCTATCCAATTTTTAGTTTGTTTATGGGGTGCAACGCCGACGTTTTCGTATAGCATTAAACCGTTTAAACAAACTAAAACCTTAGCTTCACCGCCACAACGCGACGCCACGCGCGATGCATTCGAGCCACGGTAAAAAAGCATTAAACCCATTGCACCGCCCGCGGTTATTTCCTTAACACCGTTTTTATATATCTCAACCGGGTAACTGATTTTATATTCCGCGTCGTTCCTACCCGCAACCTCAATTAACCCCGTTTCCGATAACGTTTTAATTCCCGTATCGTCCCCGCCTTCGCGCTCTAACATTTTTTTCTTAACCGTGTAAATATCTTCACCAACGGCCTCGCCGTTCGCGTCGGTCTGGAAAAAGGGTTTCCCGTCGTCGATAACGTGACTAAAAGTATCCGCCACGGTTTCAATTGCGGTTGATTGTTGGTGGACCGGATTTTCCGGGGTTGCGACGGCCAAATTCGCCCGTTTCAACTCCTCAATCGAATGAAATGTTTTTGCGCCCGTGATACGTGTTTTTTCGTTTGGCATTTTAAAAAGTCTCCACTGAAAGTTTTAGGAAAGATATATAGTTTTGTCCGAAAAACTAAAAAAACCAACACCCCATTACCGGGGAAAAACCGCGGAATATAAATCGAGTCACGGTGTTAAAACCCTGTCAAGGGGCGGGAACCCGCTCTTAAAATATTGCGCCGTTCCCGTCGGAGTCTCGCGTCCGCCCGCTGACATTCATTTATAATGGTTGCAAACGCCGTGCCAAAACGTACCCACATTTATTTTTATTTTGCGGGCGTCGGTGTTTATTTCGCCGTTTTAGCTGTTTTGCGGGCGTTTAAGCGCTGTTTTTAAGGTTTTTTAGGGTTTTATCGCGCGCGCCCGGTCGCGGTTAAAATTTAGGCAACGCGTTGCAAAATAAAGGTTTTTATTTTCTCGCGCCCGTTTGCTTGCGCTATAAAACCGTGTTACATATACACAGCGCGCTTAAAATAGTATGATAGAACATCATAAACGATTGTTTTATAAGGAATTGCGGTATTAATTTAATAACATAGTAGGCAACGCGACGCCAATTAATTGACGTCATCATTTTGACACGTGTCAAATGTTTGACAGGGGTGATGAAGCGTCAAAGTTTTGACGCTGTCAAACTATTGACGTCAATTTTTTGACACTTAGATCGCGCGTCAAAGTTTTGACACTGTCAAACTATTGACGTCAATTTTTTGACGCCGACCCCCACCCCCCAAGCTTACGCCCCCGCCCGCGCACCGGCATCGAGTTCCACGTAATTTTTCGAAATTTTAATTAATGTGTACACATATAATATTTTTTAAAATATGTTATTCTTTTTCCGATTAGTAATAAAAAGGATTGTAACTATGGCTAATGATGATCGTACTGCTGTTTTCGATGAAATTGACGAAGAGAAAGCGAATCAAGTAAAACCGAAACGCAGTAAAGGCGGACGCCCGAAAGGCTCTAAAGCACTAAACAAGTTCAACCCTACAGAACAACAACGCCATCTCGTTGTTATGATGACCGCTAACGGAGTGAAACACGGAGAACAAGCGAGGGCGCTCGGCTGTGGTGAAAGAACATTACAAAAATACTTTAAGGAAGAACTTGCTTTTGGTAAAATGAAAGCCACGGCGAATGTATCGGGTGCGCTGTACCAAAACGCTATGGAAGGAAATGTTTCGGCCCAAATCTTCTGGCTCAAATCCCAAGGTGGATGGCGTGAAGCCGACCGCTTGGAAATCACTGGCGCCAATGGCAAAGAATTGTTAACCGATACGGAACGGGAACAACGTCTCGCGTCGATACTAATGGCACTTCCTAATAAAAAAGCAATTAATATCACGCCCGCCAAACCGAAAGAACTGGAGAACTAATGACTAGACGCCGCATGGTTGGCCCAAGAAGTGATGGCGACTTCGCTATGAGCATTGGCATGGGAGGTGGACGTATTAAAAGAAGAACTCGTCTCACCCCTAAAGCAGAAAAAGAGTTAAAGAAGAAATCAACTAAGCAGGGGCGAAAACTACAAAAGAAAAAGACCCAAGAGCCGGTATACGATCTGCATGAGAAAGGGCTACGCAGTTTCTCTAATAAGACTAAAGCTAATATTGACCCCGTAAATAAAAAATTAACAAAAACGTTACGGAAAAATCAGGAGAAACAGGCTTTCAAGAAAGCGGCTGACGATCACCATAAAAGTGTTAAACGACTGCATACAGATAAAAAATTTGCCACGGATACTCTAACGAATGAAGTTTCAAACATATTACTCGGGGGGAAGCGAGGGGAAATGCACCCCGCCACATGGCGTGATAATATGCGAAGAGCCGAGAAAGAGTTAACGAACGAGGTAAAAAAAGAAAAGAAACAATTGAAGAAAAGCATACACAAAAGAAAACGTACTCGACAACTTACAGAAGATGCTAAGAGGCGAAGAAACTAATGGCTAGAAAACGAAAGGTCGGCCCCGGTGGAGGGGATTTTGCTCTGAATCCTAATCGGTTTGACTACTCCGGCGGTGGCGGTGGTCGGCGCGGTGGAGCGTCCATAATTAAAAAAGCCCGAAAGGAAACCGCTAAACCAGAAACGTCTATGGAGACGAAAAAGAAAGCCACTCGAACTAAGGCGCAGATGTCACGGCTTTTAAAAAAATTAAAAAAGAAAGAAGTGAATGAAAGAAAGTTCACCTATGATCTTCCCAATAGTAGGGAAATGGCAATAACAGGTGAACAAAAAGGCGGTTTAAGGAAAGAAATTTCTAAGTTTAAAACTAATCTCACCAAACAAGATAAATCGGATAGAGATATCGTTAATGCCTATAAAAATTTACAAAAACGTAAGTATAATGATGACGTTTCCGACTATAAGAAATCCAAAAAAAGCAAAAGGTGGAGTTATAAGGAGGACATAGCAGATAATTTTGGGATTGGGGTCGGCAACTGGAGCGACCCAACTGTTAGAAAAGTTACTAGAAAAAATAAAAAGCTGGTAAAAGAAGAATTTAAAAAACAAATAAAAAAAGACAGGGCAAAACGAAAATTGGATGAATCAAAAAAAAGAAGGCAAAGAAAATAAATGAAACTTTTAGTCATCCTTTGGATTTTGTCTTTAACCGACTTATCTGGAAAGAAAGCCAGATTTAATGGAACGCTTGACGAATGTTTACAACAAGCGATACAATTCAATCAGGAGGAAAAAGACGCTATGGCTGGCTGTTACATGGAAGTCCGCCAACCTAACTACCTAGATCGAGGATCAAACGATGCCTATTAAGTATGTCGGCGGAAAGAAAGTCCATCTCCCTTACCCGAAAAAGCGAAAAAGAAAAAGCCCGAGTAAGGCGATACGAAAACGACGACGTCGGGCAACACGAAAAGCGACGCTATATTCCGAACGGCGTAGAAAGTTATCTCAACAGCAGAAAGGATAAAAAGGCTATTATATGACGGACCTTGCTACTTTGTTGGAGCAATACGCCGATCTTTCGCCAATGAAAAAAGCGGAGATCGATCAGTTAGTACGCCAAGATATTTTAGACCGACCGTGGCGGCCTTTAATTAATATCGACAACCCGGAAATTATAACCCCCCAACAGCAAGCGTATGACTCCAAGGCGGACATCTTACTTTTTGGAGGCGCCGCTGGTGGGGGAAAAAGTAGTCTGTTGATCGGGCTGGCTTTATCCGCGCATCAACGATCAGTTATCTACAGAAGAGAGGTAAAACAACTTGGGCCAATCGAAGAAGAGATTATTCGTATTAGGAAAACAAGGAACGGGTTTAATGGTCAATTACATCGCTTTGATTTGGGGAAGAACAGGAGTATTCGTCTCGGGGGAATGCAGTACGCGGGAGATGAGGTTGCTTACCAAGGTGATCCCCGTGACCTCATTTGTTTCGATGAATTAACGCAGTTCTTAGAATCGCAGTTTCGTTATGTCACCACATGGAATCGATCTTCTGATCCCGCACAACGGTGCCGAATTATATGTGCTACAAACCCCCCGACCAGTGCAGAGGGTCAGTGGGTCGTAGGCTATTGGGCACCTTGGCTCGACAAAGAACATCCGAATCCAGCAAGGCCGGGTGAATTGAGATGGTTTATCAGTAACGAAGACGGAGAGGATATTGAAGTCGAATCATCCGATCCGATTTGGCAAGACGGCGATTGGGTAGTACCTCGATCAAGAACATTCATCCCGTCTTCCGTAGACGATAATCCGTTTTTAGTTAATTCAGGATATAAGGCGGCCCTTCAGGCATTGCCCGAACCATTAAGATCGCAGATGTTAATGGGCGATTTTAATGCGGGGATGCAAGACGATCCGTGGCAAGTTATACCTACTGAGTGGGTAGAACGAGCGATGGAGCGGTGGTCGTCGGAAAAACCGTCCGGCGTCAAGATGGATTGTCTGGGAGTCGACCCCGCTAGGGGAGGGAAGGACGATTTTGTATTAACGCCGCGATATGGAAACTGGTTCGGTGAACAGATTGTCAAAAGAGGGCAGACCACTCCCGATGGGCCTACGGGTGCGGCAATTTGTACATCTTACGTTCGGCATGGTTCGCCCATCATGCTTGACATCATAGGGGGAGCCGGAGCATCGATTTACGATCACTTAAAAACTAACGGAGTTAACGTTCATGCAGTCGATGGTCGCCACGCAAGCCACGGTCGGGATTTATCCGGCTCCCTCGGTTTTTTTAATAAACGCAGTGAAAACTGGTGGCGAATGCGGGAAGCCTTAGACCCCGAAGGAGACGAAGTGATTGCGCTTCCTCCTGACAGGGAACTCAAAGCAGACTTATGCGCCCCAAAATGGCAGTTAACCAACGGCGGTATTCAAGTAGAAGGAAAGTCTTCCGAGTGTAAAGACGGGTTTGGGGATTTGAAAAAGAGATTAGGACGATCTCCCGGTAAGGGTGATTCTTGTGTGTATGCCTTATTGGAAGCTAAGAAGCATGGTGGACGAACGCATTTATCCCCGCCAAGATCAAACTCAAGATATAATCCGCATCGTGTCTGGAGAAAATAATGGACAACGATCAGTACGAACCAACCGCGGAGGAGAAGAAAAATGGTTGGACAAAAAGCACTCTAAAAGCGTATATTCTAGGAAGACAAAAGGAACAAGCCAATAACATATTCAGAAAAAAACCGGTTCGCCCTTCCGAACAGAACCATAAATACCGACCTCATAAGTGGAGATCGTAGTTAATGAAAAAAGAATTTTTTAAATGGTTACGCAGAAAAGGCGCAGAAATATACAATAAGTATCGAAAAAAGAAAGATCAAAAGGCAGACGAAGAAGCTTTTAATGCCATGCTGGAACGCTGGCAGAAAATGATGGGGCGAAGAGAATTAAAAGATCGTATAGGAAGGGCGACGCTCCCCCATACAAATGCATCCAAGTTGACAGAAAATGCAAAACGGAGACGTAACTAATGGGCGGACGCAACCCTCAAGGTACCTCGCAACCGCCGCAAGCCCCCGCTTCCCCTACCAAACCTGTGCCCACTGTTTCGCCTATCCCCAAGTGGGAGCCTAATCCCGAAGACCCTCTCCTTGATTACGAGCAGAAGATGGAATGGCTTCAATCTCCTGAGTACGAACACTCGACCGAAGGACAAGCTGTCCTCCAGTGGATGGATTCTCCAGAAGGGCATGAGTTTCAAGTAGCTCGGGATTTTATTGTTGCGAATGGTTATGATAAATGGATGAAGAAAACAAATCCGCGTGAACATGAACAGGCGCTAAATAAGGAGCAACAAGATATTTTTAAAGAAATAAAACAGTTAGACCCGGATAACCCTCTTAAATGGACGAACCACCACGGGGTTTGGGAAGTTTACGACCCCAACGAAAACACAACTTTAGGGATGGACGAACTTAAAAAAATACATGACGATCTTCTCATCGATAAAGAATTTGACGCCCCTCCGCAACAAGACCGAGGCGCCTCGTTACTAAATAAAGGGTTAGACCTCGCGACCTATCTCCCGTGGGGGAAGGCTATAAAAATAGCGAGGAAAGTTCCGTGGGGGAAACTTATCCCTCGTATGAAAGAACAGGTAAGACAATTTCGGCTTCGGAATGATCCTCGTATCAAGGCGAAAAAAGAAGAACTCGCAGTCCAAAATACTGAAAGGCTTAAACGCGCAAAGGAACAGGGGTACGACCTTGATGATGAAGTGGTCCACGTATTAAGAGCGTATGAAGTGATCAGACGAGGCAGAGACGCACAACGACAACTGGTTCCCGAATTCGACTCCGAAGGAAAAGTAAAAAAAGACCAACGTACCTATGGGGCGTTTGACCCGGACCGTAAAACTAGATGGACAGGCAGTAAATGGATGAAGGCTTCAAGAGGTCGCGGGTACATTTTCTTTGGCGAAGATATTATAAAATCAAATAAAGCCGCACAAGAAACGGGTTGGGATCAACATATCCTTGAGGACATAGAAAGTTGGGAAGAGCGTCATAATACTTCGTGGGACGATTTCGCTGAACGTTACCCGGAGATGCTAAAAGATTACGATAGGACAAAGCTTCGAAAAAGCGACTATACGGGCGACGATAAAATGATCGCTGAGTTTCAAGATATGCAAACGCGGATGCGTGGCCAAGTGGCGGTTCAACGGGCTGTAATACGCGGTCCTGTAGCGGGCCGGGAGATACACGTGCCTTCCAGTATTATGGAATTGCCGGAGGAGGTAACATTAAACGAATACCAAGCTATGCTGGATAAAGCAGACAAGTTTGACTATACCTCCCTTGGAGAAAAAGTTAACCCCAAACTTGCAAGAAGGTTAGTAAAAACAAATATCAAGTTGGCCTATTCTAAATTTACAGAGAACCCTACTACGGGTGGAATTTATATCCAAGCCCCTGACGATGACAACAGACGCTACTATACTTTTCGAGAAGTGTTAGCCGATGAAGAATTAAAAAAACGAGCCTTTCCTGAGAACTATGACGATTTAACAGAAGACGACTTTTCTGATGTACTGGACAGCCCGATGACAGGATTATCACATTTTCCAAAAGGGGAAGAAACAAAACTTAAAAGAAATAAAAAGTTAACCTCGAAAATGCAAAAAACGATTATGAATGATCGGAATCCCTTTGGTGACGATTTCGAGTTTCTTCCCGGGTATACGCCAATCGAGAGTAGGAAAGATTTAGCCGGGGGCGGTAGCCGAATCCCTTATCGGGATACTTTAGAAGCCCTCGGATTTACGGGAACTAAATTATGGGATGAAGCAGGGGTGTCGACAGCGGTGCTTGACCCGTCTGCAATACGCGCCCCGTGGGCGAAATTTGACGAAAAGAAGAAATACAGTAATAATATACTGGTGTCGCTCTTGTTAGGAGGGCTGATCACAAAAGGACAATTGGCGCGGCTAAAACGAGAAAGCGAACCGCAGAAACGAACCGAAACGAAAAAACCCGCGAAACGAAAACGAGAAGGGAGAAGAACAAGAGAATGAAAACAGTAGTTAGTTTCCGTGGGTATGGAAACCATCCATTAAAATGGATGCTGAAAGAGGGATTTAAACACGTTGTTATTACGATACAGACAGGCGACTATTGGGTAGAAATCGATTACTCAGTAGGGGTTCCTATTGTTAACGTGTTAGCCCATAAGGATTATGACATAGCAACATACTATGAAGATTTAGGTTATGTTACAGTAGAACGGAATCAGGAAATAAACAAACAGTTTAAATTTAACCTTTTTCGTGGTAACATTTTTGTGGCAAACTGTGTAGGTTTAACGAAAGCTTTATTAGGTTTAAATAGTTGGGCTATTACCCCATATCAACTTTATAAGAGGTTATTAAAGAAATGAGTATTTTCCCCGGATTCGGCGGCAGTATGCCAGCCCCTCCGCCTCCCCCTCCGCCTCCTCCGCCGCCAGTTCCAAGAACTGATCCGGCGATTGCCGAAGCTAAACGTAAGCTAGAAGCAAGTGAGTCGAGACGACGCGGACGACGCGGTTCCATGTTAACCAAAGCTGGTCAGGAAGTTTCTGGCGGAAGCGTATTAAGACCTTCT
>Ga0208919_1000399_pt1 | contig 30531 bp, 29 predicted proteins | sample 4_EtaG_FD_184076 | JGI IMG/M metagenome (GOLD analysis project Ga0208919, IMG submission 184076) | Marine viral communities from the Subarctic Pacific Ocean - 4_ETSP_OMZ_AT15127 metaG (SPAdes) (version 3) | ecosystem: Environmental > Aquatic > Marine > Oceanic | place: Pacific Ocean | collected...
AGCCAGTGCAGCGGAGATATGTCGCCCTCCTTGGCTCTACCCCGCAAACGCTGGCATGGGGTCAACGCCTGCGGGCCGAGTTGACTGTTTATCAGTAGGCATAGGCAAAGCCGGTTTCCCCACGATAAGGGGCCCCTTTTTATTGCGAGAAACCAGTAACTATGCGAGTCTATATATAGGCGTTCGGTAGACGCCTGCCCTCCACAATGGCGAACCTCTATCGTGACTGTGCAAAAAAGCAACCATCTATTTTGGGATTGTGTGAGTGGAGCATCGATTCAATGCTTTGGAGGACTCATCATGAGTTCTAGTTATTCTAGTACTGCCTACCTATTTGATAGTGTGCAAGCCTGCAAAAGCTTTGCAAGGAATGAAAAGCATGACTATCCCGCATCAACTTACAGTCAAATTTTAGATATCGCGGCCGAACGATTCTATGGTTATGACTCTTTCAGCCTGCTCAAAGCTGAATATAGAAAAAAAGTTGATAATGCAGTAGTTGTGTCAGAAAACGGTTCGGCTAAATGCCCAATTTGTGAGCTCCTGTTTTCCCCCCAAGATCGCTCAGATGTCAACGAGCATAGAAAAATTCACGAGCGATTCGATGCATATTACATTGCTACTAGCTACGCACCTGCAGGCTACGCGGAGCGTGAATCATTAAAAACAAATGCCCATAAACTTCTTCAGAATGAAGACACCGATGCTGAAGTTCGTCATTGGGAGATAATTTTAAGATCTTGGTTTGACAGGTCTTTGAGCAGTGCAATCAGAGGAGGTTTTGGGCTAAAACATCCGGAGTATGAAGAATATTGCTCGATGCTAGTTAGTTCTCTTTCGCCAAAACCTGCATGCATTAACCGGTTAATAGAGAAATTTGGTACTCAACCAGGCGTAATACCTACAGGCCAAACCTACTGGTCTCTAAAGCGCTAAGTTAGCGAATATATACCTTTCATAAGCCACCTTCGAGGTGGCTTTTTTGTGGGCGCTCTTCATGAATTATCAATCTATAAAACACTTCCATCTTTTTTGTGGCCTTGGAGGCGGCGCAATCGGCTTCAATCGAGGACATGCCCGTGTTGGCAACACCGAAGCCAAATTCCAATGCCTGGGCGGCATCGATGTTGACCCTGGCGCAATCAAGGACTTTCAGAGTTTTACCGGCACCCCTGGCACCGTGCTGGATATGTTTAGCCGTGACCAGTACATAGCCTTTCATGGGCATGAGCCACCCAGCGACTGGGAGGAAGTCACCCCGGCCGATATCCAAGCCGCGGCAGGTAACCAGCGACCCAACATCATCTTTCTAAGCGCGCCATGTAAGGGCTTCAGTGGCCTGCTATCGCAAAAACGCAGCACCACGCCGAAGTATCAGGCTCTGAACCAGCTTACCGTTCGCGGTATGTGGTTGGCACTGGAAGCCTGGGCTGACGACCAGCCCGAGCTGATCATTTTTGAGAATGTGCCACGCATCGCCAGCCGTGGCCGAGAGCTACTGAATAAAATCACCAGCATGCTTGAGCGCTATGGTTACCACGTCGCAGAAACCACGCACGACTGCGGCGAGATCGGCCACTTGGCGCAATCACGCAAACGGTTCCTCCTGGTGGCACGCCACGCTGAGAAAGTACCGCCCTTCCTGTATGAGCCTATCAAACGACCACTTCGCGCTGTAGGCGACGTGCTCGGGCAAATGCCATTGCCTGGTGATGAGCTGGCCGGGCCAATGCATCGTGTGCCGCGCTTGCAGTGGAAAACGTGGGTGCGCCTAGCGTTTGTTGAAGCTGGGAGCGACTGGCGTTCACTGAATAAGCTGGCGGTCGAGAATGGCTACCTGAGTGACTACCTCATCGTGCCGGAATACCGGTCTGGCTACATGGGCGTGAATCAGTGGCACCAACCCATGGGCACCGTAGCCGGACGCAGCACACCGACAAATGGAGCATTTAGCATTGCAGACCCACGCTTCAACCAATCCGCTAAATGGAAGGATGGCCAAGCTTATGGAGTGCGACGATGGGATGATCCAACCGGCGCTATTACGGGCCAACAGTCGCCAGGGCAAGGCGCTTTTTCGGTGGCCGATCCCCGCCGCAAAGGCCCTACCTACGGTAAATACGCTATCACGCCTTGGGATAAATCCACTGGCACGGTGATATCAGGCAGCACAACCGGCCAAGGAGCATTTGGCGTGGCCGATCCTCGTCCAGGGCTAAGTCGATCAAAAGGCGACCATTATCTAACCGCTGGACACTATGGCGTAGTGCCTTGGAATTCATCATGTGGCGCCGTTTCTGCATCCGCTGGTCACGACAACGGCAACTGGTCGATTGCCGACCCTCGCCTGCCTGAACCTAACGATAAGCTAGTGGCAGTTATCCGCTCACTGGATGGCACCTGGCACCGCCCTTTCACTACGTTCGAACTTGCAGCGCTACAAGGCTTAGTCGATCCCGGTGAACACTTGGAGCTTGAAGGTTTAAGCGATAGCGCGTGGCGTGAGCGCATTGGTAATGCTGTGCCAGGCCCTGCTGCTGAGGCAATGGCAAATGTGATAGGTACCACATTGCTGTTGGCTTGGTCTGGCGAAACCTTCGCCCTGGGCAGCACGCCTATCTGGGTGCGGAACGTCGCGGCCAGTTTATCGCTTCAACAACCGAGCCCTACCATCAACTAAAAAATGACAACTTTGCGAGGTGAAATATGAAACTCAACATCACAACTCACATTATTGGCGATGACGAAAACGATCAGCGTCCACTCATGGCAGGTGGAAAGGTAGAAACCGCCAGCGCTTTTGGCGATTTAAAAGCCGAAGTAATGGAAGGCGCGTACAAAGGCCGTGTGATCGAAGCTTTTGCTTGGTTCGCTTGCGACGATGAAGGTGCGCGCATCCATATTACGGAATCCTCGACCGGTTACCGGCTAGGCATGATTGAAGCCATTGCCATGATTGACGGCAAACCCTGCAGCGCTGCCAAGCTCCCCAATGAGGCCATATGGGACATGGTGCCCCACTTCATGGAAGCCGCTAAACAAGCAGGCTTTTACCACTTCGCTCAAGCCGACGATGTACAAGCAGCGGCACTGTTTGAGCGCCTGGACAGCCTACCCAAAATCAAAGCGATTGGCTCTCTGGTGGCGTAGGCGATATATGAAACACTACCCCAAACCCACCCTGTGCATGTCATGCCAACATGCCATTGCCGATTGTGGCCAGCTTCCCTTTTCCACCATGCCAACCGTTAGCAAAAGCAAGCATCGCACCATCGTCAGCTGCACGGAGTACCAACATGCTCGACCAGCTCCCAAATGCCCAACGGATCGCCGCGATAGTACGCAAGCGGCGGCTTATCCCTGATACGCCCCGCTGGCGATTATCAACCAGACTATTCAAAGACTACCGCCGCCAATGAGCGGTTTTTTTATTGAGAGGTGTTTATGGGTGACGTGAGAGGCCCGTTTCTTGAGTACGAATGCCATCAATGCGGGCGACTAATCAAAGAGAATGCGCCGCGTGATGATGAGCGGCTAGTGAATAGAATCGCTGACTTGAATAACGATCCTGATAAGAGGGTATGCGCGAGCTGTTGGCAGCCGCCAGAAACACCGAGTTAATTTTCTTCACCAATAAGTAGGCCGCCAACGAGCGGTTTTTTTATGCCTTAATGCAGGAGATTATCATGCAAGAGCAATACATAAGCACAAGCCAACTATGTGAACGTTACAACAGAAGCCGTAACACCCTGCAGCGTTGGCAAAACACCAAGGGGTTTCCTAAACCCGTTATTCAGGGAGGCCATGGTGCTGAATCTCGCTGGCGAGAGAGCGATATCAAGGCTTGGGAAGATCGCCAGCTACAAGCCGCATAATGCGCTCATACCATGCCTTGTAGGCTGTCGCCTGCTCTTCCAAATAATCATGGCGGTCGTACACCTGCCAAACGCCTGGAAGAACGTGGCCGAGCATCAGTTCGCAAATATGAGGCTCGGCCAACGTTGACCAATTCGTCCTAGCTGTTTTCCGCAGGTCGTACATAGACCAATGCGCCATCGGGTAGTGAAGCTGCTTTTCGGCCACCTTCATAATGTTGCGGGGGTAGCTCAATGTTGAGCTTTGGTGCATAGGCTTATCAGACAGTTCAGCACTAAAGAGCAAATCGCGGCTGTGTGATAGGCTCATGGCTTCACGTATTAGTGGCGCCACTTCTTCAATAATTGGCCGCTTGAGCACCCTTCCAGTCTTCCTTCCGGTTTTGTGCCGCTCTGGCGGTATAGCCCAAATCCCTTCCTTAAAATCAAACTCCTCTTTTGCAGCATGCATTAATTCTCCTGGGCGACACCCAAAAAAGAGAACCAGCTTAACGAAAATCTGTGATCGTCTAGGCATACGAGACCTAGCCATGGCGTGCCACACCACCTTCAACTCTTCGTCACTTAGCGCCCTTCCCGACTCCCTCATGCGATTAACGTAGAGATCTGTCTTTGCACTGATGGCGGCAAGGGGCTGGCTTTCAGTCAGTCCGCGTCTTGCGCCCCACTTGTGAACTTGCTTCATATTTGCCAGTAGGCGCTCGGCGATCCTGGGTTTATGTTCCGCTAAGCGCTCCAATAGATCCATCCATTGCCGTAAGCCGGTGTCATCCACAGGCAATGCACCGAGTGTGGGGAAAACGTGAAGCTCGAACGACCGCAAAATTTCGCGCGCTCCAACCTTATTAGGCTCGCAATAGCGAACATACCAATCACGTACCAGCGTTTCATTTGTGTGTGCATCTGCTATCGCACTCAGCTCCACACGCTTTTGCACGCGGGGATCGAAGCCTTGCTCTAATTGTCCACGTCGCTTCAGGGCTTCGTCGCGAGCTTCTTTAAGCGACATAGCAGGATAGCTGCCTAGATCCATGCGCGCAGCTTTTCCCTGGTAACGAAACCGCAATTGAAAAACCACCTTACCTGCAGGCGTCACCCTAGCGCCCATGCCATCCCTGTCAGCTTTCTCTAAAGATCGTTCTCTTGGCTTTCGATGGACGGACTTAAGCCAAGCATCGGTTAGCGCCATGTGTACATGCTCCCCAGCAAAGATTGAATAAGGGTCATAGTATGTACACGGACAAGTACATATTTCTAGCGGTTCGTAGTGTTTTTTAGCAATGCGCTGTGGTGCACAGAGTGTCGAAAATGCTAATAAAGGCGGGGCTATAGAGGGGTGCAGTGAGGGGCAGTGTTAGCTTGTGGTGCGTGGTTAATCGTCGATGTGGGCGATAATAGAGAAATTGCGTATGTGCTTAAGCTTTCCGTTGGGAACGTCTTGGGACATCGAGTCTGTTCTGCCTTAGTGGTACGCAAGCGGCCGCATAAACAGGCCGCTTCGAGAGTTCAAAGCTCGAAAACAGCTGCCGTTTAAAAATAAGGGCCATTTCCGACAAAAAGATATCCGCTATTGTAGCGATATGCGCAGGCTAGGAACAGCGGTCCGGCGAGAACCGCCGGACCAGGAGTGAAAATAGGCGGGTTATTCCAGACGCAGCGCTACAAACAGGGAACGTCCGTCGCGGAACAGACGAACTGGAATAGCGCGATCAGTCGGCAACGCCTCGACAATCTCTACCAGCTCAGCTGAGGAGGAAACGCTGCGGTGATCAATACTCACTAACACATCGCCTGGGCGAATGCCGGCCTCAGCAGCCACGCTGCCAGACTCAACCTGACGAACGATCACACCGCCGGGAACATTCAGTTGCTCGCGCATGGTGTCATCAATTTCAGCGACCATTACGCCAAGACGCGCTTGGTTATTGCTGCCTGCCTGTGCCGACTGCTGCTCAGTGTCTGGCCAACTACCTAACTCGACAGACTCGGTCAGTTCTTCACCGTCACGCATCAAGGTGAGCTCCACCTCGGTGCCTGGCGCGCCTTTACCGATCAGTCGCGGCAGCGAGCTTGAGCGCTCAACCTCTTCACCATTGACCTCAAGAATGACATCGCCCGCCTGGAGTCCACCCTGGGCCGCTGGGCCTTCTGGATCAAGATCGGCAATCAAGGCGCCAATCGCATTCTCCATACCGAACGACTCGGCCAGATCATCAGACACAGGCTGAATCATGACGCCCAACCAACCACGGTCTACCCGACCGCCTTCACGCAGTTGCTCGGCCACATCCATGGCAACGTTAATGGGAATGGCAAACGAGACGCCCATAAAGCCGCCGCTACGGGTAAATATTTGCGAGTTGATTCCCACAACTTCGCCGTCTAAGTTGAACAGCGGGCCACCGGAGTTGCCGGGATTGATTGCCACATCGGTTTGAATAAAGGGTACATATGCATCCCGCGGCAAGGTGCGATTAATCGCACTGACGATACCCGCAGTGACCGAGTGGTCGAAACCGAAAGGAGAGCCAATCGCGGCAACCCACTCACCTACTTTTAGCTCGTCAGAGTCACCTAGATTGAGCGTAGGCAGATCATTGGCATCAATTTTGAGTACTGCCACGTCGGTTTGTGGGTCGCTACCAACCACTTCTGCTCTCAATTCGCGGCGATCATTGAGCCGCACAAGGATCTCATCGGCATCTTGCACCACGTGCGCGTTGGTCATTACATAACCATCTTCACTGATGACGAACCCCGAGCCTAGAGACTGTCGCTCTTCTGTGCGTCCCTGACCATTACTGGGGGGCGCTGGAAAGCTATCCCCAAAGAAATGGCGGAAAATCTCGGGGATTTCCTGACCACCGAACCCGCCAAAACCGGGCGCGCTGCTGCGCTGAACCGTTCGACTGGTTGAGATGTTCACCACCCCAGGGGCAGCGTCTTCAACTAATGCGGTGAAATCAGGCAAATTCTGAGCGCTGGCGGCTTGGCCAAACGTCAGCAATGCCACCACACAAACCCAAAGCGTGGAAGGGAGAATCAAGCGCTTCATGCAAGAGCTCCTACTTAATGTGATAGTAAGCGAAGGTATATCAACAACTCACGGCGAGATACCGGAGAACTCATTAACAAACTAATTGACCAAGCGTGGGCGAAAGCGTTCCCCACGCCCGCGCATTAGACATTTAATACTTAGCGCACCGGCCATCAAAGCAATAAAAAAGCCCAGGGGCGCCAGCCAAATCGTAGTACTAACGAGCGCGACCAGCCCGGATAGCAACAGCGCAAGCAGTAGCGGCAGCCCATAAACACAAAAAGCCAGCAACGTGACAGAGGCACGCGGCAGGCTGATAATGACTTGTCTTCCTAACGGATAGTTGCGCTCGGCGTTATCTGTTTTGGAGGGAACCGCTACGGCAATGCGTTGGCTGCGCTGGCGCGCCAGCAATCCGACCCCGCACCCTCTCCCTTGAGCACACTGCTCGCAGTTCTGCTGGGCGGCAATTTCAACGATTACTCCCTGGGAGGTGTAATCGACAACCGTGCCAGTACGAAGCAGAGAAGTGCCAAGTAAAGAGCCACAGGGCGCGGAGGTCGTCATTTTATCTACTCACCTCATCGACGCTTTCTTGAGATTGGTCTTCTAGCAGGTCGAAAGTGATTGAGCGAACAATACGCTGCAGCGTTGCTACGGGCAGCTCACCAATGGCCACCAACTGCCAGCGCCCTTCAGCGGTGATGGTGTGCTCAATGGCGACGGCCGAGACACCCAACTGCTGCACACCTTCCTGCAAGGCAATGGTTGCTTCAGATGCAAGAGGCTCTACAAAGATACTCACGGTAGCCAAACCATCACTGTAAACACGCTGATGCACATCGTCGCCGGCAAAAGTAACCGGTTGCGCAACAAAGCCGTCGGGTAACCAAGTGGTATGCCAAGGCGTGTTGAGGATAACGGTGGGCGAGCCCACTCGTACGCGGCCGGTATATTTTTGGGGCGATTGGAGCTGGGTAATTTGGAAGGTTTCAATGATCCTACCTTGCTGATCACTGAGTACATGCTTAAGGAGTAGGCCGGTATCTCGATCTAACCACCACTGATGGGAAAAACGCCATTGATCCCGAGGCTCGAAAATAAGTTTAACGGCATCGCGACCGGCTACCCGAGCATCATCCTCAAGCTCAATAGCGTAATATTTCTCAAGATGAGCCGCCCACCCTGCAGGAGTAGGCATCTCCCCATTACTATGCTCTTCAGTCCAAGCCAGTCGACCCACCGGCGAGCGCCGCTCAATACTCACGGAAGGACCGTCTAGGTACTGAACCACCTGCTGCCGAATGCCATTCTGGATGCGATGCGACAGCGCCAGCGTGCGAACATCAATAGCATCAATCGCCACCGCCCTGGCTTGGAAGGCATAACAGTGGCTAGCCAACAAACCACGCTCAAGCCACTGCGTGGCATTACTGGGCTGCTCTTCGGATTCCGCCGCGCACTCGTAGCCAGCATGACGAACCGGTTGGCTAACGTCGGACGAGCTATTGGCGTTTTCTGCATGCACTTGAAAAGAGAGCGTACCAACTACTGCTGCCAGTACCCAGGCACGCTTTAATCGCCAGGGCACGATCATGTTGCGCACTCCCATCCCGCGCACTCCCTACTCACTTAACAGGCTTCGTCAAAAAGAACGTCATTCAGCTTAGCGCTGACCTAATGGTTCAGTCACTGCAGATGAACGCATTAATGGCATCCAACTATCACCACTGCCGTAAGCAGCGCTCTGAGTATGCTGCTCTAAATAAGATTGCAGCAAGCCAATCTGATCTACATCAATATTGGTTCCCTGGGAAGCAGTCACTCCCTGAGGCGTCTGCGCTGAAAACCCAGTTTCACTAATATTCATCAGACCGCCCTGACCCGACTGACCGCTAAGCCGAAACGGCGTAGGCTCAAACATGGGCATATCAGCACGTGAGGCTACTGCCGACTGAGAGGCCAAATTGACGGGCTGTACCTGATTAGCGCCAGGTGCGGTCGTTGCCATGTCACCACTGCCCTGGCCAACGGGTGAGTCGTTGCCAAAGAACTGAACGCCGGTGATCACCATCAGTGACACTGCAGCAGCAACGCCAGCGCCGCGGGCGAACGAAATACCACCCGTACGGTGAGCTACAGGCTCGGCACCTTGTGTCATTGGAGCAGGCTCTTCGCGCAGTCTGGCCATAATGCCAGCGGAGAGATCAACGCTTACATCAACGCCCTGCTCCCGCTGCATCATGCTGCGGGCAAGGTGATATCGGCGCCATGTATCTGCGGCATCGTCATCATTAGGCAGTGCCTTCAACACTCGGCGAAGCTCAAGCTCATCACTCTCGCCATCCATTAACACCGAAAGTGATTCCCGTGTGTTTTGACTCATACTTCACACCCTCACACTGTTTAAAAGAAGTACTGGGGTGATGGCTTGCGTTATACGCACCACCACTCCGACGACTTCCAAGGCCAAGACTCAGTTCAGGCTAATTAAATGAGCAAAACTCATTAGCCTGCGACGCTAAGCTCATGACACTTTGCACATTGATATATCAGCGATTGACACACCAGCGTGCTCATCAAGATAGTCAGGCTTTATGACGCCTTACATGCCAGACAGTTCACAAAAAATAAAACCTTTATTTTTAAGGCTGACATCCTATAACGCTCATATCGCCTCCCCCACTACGACCACTACCCTTCGCGACTGTTCCGCGCGGTCGATACTAATGGGCGGATATGTTCATCAACCGCCTCGCGGGCGCGGAAAATTCGTGAACGCACGGTTCCCACAGGGCACTGCATGACCTGAGCAATATCTTCATAAGCAAGACCATCCAGTTCACGCAGGGTGATCGCCGTGCGCAGATCATCCGGCAAATTTTCGATTGCCTGATAAACCGCGGCTTCGAGCTGATCTCTGGCAATCGCCGCTTCCGGTGACTCGGAATCTGCCAGTCGACCGCTTTGATCAATGATTTCAGCGTCGACAATATCCATATCACTTCCCGGCGGGCGCCTTCCCCGCGAGACCAGATAGTTTTTCGCCGTGTTAATCGCGATGCGATACATCCAGGTGTAAAACGCACTTTCTGAGCGAAATTTACCCAAGGCGCGATACGCCTTAATAAATGCCTCCTGGGCTACATCCTGAACTTCAGAGTGATCATGAACATAACGACCAATCAGGCCGATAATTTTGTGCTGGTACTTCTTCACCAGCAGATCGAAAGCGCGCGTATCACCTTTTTGGGCACGTTCAACAAGCTGTTGGTCTGTTTCCCGAGTGCCCATTCACACGCTCCTCCAGCTCGTACGGCATGCGCCGAGCCCAATTCCTATTAGCCCTGACAAATGGGCGTTCACAGCAAGCAGCATAGCGTCCCTTGGGCATTGATTAATAATAGAGTGAATAAAAGAGCGAATACGTCGCCCGAGTAAATTGCTGCATTATTATAACGGTACTAAATTTTAACGACAGGGCTCCCAGTGTTGCGCGTTCCGCGCAACGCATCAAGCGCTTACCGCCTTTCGCAAAAACCGTGCGGCTGACACTTTTAATGCCGCTATAGTTCCGCAGCAATTGATTTTTACCTGCCCGGCGAGCGATAGTATGTGCCACTTTTATCGCCCCCTTACTTTTTCAGTCATTACGCAAAGCACAGGTAGCAAGATGCCAGAACAGCAGGTTAATAACCTTAACGTCCTCGCTCAAGACGTTCTCACCACGCCAGAAGCGCTCAAGAATGCCGTGCCGTTAACGGAGGCGGCAGAGCGCACCGTGATCGAAGGTCGCCAAACCATTCAGAACATCCTGGATGGCAATGACCCGCGACTGTTGGTAGTGGTCGGTCCATGCTCAATCCACGATGTGGAAGCCGCCCTCGACTATGCCCGCCGCCTTCGTGAGCTGGCTGACCAGGTCAGCGATAGCCTGTATATCGTGATGCGTGTCTATTTTGAAAAACCGCGCACAACGGTCGGCTGGAAAGGCCTGATCAACGACCCGCACCTCAACGACTCCTTTGAGATCGATGAGGGTCTGCATATCGCCCGTAAATTGCTGGTCGATCTGGCCGAAATGGGCTTACCGCTAGCCACAGAAGCACTGGATCCCATTTCTCCCCAATACCTGCAGGACTGCATCAGCTGGTCAGCGATTGGCGCCCGTACCACCGAGTCCCAGACCCACCGGGAAATGGCTTCCGGCCTTTCCTGCCCGGTCGGCTTTAAAAACGGTACCGACGGCAGCCTGGACGTGGCGATTAACGCGCTTCAGTCCGTGGCCAGCCCGCACAATTTCCTGGGCATTAACCAAGCGGGCCAGGTAGCCATTATTCGCACCCGCGGCAACGCCTACGGCCACGTCGTTCTACGCGGTGGCAACGGCAAGCCCAACTACGACAGTGTAAGCGTTGCCCTGGCGGAGAAAGAGCTCGAAAAAGCCAAGCTCTCACCCAACATAATGATCGACTGCTCCCACGCCAACTCCAACAAAGACGCTGCGCTACAGCCATTGGTGCTGGAGAACGTCACCAACCAGATTTTGGAAGGCAACACTTCCATTATCGGCCTGATGGTTGAATCCAACATTGGCTGGGGTAATCAAAAACTTACCCAGGACCTTAGCCAACTGCAGTATGGTGTCTCCATTACCGATGCCTGCATCGACTGGGATACCACGGTGGAGACCTTCAGCCGCATGAACGATAAACTTGCCGCCGCACTGGCCAAGCGCATCGTCAAGTAAGTCAACAACCCCGCTACGGCGGGGTTTTTCATGACGTTCTAGCGACTAATCTCACGCCGAAATGGCGGCAGTGCATCCAGCAGTGCTTGTCCGTAGCGGCGGGTAATCACCCGCTTATCCAGCAAGGTGATCGTCCCACGATCGCTCTCTTTGCGAATCAAGCGCCCACAGGCTTGCACCAGCTTAATAGACGCATCGGGCACGCTAATGCGCATAAACGCATTACCGCCCTGGCTTTCTATCCACTCCGCTAACGTAGCACCCACTGGGTCGTCGGGTACCGCAAAGGGTAACCGCGTAATCACCACGTGCGTCAAATAGTCGCCGGGAAGATCGATACCCTCAGCAAAGCTCGCCAAGCCAAAGATGATACTGCCCTCACCCCTATCCACCGCTGCCCGATGGCGCTCGATAAGCTCTCGCTTAGGCAGCGCATCCTGAGCGAGCACGCGCTCCTTCACACTCGCTGGCAACGCTTTATCCACCGCACGCAGCTGGGCGCGGGAAGAGAACAGCACCAGCGCCGCCTCTTGGTCGGCCAACTGCGAGACAAACGTCACAATCGCCCGTTCATGGGCCTCCCTATCGCCAGGGTCAGTGGCCTCTTTAGGCACGCGCAGCACGGCATTGGCGTAATCAAAGGGGCTCGGTAGCGCCTGATAGCGGTAGCGATTCGCCAAGCCGGCACGCTCTTGCAAGCGCTCAAAGCGCCCCAGCGCGGTCAAAGTCGCCGAGGTGACCACCGCCCCATGGCAACGCCCCCATAAATGCTTGGCCAGGGTATGTGCGGCTGAAACGGGGCTAGCCGAAAACTCAACTTCCGGCTCCCCCGCTACACGGCTTAGGGTAATCCAGCGAGCGCTGGGCGCCTCATTAGCAACATCCTGCTCACTAAATGCCTGCCACAAGGCATGCGCCTCTAACGCCCGCCCATGAAGCAACGCAACGAGCGGCAGCCAGGTTTCTGCCTGCTCACGATCGAGGCCGGTCTGCTTATCGGGATCAAGGCTTTCGCGCAGAATATCGCTGATACTCTCGAGGCAGCGCGACAGTGAAGCAAACATCACCAATAGCTGCTGCGCCTGTTCCCGTAGGGCATCGGGCACTTGGCCCTTCTCAAAACGCGATTGATGGGTGGCCTCTTCGTCAGCCAAACCGTTTGGCCGCTCCGCCAACTGATGCCCCATACTAAACACGTCGCCCAGTGCGGGCTCCAGGTTATGAATCAGCTCTGGCAAGCTCACCAAAAGCCGCGACACCGTTGGCTGAATAGCCAACGCCTGGTGAAGGTCGGTCAAACTGCTTCTCAGCGTTTTTAGCCAACGCAAGCAGCCGTGCACCGCAAAGCGGTGGGCAAAGTGGGAAAGCGCCTTCTCGGGCAGGTGGTGGCCTTCGTCGAAGACAAAGATGCAGTCCGCCGGGTCGGGCAGAATAGCGCCGCCGCCCAAGGCCAAGTCAGCCAGCACGAGGTCGTGGTTGGCGACAATAACGTCAGCGTTCTCAAGCTCTCGACGGGAACGAAAAAACGCGCAGGCACCGAAGTGCCCACAGCGCCTACCCGTGCACTGGCGATGGTCAACCGTCAGCCGCCGCCAGTGGGCATCCTCAATCGCCTCAGGCCAATTATCACGATCCCCTTCCCATTCGCCCTGACCGTAAGCTTGCGCCATATCACTGGCAATCACGGTGAAGTCGCTACTTTGTGTTTGCAGCGACTGCTCAAACAGCGATAGCGTCGGGTTGGGTTCAGTACCTTCGAGCGCCTGATCCAGACGTGCCACGCACACATAGCGGCCACGCCCTTTGGCTAATGCGTAGCGAAAAGCAATACCGCTATGACTGGCCAGCGAGGGTAGATCCTGATTCAGCACCTGCTCCTGAAGGGCGACCGTGGCCGTGGAAATAATCAGCCGCTTGCCCCGCGCTTTCGCGATCGGTAAGGCGGCGATCAGATAGGCCAGTGTTTTGCCGGTACCAGTACCCGCTTCAAGCACACAGACATGAGTATCGCTTACGCGCTTACCCTCGCCGTCGCTCTCTATATTACCCAGCGTCCGGGCGATTTCGGCGATCATCATGCGCTGACCGTAGCGTGGGGTCAGCTCAAGGGTGTCCACCACGCGACGGTAAGCGTCTTGAATCTCACTTTTGAGGGCTGTATCGAGCATGCGGCTTAGAGCATACCTTCCGGCGGATGCACGCAGGGCAGCTTGTCGTTGATATAGCGTTCGATTTCCGGCAGCGAGAAGGCATCCTCTTCACCGACGAAGCTAATCGACACACCCTTAGCGCCAGCTCGACCAGTACGACCGATACGGTGTACGTAGTCTTCCGGATCTTCCGGCAGGGTGTAGTTGATGACGTGACTAACGTCTTCAATATGGATCCCACGGCCTGCAACGTCAGTGGCGACCAATACCTGAATCTCGCCTTCGCGGAAGCTTTCCAGGGTTTTAATACGCTGATTCTGAGGCACATCGCCCGACAGCATCGCCGCACTGACACCGGCTTTTTTGAGCAGATCGTCAAGCTTGCGAACTAAATCGCGACGGTTACCAAAGACCATCACACGCTCAAAGCTCTCTTGCTGAAGCAAATTAACCAGCAAGCGCTGCTTGTCGTCATCAGACACCAGATACACACGCTGATCTATATCCGCCTGATTCTCAACGGTGACTTCGATCTCAACGTGGGCAGGATCAAGCGTCCATTGACTGGCGAGATTCAAGATGTCGTCGGTAAAGGTGGCCGAGAAGAGGAAGGTCTGGCGCTCCTCTTTTTTCGGCGTGTAGCGAATAATCCGCTTCACATCGGGGATAAAGCCCATCGACAACATGCGGTCGGCTTCATCTAACACCAAAACTTCGACTTCATTGAGGTCGATATCGCGCTTCTGATGGAAATCCAACAGACGACCAGGTGTTGCCACCAGAATATCGATCTTGCTGCCCAGGCTGTCACGCTGTTTTTGGTAGTCCATACCGCCGACCACACTCGCCACATTGAGCTGCGTGAAACGCGCTAACGCTTTAGCATCTTTTTCGATCTGCAGCGCCAGCTCGCGGGTGGGCGCAATAATTAAGGCACGCGGAGCCCCCGGCTTTTGACCATTGGGTGTTGGCTCTTCCAGGAAGTAGGCCATCACAGAGATCAAAAAGGCTGCGGTTTTACCGGTTCCCGTTTGCGCTTTGCCGACAATGTCGCCACCTAATAGCGTCTGGCGCAGGGCCTCCGCTTGAATAGGTGTGCAGTACTCAAACCCCTGGGCATGAATAGCGCGCATTAAGGGCAGCGGCAGATCAAAGTCATGAAAGCGCCACTTACCGGCCACGGCGGGCACCTGAAACTGACGAAGATCCCAGTTCGACTGGCGACGACGCGGTTTACGGCGGCGACGTTTTGGCTTGCGATTCTGGGCCGGGGCTGTGGTCTGTTCCGACTCGCTCATAGGCTGTCTATCTGTCCATTGCTGTGGAAGTTGGCTTCTTGACGTGCGCATTGTACCAGGGCTTGGCGATAAGAGCGCGTCCTGCTGTCGAAGGAGTCCCAAGGCCTGTTAGAATAGCCGTCAAATCGACGTAAGGAGCGCGACATGACGCGTAAGAAAAAAACTCGTTCACTGGCCGATAAGGTGACAATCCGTACCGGCCGGCGGAAAGATTATAAAAAATGGCGCCACGACAATCCCGACCAAGTGGCCCCTTCGCGCCGTTTTGTAGCGAAAAAGCAGCAGCAGCGCAAACTGCAGGCGGTGAGAAAACTCGCTCGCCAGCAGAGCGGGCAGGATATTGCTATACACCCTGACAAACCGAGCAGCGACGCTAACAAACCTAAGGGGGACGACTCGTAATGCGCTTGGTCTCGTTCAACATTAATGGCATTCGAGCACGGCTTCACCAGTTACAGGCGTTGATCGACACTCAGCAGCCGGACGTAATTGGGCTGCAGGAAACCAAGGTACAGGACAGCGAGTTCCCGCTTGCCGACGTAGAAGCCATGGGCTACCACGTTTTTTATCACGGCCAAAAAGGCCATTACGGCGTAGCTTTAATGTGCCGTCAGGCGCCCGAAGAGATTTTTTACGGCTTCCCCGATGATGAGGAAGACGCTCAGCGCCGCATGATCGGCGTTCGTCTGATCGCCGTGGATGGAGAAGCCGTGACGGTATGGAACGGTTATTTTCCTCAGGGCGAAAACGTTACTCACCCGACCAAATTCCCCCATAAAGAGCGCTTTTATGGCCAACTAGCGCGATTGCTCAACGAACAGCACCGTCCCGACGAGCGGCTGGCGATCATGGGCGACTTTAATATCTCGCCGGAAGATCAGGACATTGGCATTGGCGACGCTAACCGCAAGCGCTGGCTGCGTGAAGGCAAAACCAGCTTTCAACCCATTGAGCGCGAATGGCTCGAAGGCATTAAAGCCTGGGGGCTTACCGACAGCTATCGCCTCTGCTACCCGCAAAGCGATGACCGTTTTAGCTGGTTTGACTACCGCTCAAAAGGGTTTAATCAGGAGCCCAAGCGCGGCCTGCGTATCGACTATATTCTAGTCACCAAGGCGCTAGCCGATCAGGTTACTGCCGCTGGCATCGACTATGACCTGCGCGGCATGGAACGACCCTCTGATCACGCGCCTACCTGGAGCGACTTCGCTCTCACGCTTAAGGCGTAGTTTTCTACGTAGTCTTTTCTAGTTAAAGCTGGCCAGCCACTGCTCCGCCTCCTCGTCACCTAGCGACGAGGCGCGGGCAAAGGCTTGTTTCGCTTGCCCATCCTCACCCCAGGCGTAAGCAAGTTGACCATAGGCTCGCCAGTCGGCAGCAACTTGCGTATGCAGCGCTAAGGCGTGCCAGGCATTCAGGGCCTTCTCAACGTCTTTAGCCTGCCGCCAAGCGTTGGCAAGCAAACGCAGATGGGACTCATCGCGAACGATATCGCCCTCATTCAGCGCCCGCTCTAGGTGTTCTGCCGCTCTAGCGGGGGTTCCGCCGGCGAGATGGAGTTGAATCAACAGCCAGAAATCTTCCTGCTCGGTCAACTTACCTAATTGCCACCCGGCCTCCCACAAACCAGCGGCAACCCCTGACTGCCCAGCCTGCTGGGCAAGCCCGGCGGCTTGGCGCCAATCTGCGGGGTCGCTTTGCGCATTCAAGTCATCTAGCAGCCAGCCCAATGCCTGATCGCCTTGCCCGGCATTGCGATACACAGCAAGCGCCAGAGCCTGCTGTACTTCGTTGGGCTCTGGCGTCTCATTAAGTGCTTGCTCAAGCCAGCCAGCGGCTTCTTCCCAACGCTCCTGTTGCGCCAGCAGGCGGGTTAGCTGCCAGGTAGTATCACTATCTTGCTGATTGGCTAACCACTCACTGAGTAGCTCAATGGCCTGATCACGCTGGCCAGCAGCACGGCGCAGTGAGGCCTCCTCACGTAGCCAACGGGCTGCTTGGACACTATCCACACCGTTTAAGCCACGGGCAATCGCCAGCCGATCCGCTGCCGCAGCGTGCTGATCCTGACGCGCCAAGGCACCTGCCGCTAACTGTTGATAGAGCGCACTGGCCCACTGATCCGATTGGTTGCCGGATGCCAACCGCTCAGCCTGGGCCGTTGCCCGCTCAACGACCTGAGGCAACGCGCCCTCTTTTAACTGGCTTTGCAGCGCATTGAGGTCAGCAATCACATCACCTTGTAGCGCAGGGCTGGCCTGTGACGAAAGAGGCCAAACGCTGAGTAATAGAATGCATAAAAGACGCTTCATACGGCTACCTCAACTCAAACTCGATCCGCTGGGTGGCATTGCGTAACCGATCGCTGGGTTCAAATTGCCACTTGGCAATCGCCTCCCGCGCGGCATCATCAAACACCCGACGCGGCTGCGCGCTGGTAACCCGTATAGAAGAGCTGTCGACACTGCCATCACGCCGAATCGTAAAGGCCACCTCTACAAAGCCTTCCATACCTCGGCGCTGGGCACGGGGCGGGTACTTTGGACCAACTTGGTTCGTCGGTGTCACTTGGCCCACATTCACCGGCTCATTAGAGGGCGCTGGCTGAGCTTCCGGGGCAGCTTCGCGCACGGCGGGTGCAGAATCCACTGACGCAGGGGCTGCTCTAGGAGCTGCCTCGACAGGTTGCTGTTGCGGGGTCGGCTCTGGTCTCGGCTCAGGAGTAGGTTCGGGCCGGGGTTCCGGTTTAACTTCCGTTAGCTCCGGGAGTTCGCTGTCCATTTCAACCGGCTCGACGGGCTCATCTGGCAGTTCCACTTCCGGCAGACTAATAGTGCTTTCCGCTACCGGAGGCGGCTCGGGTGCAGGCATGGGCGGCGGCGTTTGCTGGGGTGCCGCTTCAACAGGCTGAGGCGTGGGCGCCTCCTGCTTAGGGGCCACCTCCGGCGCTTCAATCATGGTCATCGCCATGCTCATGGTCAGCTCTTCGGGCTCCCGCTCTGGGGGAGCCACTAGCTGGGCAAGTAGCCAGAACAAGCCCACCGCCAGCACGACGCCTCCCAATAATGACAGCAGGTGGCGCATCATGACCCACTCCGACTCGCCGCCACCGCCACTTGGTCAACGCCCGCCTCACGTAGGCGATCCATCACCTCGATCAGCAAGCCCGTGGTGGATTCGCGATCCGCCTGAATAACCACCGAGCCATCATCACTTAGCATATCGGCTACCTGCTGGCCGACCCGATGGGCATCCACGGGACTGCCATCTACCCAGACTGCACCCTCGGGGGAAATCGCCACGAGCACCTGGGCATCCGGGCGCGGGGTGGCGGCGCTGGATTCCGGCCGCTCAATCTCGACACCGCTCTCTTTGACAAAGCTGGTAGTCACAATAAAGAAAATCAGCATGATAAATACCACGTCGAGCATGGGGGTAAGATTCACCTCATTGCTCTCAGCAGTCGCATCTATGGAACGACGTCTACGCATCACTCTCCTCCAGTGCCCGCGCCAGGCGATCATGCAGCCGCTGGTCTTCGCGACGGATGACGTGCTCTAAACGACTAATAAATAGCAGCCCTACTACGGCAATGGCCATGCCGGTCAAGGTCGGCAGTGTCGCCCGGGCAACCCCATCTGCCATAGCGCGGGCTTGATGGGTCTCGCTCAGCGAAAGGCTATCGAACACGCTAATCATGCCCGTCACGGTGCCTAACAAGCCTAGTAACGGACATAGCGCGACTAACAGTTTTAACCATGGCAAGGGTTTGCGCAGCCTGGCGACCAGCGCCTCGGCCCACACCTGACGCAGTGTCCGGGCACTCCAACTGGAGTGGTCACTACGTGCCGCCCAGCGGCGTAACAGTTGACGCCGTGCTATACGCCAAGTAATCCGGTAGTACCACCAGCGCTCCATAGCCATGGCAAACACCAGTACGGCCACGACGGCCAAAACCACCAGTACCGCGCCACCCGCCTCTACTAAGCGCTCAACGGGTTCGAGCCAGAGAGGAAGAGTGGACATGTTAATTCACCACGGGCGTGTGAGATTCCAGATGATCTGCCAGTGTCGCGCTCGCCTGCCCTTCAATCACGTGGGTCAAGTAACGGCTGCGGCCTGCCAAAGCGGTCTGTACAAACAACAGCGGTACGGCGGTAATTAGACCTAGTACGGTGGTCACTAGTGCCTGACTGATGCCGCCCGCCATAAGTTGCGGGTCGCCGGTGCCAAACACGGTAATCGCCTGGAAAGTCACGATCATGCCGGTTACCGTGCCCAGCAGGCCGAGCAACGGTGCTATCGCGGCAAGCAGCTTCACCATCGGCTGGCTGCGTTCCAACCTGGGCAACTCGGCCAACACCGCTTCATCCAACCGCGCTTCCAGCGCCTCCGGAGTTTGATGTTTATCCATGCCTTCAAAGCGCAGTAGCACCCGCCCCAACGGGTTATTGTCCCGCAACTGATCGAGGGATTGCCGCTGACGCTTTACGCGCAGGCTAACCAGCACTAGATAGAGATACTGCCCCAGACCGATGATCATACCCAGAATACCCAGCGCCACGACAACGTAGCCGACATAGCCGCCCTGCTGGAAACGCTCCCATAGACTGGGTTGCTGGGCCAAGGCCTCCAGCACGCTGCCCTGGGTAGGATCAATGGCAAAGACGCTGCTCTCGCCTTGGTAGTAATCCGCCAGTACCCCGCCAATGGCATCGGGGGTACGCGGCAGAACCACTAGGTTGCCGTCATTTTCACCGCGCTCTAAAAGCTCGTTCTCGGTAAAGGCCGCAAAATCGCCCAACCGCACCAACTCGCGGGCGGCCACCTCGCCGTTAGCATCGGCTACTGGCATTGAAAGCCGTTCGGCACGGCCGGTGCGCGCGGTTAGCGTTGCCAAGCGATCCACCACGTTTTCCAACTGATGGCGCTCAAGCACTTCCACTTCATCCAACCGCGGCGGCAGCGAGCCCTCCTCAAGGGTTAGCAGACTCTGTTCGCCAAGCGTGTTGCGAATCTCTGAGCTATGTCGGGCAAGATTGGCCAGCAGACCCGAGAGCGCTTCGCCCTGCTCTGCCTGGCGCTCGCTCAGCTCGCTAGCTTGATCTGTTTGCTCTGCCTGCTGCGCCTGTAGTGCTTCATGCTGCTGCTGGACATCTTCGTGCTCCGCGCGCGCCTGCTCCAGCGCGGACTCTAGCGCCTGCTGGTCATCCAGAAAGCTCATTAGCCGCTGCTGGTCTCGCGTCTCAGCAGCCTCACGGGCTTCACGCAGAGAAGTAGCGCTTTCGGTTTGCGCCATTGATACACCACTTACCGCTACCAGTCCCAATACAACACAGACATAGCCAAGTTGACGGAGTGTTAGTCGACTCATGGTTGCTCTCCCTGCAGGTCATTGGCACTGATCGAGAGCGGCAAGGTTAATAGATCAGGGGCGCGCTGATCTTCCGCCATACGCAGCCCACTGCGCACTTCACGCAGGTACTCGTCATCCAGCGGCTGCCATGCGCCGTTCTCAGCACTCCAAACCCCCCCCTCGCGGCCATCGGGGGTTAGGTAATAAAAGCCGATACGCCCGATGCGCAAGAAATCCACTTCGCGTTCGCGACCATCCTGACTTAAACGCCCCCGCCAGTTGTCCATCTCCTGACCATAATCGAGCTCAACGCGCCAGGCCTCTAACAGTCCATTAATACGCTCGATAGTGTTTTGACCTTGCTCGTCTGGCTGACGCTCAACCCGCGCCAACCGCTCTTCACGTAGAAACGGCAGGTCACGCTCAATCCAGCCGCTCAGTTGCTCGGCCATATTCTGTTCGATCACGGGCAGCGCTGCGCGGGTCTCTTCCAGCGTATCCAGCGCCGTCGCCAAACGCTGCTGACGCTCGGCCTCTTCCGCCAAGCGCCCGGACAGAGAGGCGTTATCAGCCTTCAACTGGCGGGTTTCGCGTTCCAAACGGCGCAACTCCTCCAACTGCTCCCGGGTCTGTTCATCGGCAGCATCAATCTGCTCCTGAAGCGCTGCCTGGGTTTGCTGGGCTTCGACACTTTCGGCCGCTTGAGCCACTGCTTGTTCACTTGCCATCAGCGTGCCACTGGTCAGCACTCCCGCTAGCCACCATCCACGCAAGGCAAAGAAAGGCCTGTTCAGCACGTCGACTCTCCGTCACTGAGTAGCGGGCGGCGAGCACCGCGCCACTAAAAACTAATTGGGTATTAGAACGATTTGCGTTTATCTTTTCCGGGACATAGCCTACCACTAATAGAATAAATGACAATATTTATCATTAACAATCAGTCGATTTCGTTGCCGCTGGAAGCACTCTCCTCCATCATGACCGGCGTCCTACTGACCACCTTGCGAGGGTCTCTGAATGGGGATAGCACCATTAGATAGTTACTCGGAAATGCCCTATGACTGCCGAAACACTAAATCAGCTACGTTCATAGATTTCGACACTTTCAGGATCGGAGCGAGCAGCGCTGGCTCATGAGCCTGAACGACCCACGAGATAATTCCGTTGAACAAGCCTGGAACGATGAAATCAGTCAGCGCGCCTTCATAGTCAGAAGCGGCAATGCCACCTTACTGAGCCGCGAAGAGTTCCGAAAGCAGATGCGCGAGAGGCTAGGTTAGTAACAGTGCGGGCAGTGAGAATACTGGAAGAAGCATCACAGGAAGCGATTGAAGCCGCAGCGTGGTCATCACATTATTACCACCTAAATGAATAGTCGTATCACGACGTCGTCCATTAATACCGGCGCGCTCTCGCTCGTAGTAGGTCACTTAGCGGTCGATGATCCGCCTCTACTGCCCCTCATCCATTACGTTTCGTAAAGTATCCCTGGCCAAATCTTCATTATTCATAATCATTGGATCTCGCTAGCCTTTCCTTGGTAACAAACCCACTAAGGAAAGATTCCAATGACATCAAATACAACCACAATCCCTCGTTTTCGCCCCGGAGTGACCGCCCTAGGGTTGCCTTTGCTTTTCATCGTTATGTGGAGCTCTGGCTACGTGGCTGGCAAAGCAGCCCTGCCCTTTGTCGGCCCGTACACCATGATCTTTCTGCGCTTCGCTAGTGCCGCCTTGGTTCTACTTATGGTCGCCGTTGCAACACGCGCACCGTGGCCAAAAACGTGGAAGGAGGTTGGCCACATTGCGGTTGTCGGGCTGCTGATTCAAGCAATGCAATTCTCGGGGCTCTATACCGGCATCAATCTCGGTGTGAGCGCGGGAGTTTCGGCACTCATTGTCGGCACAATGCCCATCTTCGTTGCACTTGGCGCCAGTGTTTTTCTTTCTGAACGCATCAAGCAACATCAATGGGTGGGCCTTCTGATTGGTCTAGCAGGTGTTGTGTTGGTCGTTTCGGAAAAGTTCTCTTTTGGGGAGGCAACGGTCGGGGGCTATATCGCGATTCTCTTCGCCCTACTTGGTATCACGCTGGGCACGCTTTACCAGAAGAAATTTTGTACAAGCATGGATCTACGTACGGGTGGATTCATGCAACTGAGTGTCGCAGCAACCTTTGCATTTGTTGCAGCCCATATACTTGAAGACCTGTACTTCCAAGTCACGCCTACTTTCTTATTCGCGACAAGCTGGATGAGTCTGGTGAACTCGATTGGAGCCATCAGCGTGCTTTACGTCATGATTCGTCGCGGCGAGGCAAGCAAAGTGGCCAGCCTCTTCTACCTAATACCCGGCATGACCGCCCTTATGGCCTGTGTGATTCTTGGCGAAACACTTCACCCGTTAGCCATGATTGGCTTTGCAGTCACCGCTTGCGGGGTTTATCTGAATAACCGCTAGCCGTTTCGCCTTGCCCCAATCACATAGCGCATGGCACTTGGAGAGACGCAACTCCTGCTCTCTGTTGTTCAGAAGAGTCCCAGCAGCGACGAATAAGCTGAATCAGCCACTCTACTTGGTGGGACTCGACGTTGGCAGCGATTTTAATGCTGATTCGAACATCCGGCAGCAAAGGGAGTTGTTGCTCATTTATCGGGGAGGCGAGCCCATACAGTGACGGGATAAAAGGGAGAGCGCTCACACCCAGGCCCGCTTTGACCGCTGCTAGTAAATCGCCTAAATCACGCGCCTCATAAGCTATGCGCCATTGCAGCTGACTGTGCTTGAGCCTGTTGATTTGCAGGTCTCGTAGTATGCACGGGGGAGAAAAAGCAACAAGTGGAATCTCATTACAGGATGCTAATAAAGAGTGTTGGGCTCCTACCCAGGAAAGGCGCCGGTCTGCCACATGTATGCTTTCTAGCACACTCGGACGCGATGTTTCGGGAATGTCGACAGCGATGACCATATCAAGCTGTCCATCATTGAGCTTATGTTGCAGTACCGTTGAGCGCCCTAGCTGAGGAATAATGCGAATTCCCTTTTGCTCAAGAGGCAAGGAGGCCAGCATGATCGGCAGGTAGTCTTGAGCAAAGTATTCCGACACTCCCAAGCGAATCTCTTTTGCAACTCCACGATACTGCCCGAGCTTATCGAAAGCTTCGTCGTTGAGGGCAAGAATTTGCCGCGCGTACCATAGAAAGAGTTCACCTGACTCTGTAAGGCGCCTTCGCCGCCCATGGGTCGCGAACAAAGTATTACCAAGCTGTTCCTCAAGACGACGCACATGGTGAGAAACAGCCGATTGAGTTAGATGCAAGACCTGCGCCGCTTCGGAAAACCCACCGCAATCGCTTATGGATACCAGCGTACGCAATAGTGTTGTATCTAAGTTGGCCTTACGTGCAGTCTTTATTATGTCTGCCATGCCCCCACTCTCCACAAATGCATGTTCTTTTATACGCTTGCGGGAGAATTAAGCGCAACCAGACAATTGGTTTTCTAGAAGAGATCGCCAAGCGGTGCTAATGGAATCGAAGCATTACTCAATACGTTTAAAGTTATCGGACATCAATGACGCTTAGCGCATACCTAGCCTGGATTATGGCCAGCCTTAAACGCTGTTGCCTTACTGAGAGATCAACACTAATTTACCACTACGTACTCTTTCGTCAGCGGCGCTAGAGGAAGCAGCCAAGCCTCTTCACGGGTCACCCATCTTGCCTCGGCAATTTCAGCCGCTGCCTCGACAGGCTCGTCGATAACAAGGCTAAACAGGTGCGCTTCGAGCATCATGCCCGGCTCATTGGCAGCGGGGGCGCTGTGCACACCTAGCGGAATCAGTTGATCTTCATTAACCTGCAAGCCTAACTCCTCTTTCAGCTCACGGCACAGTGCCTCTAGCTCGGTTTCACCCGCATCGATCTTGCCGCCGGGCTGCATAAAGAAGGACGTATTGTGCTTACGCACGAGTAGCAAACGACCATCGGGATCGCTCACCATTGCTGCGGCAATTTTCAATACGTTAGCGGGGTTGTCTGGCATACCTCCTCCTTTATGCGCCTTTATCTATACCACCAGCTTATCTACTACCCACTCATACGGCCATTAAAACGCCCAGTCGTCGTCTTCGGTGGCGACGGCTTTGCCGATCACGTAGGAGGAGCCGGAGCCGGAGAAGAAATCGTGGTTCTCGTCGGCGTTGGGTGACAGCGCCGCCATGATGGTTGGATCTACATCGGTGACGCTGCTGGGGAATAGGGGCTCAAAGCCAAGATTCATCAGCGCTTTATTGGCGTTGTAGTGAAGGAATTTTTTCACATCTTCGCTTAGACCTACCTCGTCATACAGTGACTCGGTGTAGCGCACTTCGTTGTCGTAGAGCTCCAGCAGCAGCTCGTAGGCGTAATCTTTGACTTCCTGCTGACGCGCTGGCGTTGCTTCCGCCATTGCCTGCTGGAATTTATAGCCGATGTAGTAGCCGTGTACCGCTTCGTCGCGAATGATTAGACGAATAAGGTCGGCGGTGTTGGTCAACTTGGCATGGCTTGACCAGTACATCGGCAGGTAGAAGCCGGAGTAGAACAGAAATGACTCCAGGAACACGCTGGCGACTTTGCGCATCAGCGGATCATCCGAGCGGTAGCGCTCTAAAATCAGCTCAGATTTCGCCTGCAGCGTGGGATTCTCTTCACTCCAGCGAAAGGCATCGTCCACATCACGAGTGGTGCAGAGCGTCGAGAAAATCGAGCTGTAGGAGCGCGCATGCACTGATTCCATAAAGGCGATGTTGGTGTAAACCGCCTCTTCATGGGGAGTGCGAGCATCTTCCATTAATACCGGCGCACCCACGCTGCTTTGGATGGTGTCCAGCAGTGTCAGGCCCGTGAAAACGCGGATCGTCAGCTGCTTTTCTTTCTCGGTCAGCGTATTCCACGACTGAATATCGTTCGACAGTGGCACCTTCTCGGGCAGCCAAAAATTACTGGTCAAGCGGTTCCACACTTCCAGGTCTTTATCGTCTTGAAGCCGGTTCCAGTTAATCGCATCAACCCGCGATAAACGTTGCATGGTATTCATATCACTCTCTCGAAGCCCGGCTGTGACAGCCGGGCTAGCAAAGCTTATTTATAAAAATTGGTTATAAAAAGCTTGTTTAAAAACGAATGCTCAATAACAGATACAAGGCGTATCGACAGAAATCAGTAACATTACAGCGTGCAGGAAACGCAGCCTTCTACCTCGGTACCTTCTAACGCACTCTGGCGCAGGCGAATGTAGTAAAGCGTTTTGATGCCTTTGCGCCAGGCGTAAATCTGCGCCTTATTGATATCGCGCGTGCTTGCGGTGTCCGGGAAGAACAGCGTTAGCGATAAGCCCTGATCGACGTGCTGCGAGGCTTCCGCGTAGGTATCGATGATCTTTTCCGGGCCGATTTCGTAGGCGTCCTGGAAGTAGTCAAAATTAGCTTCATCCAGGAAAGGCGCCGGGTAATAAACGCGTCCCAACTTGCCCTCTTTACGAATCTCGATTCTCGCCGCCACCGGGTGAATACTGGAGGTGGAGTTATTGATATAGGAGATCGACCCCGTCGGCGGTACTGCCTGCAGGTTACGGTTATACAAACCGTGGGCCATGACCGAGGCTTTCAGCTCCTGCCAATCGTCTTGGGTCGGCAGCGCGATACCGCTGCGCTCAAATAGCCCACGTACTTTATCGGTGCGCGGCAGCCACGCCTGATCGGTGTACTTATCGAAGAAGGTACCCGAGGCGTAGGTAGATTCTGCAAAACCCGCAAACGACTCTTTGTGCTCAATCGCCAAACGGTTCGACGCACGAATCGCATGGAAGGCAACGCAGTAGAAGTAGAGATTGGTAAAATCCAAACCTTCGTCAGAGCCGTAGTAGATGTGCTCCCGTGCCAGATAGCCGTGTAGATTCATCTGGCCCAAGCCAATCGCCCGCGACTTGGCATTACCTTCGGCAATAGAGGGCACGCTGCGCAGGTTACTCATCTCTGATACGGCGGTGAGGCCACGAATGGCGATTTCCACACTGGTACCGATATCGCCTGCGTCCATCACCTTGGCAATGTTCATGGAGCCCAGGTTACAGGAGATGTCCTGACCGATTTGGCGATAACCCAGGTCATCGTCATACTCGGTAGGCGTATTGACCTGAAGAATTTCCGAGCAAAGGTTGCTCATGTTGATACGGCCAGCAATCGGGTTGGCGCGATTAACCGTGTCTTCGAACATGATGTACGGGTAGCCCGACTCGAACTGCAGCTCGGCTAGAGTTTGGAAGAAGGCCCGTGCATTGATCTTATGCTTACGAATGCGCGCATCCGCAACCATCTCTTGGTACTTCTCGGTAACGCTGATGTCGCCAAAGGGCACGCCGTAAACACGCTCTACATCGTAGGGCGAGAACAGGTACATGTCGTCGTTGCGCTTGGCAAGTTCAAAGGTAATATCCGGAATCGTCACGCCCAGGGAGAGCGTTTTGATACGAATTTTCTCGTCGGCATTTTCCCGCTTGGTATCCAAAAAGCGCAGGATATCCGGGTGGTGAGCGTTAAGATACACCGCCCCTGCCCCCTGACGAGCCCCCAGCTGGTTAGCATAGGAGAAGGCGTCTTCCAGCAGTTTCATAATCGGGATGATGCCCGATGACTGGTTTTCAATACGCTTGATGGGCGCACCCGACTCACGAATATTACTGAGCAGAAACGCCACGCCGCCGCCGCGTTTGGAGAGCTGGAGGGCCGAGTTAATCGAACGGCCAATCGACTCCATATTGTCTTCGATACGCAGTAGGAAGCATGACACCAGCTCGCCGCGCTGCTGCTTGCCACAGTTCAAAAAGGTGGGGGTCGCCGGCTGAAAGCGGCCGCTAATGATTTCATCCACCAGCGACTTCGCCAGCGTTTCGTCGCCCCGCGCCAGGGTTAGCGCGACCATGCAGACGCGGTCTTCGTAACGCTCTAGATAGCGCTTGCCGTCGAACGTCTTCAGCGTGTAGCTGGTGTAGTACTTAAAGGCGCCCAAAAAGCTAGGGAAGCGAAACTTATATGCATAGGCCTGTTCGAACAGCGCCTTGATAAAGGCGAAGCTGTACTGGGCCAGCATCTCGGCTTCGTAATACTGCTCTTCGACCAGGTAATCGAGTTTCTCCTCTAACGAGTGGAAAAACACCGTGTTCTGGTTAACGTGCTGCAAAAAGTACTGGCGTGCCGCTTCGCGATCTTTATCCAGCTGCAGCTCGCCATTGGCACCGTACAGGTTGAGCATGGCGTTAAGAGCGTGATAGTCCAGCGTGCGAGCTTCTGTCTTCGCCGCTGGCCGCTTGGCCTCACCGTTTTTAGTGGATACGTCGTTCGAGACTGAGTCTTTCGGCGCTGAGTCTTTCAGGGCTAGGTTTGTCGTTTCCAAAACTCTTCTACTCCTTGACGGACATTGGCCACGTCATCGTCGGTGCCAAATAATTCGAATCGATACAGCAGCGGCACTTGGCATTTTTTCGCAATAATGCGGCCAGCAAGGCCATACGCTTCGCCAAAATTTGTATTTCCCGCTGCAATCACCCCCCGCAGGAGGCTTCGATTATGTGTGTCGTTAAGAAAATGGATCACCTGCTTGGGCACCGCACCCTGCTCGCTTCCCCCACCATAAGTGGGGGTAATTAAAATATACGGCTGGGTGACTCGTGGAACAGGCTCATCTCGATTCAACGGCAGTCGCTTTGCGGCAAAACCAAGTTTTTCTACAAATCGATGGGTATTGCCTGATTTTGTAGAGAAGTAAACCAAACTGCCGGCGATAGGTGAAGGTGAGCAACTTGCCAGCATTGGGATGACTTAAGCCAGCGCTTGAATGCGGTCTGGGCGGAAACCCGACCAGTGATCCTCGCCGACGACTACGACAGGAAGCTGGCGATAGCCGAGAGCTTCGACTTCTTCTTGGGCACCGGATTCGGCGGTAATATCGATAACAGTGTAATCAAGCCCCTGCTTGTCGAGCGCGCGGTAAGTCGCGGTGCATTGAACACAAGCGGGCTTGCTATAAATTTGGATTTCCATGGCTATTTTCCTTTTCATAGCGGCATTTTTCGGGTAGGGCACATCTAGTGCCTGCCCTCTCTAAAAGATACGACGCATACTATATATAGACCAATGAAAAATCAATTCAAGCATATGTGGTATTTTTCATCCACAGGATATTGACAGCTAATGCCCAACCCTGCCCCTAAAACACTGTCCCAGGCAATAAAAAACCGCCCACTAAAAAGTGGACGGTTTTTAACAGCGCCGTGAACCGGCGCAGTTAGCGGCTCATAGCAATATTAGCTAATCGCAGCTTGATAACGACGCTCAACGTCTTCCCAGTTAACTACGTTAAAGAACGCAGCAATGTAGTCAGGACGCTTGTTTTGATACTTCAGGTAGTAGGCATGCTCCCAAACATCCAGACCGAGCAGCGGCGTGTTGCCGTGCATCAACGGGCTGTCTTGGTTCAGGGTATTCTCTACCACCAATTTCTTTTCAGGAGTAATGGAGAGCCAGGCCCAACCACTGCCGAAACGGCCAAGGGCGGCTTTTTTGAATTCTTCTTTAAAGGCTTCCAGGCCACCCAGCTCAGCGTCAATCGCCTTTGCGACATCACCCTGGGGATTACCACCGCCGTTAGGCGACATCATTTGCCAAAACATGGAGTGGTTGGCATGACCGCCACCGTTATTGATAACGGCTTGACGCTTGGCTTCTGGAACACGATCCAGATTAGCGACCAGCTCTTCGACAGGTACATCTTCAAGACCTGTGCCTTCCAGCGTGGCGTTCAGGTTGTTGATGTAGGTTTGATGGTGACGAGAATGGTGAATTTCCATCGTCATCGCATCGATGTTTGGTTCGAGAGCGTCATATGCGTACGGCAATTCGGGTAGTGTATGTGCCATATCATCATCTCCTTGAGTGGCTTTCGTTGCTTTCACTTATCTATGTGCGGTCAGCCCGCAGCTTTTTCAACCACCGGGGTGGTTTTTCTTACCTTTTGCCCCAGTACTTTAGTCAACTATTGCCAGTTTACCTAATACACCCGCCAAAAAAAAAGCCGACTTCTGGCGAAGTCGGCCCACCGCTATTGAATCACGGTATTGTTTACAGCTTGCTCTCAAGTTCCGGCAGGATCTCAAACAGATCCCCCACCAGGCCGTAATCCGCCACCTGGAAAATCGGTGCTTCGTCGTCTTTATTGATCGCGACGATCACCTTGGAGTCTTTCATGCCCGCCAGGTGCTGAATGGCACCGGAAATACCCACGGCGATATACAGATCTGGGGCAACGATCTTGCCGGTCTGGCCAACCTGCATATCGTTGGGCACAAAGCCTGCGTCTACCGCGGCCCGGGAAGCACCAATGGCAGCCCCCAGCTTGTCGGCAATGCCGTCGAGCAGCTTGAAGTTTTCGCCGTTGCCCATGCCGCGGCCGCCGGAGATCACCACCTTGGCTCCGCCCAATTCGGGACGATCTGACTGCGCCAGCTCCTCTTTGACAAAGCTGGACTGGCTGTTGTCCACCACTACGTCGACGGCTTCCACCGTCGCGCTGCCGCTGGTGCCGACCGCATCAAAGCCGGTGGAACGCACGGTGATGACCTTGAGCACATCGTCGCTTTTCACCGTCGCAATGGCGTTACCGGCGTAGATCGGACGCTTAAAGGTATCGGCGCTGTCCACGGCGATAACGTCCGACAGCTGGCTAACATCTTTTAGCGCGGCTAAACGTGGCAGCACGTTTTTGCCGGTAGTGGAGGCGCTGGCCAGCACGTGGGTGTAGCCATCGGCCAGTTCGACCAGCAGCGCGCCCATGGGCTCGGCCAGCTGGTGGGCGTAAACGGCGTTATCCGCGACGCGGACTTTGCTTACACCGTCAAGTTTGGCGGCGGCTTCGGCGGCGGCTTGAACCCCTTCACCGGCCACCAGAACGTCAATATCGCCACCGATGGCTTGGGCGGCCGCTACGACGTGGGCGGTGGCGCCGGCCAGCTGGCCTTCGTGTAGATC
>Ga0208919_1000400_pt1 | contig 30485 bp, 27 predicted proteins | sample 4_EtaG_FD_184076 | JGI IMG/M metagenome (GOLD analysis project Ga0208919, IMG submission 184076) | Marine viral communities from the Subarctic Pacific Ocean - 4_ETSP_OMZ_AT15127 metaG (SPAdes) (version 3) | ecosystem: Environmental > Aquatic > Marine > Oceanic | place: Pacific Ocean | collected...
ACCTTCTTTGCCAAATCCATTCTACTCTGTGTTTTCTTAGAAACCATACACCTATCTAACCTCTTTCTACTATAGAAAGAGTATCACACTATACTCCGTATGTCAACTGGAATTAATTCAACGAGGCGTGTCTACTCTTCCTCGTCTGGAATTGTGTAGAACGATTCTGCATCGCCTTCGCGCTTGTCGAATTTGAGGATGACTTCTTCTTCCATGATCTCGATCACCCTATTATAGAATTTTTCATCTTTCAACTTTTCCAGCCAATTGGCTGCTTGAAATTTAACAGTCTCGCCATTGGTGTGGTGTAGAGAATACCATGCTCCCGAGGAGGTCAGATTGGCAGTGCCCTTGATAGCCTCAAGCCAACTCTCTTGGTCCTGAATGCCAACGTCGTCTCCCCAAAGAATCTTAAAGGCACACTGTCGACCTTGCGTCCCAAAGCGACTCTTTTCAATCTTTGCCTTTACCTCAGAACCAATTCTGAACCCCTTGTCGTCCATGACGAAACTAGCTTTTGCCTTTCGACCGGTTAGCCAGACTCTCAACGAGTAGGCATAATTTGCTGCCTTGCCTCCGGGTGTGAAATATGGTGTGGTCATAGCTTCAGCCACATTGGACGTAATGTTCGTCTTAAGCTGGTTCAATATAAGCAGTGTACTTTCCCTGTTGGCAATTCGCACTGTTAGTTTTTGAAACGCTTTCGACAGAATGCGCGGCTTTACAGCCATTGAAGACTGTGGGTTGAAATCTCCCTGCAAATCGGCCATGGCTGGTGTGAATGCTAGAGAATCCCAAATGAAAAGCATTCGATTCTCGTTCAAGTTGAGTAAGCTTTCAATTTGCTCCAAAACGGTCTCGCAGTTGATAGCTTGCACATAAATAAGCTTATCCAAATCGCATCCTGCACGAAGCAAGAACTCTGGGTCAATGGCGGACTCTGAATCAAAATAGATTACATCGATGTCCTTCTTTTGTGCGTTTGCTGCAATTTGAGCAGCCATGTAAGATTTGCCTGTTGATTCCAAGCCTGCGATCTCTACGATCTTGCCTGTCGGAATACCAGCCAACTTCCCTCTACAGATAATTGAATCAAGCCAGCGTGAGCCGGTTGAAATCCAATCATGCACTTCTGTAGGATTATCATCATTCAAGTTGTGGGCGACTGTTGCACCTGCACCCTTATTGAGGATGTTTTTCAGATCTTTCGGGGACAGGCGCCCCTTCTTGGTCTCATTTGATTTTTTACTCGATCTCACTATTTCCTCTCAGTATAAAAAAGAAGGGGGAGCAACGCTCCCCCAAAAAGCTAGCTTCCCAAAAGCTCCTGGAACGCTTGGTCAACAGTATCAGAGGTAGTTGCACTATTAGTAGTACCATACTTCTCTGTCTCTGTGGAGCGCTGTTCAGCGCCGTCGTCGCCAGACAAGAACTCGTCCAGCATACTGCCAACCTCTTCAGGGGCCTTTCGCTCGAAGAGGTCATCCATGTCAGGAATAGCCTCTAGCGTGCTAGCACACTGGTCATCATCCATGTCGTCGAACAGTTGGGTGGAACGTCGACGAGGGGTGATTTTAGTCTGCGGGAACGATGCTCCTGCAGGCTTACCATAGACAATGACCAAATCGGTACCCGATTCCGGATCAGTGATATCACCGTATTCCGGATTGAGCACCAAGTTAAGAAGAGTCTCGTATACAGTTTTGCTGTAACCCCAAACCTGGACTCCTCTATCTTCTTCGCCTCGGACAATTACCGGGGAAAAGAAACGCTGCTTTGCCATCAAATCCTTGGCTAACTTGCGACTTTCCTCAGTACCTTCTCCGAAGAGCTTACGAACGAAGGAATCAAGCGGATCATCCTCTCCAAAGTTCTTCTTTGGAGACAAAAACCCTGGCTTGGTGCCAACGTTATAATGAAACCAATAGTCCTTGAAGGGATCCCCATCGGGAGTTGGAAGAATGCGAATTGTCTGTTCGCCGTCCTGTGGGCGCCAAAAGTTAGCGTTTCCGCCATTCACCCCTCCGCGGTTTTGTAGGTTTCCCTTGCGTTGTTTCATCTTATCCATATCAATTGCCATTTCATTTCTCCTTTATATTAACAATTTCCTATACTGTAGCACAGGTAGCAGCCGTTGTCAACCAAAAAATTAACTTTTTTTATCGTCCTGGACATGAGAGCTATAATGCATCAAATATCCGTAATTTTTGTCATAATTGGTCGAATAAATGCCGTAACACGCAGTTACTTCGTCAGAGGTTCTGCTTTTCACGTTTTCCTTTATAGTCCTGAACAATCCGCTACTCTTATTTAATTCATCTTCATTGATAGCATAATAATACCTTATTTCTCTAGGTTTTTCAAGGGAAAAAAACATATTTTCTTTATTATTTTCCACATCCATCACTCCGATTGTAGCAATTCTGGCTGTTTCTGGTAGGGAGGCAAGTGTGTCATCAATAGACTTGGTGTTCTCAAAAACATTTATCATGTGGATTGTTGACACCACCATTTCATTCAATTTGTTGTGGTAACCTATAATCGGAAGCTCGCCCAAAATGTTTTCCAATTCTGAATTGTCGACAATAATCATTTGCTTGAAAACTCCAGACCTTGTGTATTCTTGAAGCACCATGTAAGTTACTCGCTCTTGCAACTTTTTGGTTTCTCCCAACAAAGAAGTGTCTGGTTTGATATATAACAAACTAACGCTTTTTGCATTTCTAGCTACTTGTTCCAAAAGCCTCAAGCACATGCCACTAATGGTTCCGCCGCCGCCTAAAACAAACAACACGTCGCCGTGCAGATCTCTCAATTCATATTCGTATGATGGGCAAGCTTCTTCGTAATCCTCGTGTTTATCTTGCTTGGGCACCAATACAGATTTTTGTGAATCGTGTGGGGACGTATCAAAATAATAACATTCGTATTGTGGATATGCCTCAAATGCTGCAGCAACGTTGCAACCCGCTTGGCCTAGGCCTACAATTTTATCCATAAATCTTTCATTTCTCCAAAGTTTTTACCCGCCTTTGCGGAGGATTGAAATAATCCAAATTCAGTATCTGCAAACAAGTGAAAAATCTCATTTATTTTATGTTCGTCTTCTGGTGACATGTCCAACACGATGGAGTCATGTATCATGAATGCGATATTTGTTTTATAGTTCTCCAAAAATTTATCAAGTTTAATGGCCTGTCTTAAGACGATATCGCTACAAGTGCTTTGGATTATATAGTTCAAAGCGTGGTATTCATCTGAATCTATTTCTCTGCCGAAAGGAGTTGTTACATGTGTGTTGTGCCAATGCTTTTTCAACACCTTGTCTCTGTCATAAACGCGCTTGGAGGCGGAATCTTTTGAGTGGGGGTTATAAAGCCATGCAAATATTCTCTTTTTTGCTTCCTCGCGGGTGGTGGTTCCGTGATATACGTGTGTTGCGTTAAAATCGTGTATATCTTCTGTTGGCTGTTCTTTATCTAGCAAACCAGTCAGAGCCCTCAACTCCGCAGCATTGTAATCCAATTCAACAAACCAGCCATTTTTTGGCTTTAGAATCTTTCTATATGAACTATCCATCGTAAGAATTGGAAAACTATTTTTTCTAGTGGTAAGGCGGCCAGTCTTTGTTCCAAATATATTATAATCCACAACAGGATTTGTTGTTTTTATTTTTTTGCAGAATTGGCGAACCTTGTATTCACTCAGTCGACTCTTCAATTCCTCGGTGTCGACATTGAGAGTTTGTGACTTTATTTTGCCAACCAACTTTGTCATGTCAAGCAAAAAATCATAATTTTCTGGACGGGAGCATATCTCCAAAGTGTGTTCTGTTATCTTGTTTTTTATCTCGCAGTATTCTTTCAAGAATTGTTCTGGTACGAGATCGAAAAAGCAATTTTTACTTAGATCAACCCTGGCCTCATGAAAGGATCTGAGAAATGCCTTTAGCCTTTCTGTTGTTTCTTTCCACTGAGTTAAAAACACGGGAGGGCACATCTCAGTTAATGACTTGCTGCCACAATAAAGACTGGCGTATTCAATATTTCTGTCTGCTAGGAAATCTGAATATTTCCATGTTTTTGTCAGGTTCTCTGGCAGCTTGTCATAAACAAGGTTCCCGTCGACGTAAACACCTACACAATGTTTTTTATCATCTAAAGCTTGAAAAAGCATTCCCTATCCGTAAAGTCTAAATCCGTTTGTTGCTTCGCCTTCGCCAACAATTCTCTCGCTAAAGCTTCGTACTTCCTTATCAAGATAATCAACAGATCTTTCATACTGATAGTGTTTGTATATTTTCTGCGCTTTTCTCACTTTTGCCTCGAATTGACTTTGACTCATACTTATTGTACTCTCTTTTGCTCGAATATACAAGTAAAATCTTAACCAAAAGTTCGCATCGAAGTCTGCATTGTATTTTTCCATCGTAATCGGGGCGCGGCGGAGGACGCATTTATTCGTGCTTGTCGCCGTGATTGTCGGCTTGATGTAACTTGGGTATATCAAAACATACTCATTATACCACGCAAACATTCTAGCTTTAAGCTCTGTGATATCATATACATGAGATTTTAAATAATAATCTGAAAAAAACGTTTTCGGGGTTGTTCCATCCATGGCCATGTGTTTTTTCATTGGTTCCGAAGCCAAATCGGCAACAAGCCTCCATGGTGCGTTTTTATCCACCAAGAAGCCATGTCTTTTAGCCATGTATCGGTATGTGTTAAAGTTTGGGCTTTTAATATATTCCGTGTGCTTTACGAGATCATCGGAAAAATCACCCAAACCTATATCAATCACCACGCCGCTAGTTCTGTGTGAGCACAGATTGGACTTTACATATGCAGTTTTGGTGATTGGCATCTTGCCGTTTGTCATATGAACCGCTTCCGCGAACAATCTCACAAAATCCCTAAAATCCATCAAAGAGTGTTCTCTTTGGTTTTCTTTTAAAAATACCGAGCCGAGAGAGTTGAAGAACATCGTCATATGGCGGTGATATAGATTGTTGACGCCAGTCCACCCTCGGCGGGGATTGATTGACGCTAGCGGATCGTCTTCTTGCGCGTCCGGGCAACTTCGAAGGGCCATTAGAGCTTTATACTCTTCGTTGAATTCTTTAAAGGCCGCGGCTACTGGGCGCAGGGCTAGGACTTCATCTGAAGACTTGTTACCGGCAATTGTGCTGAGAAACTTTGCGCCTCCGAGGTATACCGTCTCGCCATCATAATTTATTTTTCCATATAAAGGGGCTTGGTACCAAAAGTCTATTGGCTTTGGGCCGTCAGCAGGGTAAGCGCGTTGGGCATAGAATTTTCTCTCCAAAAAACAGCCCTGGGATCCTAGGTTGTTGTTTCCTAGAGCCGTGTGATATTGTGAATTGTTATAGGCCATGTTCACACTCTCCTAAATATAAGTTTCGTCACCCAAAAGGGATTCCACGCCGTCGCCAGGGGAAGAGGGGAGGGCTCCTATGATCTCGGTTGGCATATTATATTCACCTTCTTCTTTCTCAAGACCGTGACTCTCCCAAAGAGCTACAATTTGAGTATCAAAGTCGCCCTCGTCAATGCTATTGTTGACCGATATGATTCTATGATATCCCCCCAGACCCAAGGATCGAGCAATAGTTTCGCTTTGTTTTGGATTACCCAAACCCATCATTGTCGGGTTAACATATATTAACTGACCAGGTTCAAAATAAACATTTCCAAACATGGTAATCGTCACCTTATAATGTTCTCTCATATCCCTAACGCCACTGGATGCAATCTTATATGCGTGGATTGATGGGTTGTCTAGCTTAGAAAAGCTGATGTTTTTAACCAGACCCCTGTCGGCGCCGATATAAAAATGATGCAAACCTCTGCCGCGGTCGGTGTCCGGATTCGCAGTCAGTGCTCTTGGCATATAACTGAGTGCGTATATCAGCCGATAGGTGTGCCATGGTTTTTCTGGAGATGAAGACTTTTTGGCACCCTCGATAGCTGAAGCTGGTGAGGCCAAATATCTAGTTAGGGAAGATGATTCACCTTCTCTACTTTTCCTCAGTTCATCATCGAGGTCCAATACGTCCGTTCTTCCGCGGGGGCCGAATTGTGTTCCACCCTCCGTGTCCATGCCAGTTATTTCGCTCAATGGTTGTTCAATCGTAAAGTCTTTCATAGAAATTCTAGAAATCGGCATCGCAGAGCCGGCATAGCAATTTCTACCAACGGCGACCATTACTAGATCTTCTAACAGCATTTTGACGAATCGATCAAAAGTCAAAATATCAACTTCTTTGGAAGTTATGTTTTTTGTCCACCATTGGCTGAAATAGCGCATGGAGACGGGGACGTCTGCCAAGTTAACCTCAATAGTGGGGAAGTCGTTTTCAGTTTCTGCCATTGTTGTCGAATATGGGTCATGAAAACGGATTGGGCCCAGAAGCAGTTTTGGTTCCTTGCTTTTAGCTTGGCCACCATCCTCTGCGTCTTCGGCAAACGGATTGCCCTTTAATATCTGGAGGGCACTCTCAAGTATGTCTCCTAGAAAAACAAACATTATTTGATGCCGGCCGTGGGGGACATCTCCGCAATTTATCTCCGACACCTTGACAATTTGTTCTTGAATTTCTTTTCTAAAATTTTTCCGACCCTTGCCCGAAACGAGAGCATCGATGGCGAGACCTTTTGTCGGTGATTTTGATTCCGGATCTAGATTCTGTATCATCTTGTCATTGATTTCTTCCGTTGTCTTAAAAGGGTTTTGGATACACTTGGGCGCCCAGGAGTTCCAGCCGGCGTCGAGTCCGCCGTCTCGTCGGATCTTCATATTTTCCGGGCTCAATGGGTTTCCGCCGGGATATGCGCGGCGTTCGAGGGCCCTGTTTCGTATATCATCTAATTGTTCCTGATCTTTGGTATCCTCATATTCTTTGGCGCCGTCGACAAGTGCTGGCTCTCCTTTCTTGTTCAATTTGTATGCGGTTTCAGCAGTGCCGGCCATTCTGACCATCTTGTTTTGAAAGTCGTTGGAAAGTTGATAATCCTGTCCCGTTGTTTTTTGCTGATAAATGCCGACGAGGCGCTCGTCAACTTCTATTACATTAACGCCCCGGGCTGGAGTCGTGGTTTGGGCGTCATCTCCTTTGGAGAAAAAGCCGTCGTGGATGGCCGTGATCAATCTTTTGTGGTGCCGATACCTTAGTTTCATTTTGGCCTTTTGCAGAATATGTTTTTTTTCATATGCATCTTTCAAGCTTCTTGGGGCCTTTGAGGTATGTAACAAGGTCCTGGCGTTGTGGATGCGCGTTGAGACGCGGCTTTCCCCTTGAGATTCATAAGCAATTGCGGCTGCGCTTTGGAGATTTAAATCCTTATTTTCTGACCCGAAACCGGGGGTGTTATTAGCTACTGGCGGGGTGTCGGAAACAACCTTTTTGCCTGATGCGGCATATGGATTGTATTGTCCTTTATGCGGATGACCTTTTCCGGGCTTAGAGCGTTCTCTCCTCTTTTTGAGATCGTCGGCGTATTGCTCTAGCTTTCCAATTTGTTTTTCCAGATCTCGGATTGCCTTGGCGTCAATGTAGTCGTTGACATCATTATAAAACAAGTCGCTTTCTTTCGAGCGCCATTGGCTATTAAGCCTCCCAACCCAGTTCACTTCTAATTCCAATGTTCCGTCTTCATGGAATGTGAATGTGTGGTGCACCAAGGAGAGATAAAACTCTGCCTGACTATTGACAAGTGAGGAGTAAGCATCCAGATCATCTTTATCGACAAGGTTCTCCTCTTCTTGAATCTTTGAGAGATTCTTGGCCCAACCCACAATTGCCTTGATCTCGCAAAAAGCCGGGCGGAAGTCTTCCAGGTGTGCTTTTTCGCCTTTCTCCACGTTCTTGCTCAGGTCGGCCTCCCTTATTAAACTGCCGCCGGGCTGGACGATATCCATCCATCTCCAAGGAAAGTGTGTGCCGTTTAATGGATAGGTTCTTTGCTTAACTAGGGAGTTCACACCGGTAAAATAAAAAGAAGCGTTGGCTTTAAAAATCTCTTTCTGCACCATGTCCTTTCCGTCAAAATTAAAACTAAAATTTTTAAGCCCCATGTCGTCATATACACCGCCTTCCTCTAGAATTTTATCAATAGCGCTAGCGTGAGTGTTGATGGGCAAGGGCATCGGCACGGTTAATTGTCTACTTTCTTTATAATTTCTTCCGGTTTTAAACTCTGGTCCGAAGTCGGCGAGTACATGATTGTGATGAACCTTAAAGAACTGCACTGTGGGTACCACGTAGGACATTACATGTGGCTTAGTTTTATAAATTGCATCAGCATTGCCCTTGGAAAATAAGTTTGACATTACGTCTGGAGAGCCTTTCAACAAAATCATATTTTTGTATTCTCGGAAGTCGGCATTCTCCGCGGAGTCCCAACTATGAAGGGCCACCTTCTTGCTCTTTTTGCCCGGCTCTTTCTTTGTTTGTTCGATGATTCTACGTCGAGCAGTAAGACGCTCGATGTTGTCAATCAAGAAACATTGTTCTTGCCAGTTGCGTTCTTCCAGGGCTGAAACATATTCTTGCCTTTGTTCCGCGTCCGAAAGATTCGGGGCGTGAAGATTTGTAAATTCTTTAAATTTTCCGCTTTTTTTGTTTTTGCCGGCCACCGCTCTCTCCTCAAATAAGTCTACACGTCAAAGTAGCCCAGAACACGTTCAAGCGGCTCTGGGATTTGTAAGACATCTCCTAACTTGACATGCGACTCAGTGGGTTTCTTATTAAACCAAGCTATGATCCACCAATATCCTGGATCTCCATAATATTCAGCAGCAAGTTTCCAATATCTGTCGCCGGTCTCCCAAACATGACCGAATGTCTTTAGGTTTTTCCTTTGAGTCTTCGTTGGGTAGTTTAAAACAGGCGTTTCGAACTGCCTTATAAACCTCTTTCCACGTTTATCAAGTTGCTCATCATACAAATCGTTATCATTGTACTGAACTTTTCTGCCGCTATATCTTCCTACTGCCATTATTCTTTATCCTCCAGAATTTCTTCTGCGGTCTTTTGCGCCATGGCACCAACTCCGCCGGCCGCCGTCGCGAAGCCGTCGCCGTCCGTGGATCCATCATTTTGATCTAGTTGTTCTGTGAACACGTCGGCGCCGCCTTTTTTTGTGACTATCAAAGGATTATCATCGTTTTCCTGATTATTGCTATAGTTGTCGGATACCTTCGCAAAGCCAGAGTCCATGCCATATGGGTGCAGCGGATTCATTGCGCGGCGGTTCTTTGCACTTCCTTCCCACCCCAGCGGATGTGTATGAATAACATAGAAAGTGCAGTTCAGGCCGATTGTCTTGGGATAAATCAAAGGGCCGTCGTCGCCTGGGATCACTATATACCCTGCATCACTGTCTGGCGCCACTGTGAGGCCATCGACTCTTCCCACCAATCCACTGTCCAAGACTCCTAGTTGAGCCGGAGATCCGCCGCCGTTTGTAGCGGAAGTGGTGTCCGTTTTAAGCATATTGGTACCCTGGGTGACATCCTGAATCAAGTTGGCAAACTTAAGCTTCATCAGCGGTGGTGTGGACATAACCTTCACCTCACTATCGGTATCACTATATGATGGGTAGAGCATTTGAATCAAGCTGCTTAGATTCTTTTGATTCTCGGCCGCTTCCATGACGCTGTTGCTTACCAAGTTCCAACCCAAGGTGATTGATCTGGTGGTGTTCTTGAAAGTGTGGATTGGATCCATTCGTCCAAGCGCGGATTCCATGTTCCATTGCGAGTTATACTGTTCCGCATAGTTTGTCAAAAACGCCTTGAAGCCAACAGTCTTTCCAGAAGGCAAGTGGCCGAACTCAAGCCGCAAACCGCTGTTGTACAAAAACCGGCTGTCGTCTTGCGCGAAGCCGGCGAGAACTTTCGCTACGTGGCGACGGCCTTCGGCGGTATCTGGTCCTTTCACTTCTTTGCCATCTTGCCTGTTCCTATCTAGGAGGAGTTGCGTACTTTTCTTTGGTAGATCTGCTGTCATTCTATCTTATTCCTATTCTATTAAACATTCACATCCATCATACTCGCCAGGTGATCCGACACCGCGGTACCGAACGTCTTGTTGTTCAACTTCATTGTAATGTTTACAGGGCCTCCTCGGGCCTGGCTTCCGCCGCCCTGGGAGCGGATGGCGTTGATCAATTCTTTAAGGGGGTCTCGCACATCTTGCGCTCTCACAATTGCTGCAGAGTACTGGCTCGCTGCTGAAACGAGTCGTACCGTGTTGCTGATATCTTCAAGACCTTCCAATCTAACAACTGCGTTGATTGTTTCCTTGAAATTATCCATTGCTGTGGAAACGTTGATAACTTTGTCTGTCGGCATGTTTTCAATTACTGCGCCAAGGGAGTTCATGGCGCCGGCATAGTTTTGGATGTTCTCGGTTGATTCCTGGTCACCCATTCCTCTGAACTTTCCTACCAAAAGGCCGATTCCTGCTGCTGCTGCGCCGACTCCGATAAGAAGGGCGCCGGCTTGAATTCCGAAACCCCTTAAGGCCGTGCCGGCTGCGGTGGCTGCAGGGGTCGTCGTGGCCAATGAAGCGTTGAGGCCGGCGTTTGCTCCGGTGGCAGCGGTTGCCGTAGTGGCAACGTTCGTGTTGGCCAGCGATTGTGCTGCAGCCTGGCCTGCTGCCCTGCCCATGGCTTTTCCTAGGAGCCAAGTTCCACCAGTTAGTGTCGCAAAGACACCGATAATCCCGGTAGCCACCGCCATCGTGTTGTTCAGGTAAGACATCAAGTTACTAATTCCAGTCGATAACTGGTTAGCTCCCACAGCCAATTCCTCAACGGAAATGGCCATCTTTTGCATAATTGTTGTATTCTGCATTGAAACCTCGTTCAATCTTGCCTCTGATCCGGCGGCATTCATAGCCTCTGAACTAAACTGGCTTAAATCATTATTCAATAATCTCATGAGAGAGTCAGTGTCTTGGATTCCTGAATTCATTGCAATTGCTTTTGCCAAGAACCTGGATTGTGCGGATCCTGCTTTGTCCGTTATTTCTGCGTACCTGCCGCTTGCGATGATTGCCTGTCTAACAACTTGCAACCTCTGCGAATCTGTAGCAGTCATCATTGTCACCGTGTTCAAATACGGGCCGCCCAAAATAGCGTTCAATGCACCTACCTTTTGGGCTGCATCTTCGAACGTATCAAATCCTTGAGAAATGCCGATCAATCTCTGCATCTCCATTCCTGTAGCCTTAGCCTGGGCGGCTAATTTTCTAAATTCATTCGTGGCAGTGGAGCCGTACTGTGCGAGGCGTGGGGCAAGGGCTCCTAGTTCCTGAGCTAATCTTTTCGGTGGGATGCCTATGTCAGTTCCCAACTGCACCATGTCCATGGAGAACTGTTTCGCCTGGCCGATTCCCATACCGAACGTCCTTGTCAGTGTATCCATATTGGCGGCAGCGGTTGATCCAGAGACTCCGGCCTTTCCCATCTTGGCAACGAGGCCCGATAGCTCTACTTGTAAGTTTCTACCTAAGTGAGAGAACTGGGACATTTCGGTGTACAACGATGACATGGCGCCCTGGGCTTCTGATAATGAAACACCAAACTGCCTATTTGTCATGGAGACGCCCTCTAGTACTGCGTCATATTCTCTTCCTGCTCCTGTAGCTGTTCTGAAACCAACCTTTAATTCATCAAACCTGGTAATCATCAATATGGTTGATTCGACCACTTTCATGGCAACCATCGCGATGGCGTTCATCGGGGTGGCCATGGCTGTCATCTCGCCGCCTACAACGGAAAGAGCTTGTGAAAAGCCCCCTGTTTCTTGGGCGGCACGGGCGAAGGTGCCAATGAAAGTGGTCTGCCAAGCTGAATCCAGGCCTGTCAGCGTAGAAACAATGTTCCTAGTTGAGTTGGCCAATTCGTTTGTAAGCTGTTGGGCCCTTCTTTGTTTTGTAAGGTTGCTATCGAGGACCCTTCCCTGGTCGCGGAGTTGATCAGCCACCGCCTGGGCACTGGCGACCTCTTGCTGTTTTGTTGCCAACTGTTCCGATGATACGCCGGCAGTTTGACGCAATGTTTCCAACTCGGCGGCGGATGTGGAGGCGAGCTGTTGCTGAACTGCAGAGAGGTTTTGTATGGTGTCAAGTTGTTTTTGCCTTAGCCCCAGAACGCGCTCGTAGGCGGCCCTCTGATCTTCAATGGCTACATTGGACTGTTGTATAGCAGCAAATCTTTCTTGCTCTTGGCGCAGTTGTTCCTTGACAACAGCAAGTTCAGCTTGTCTTTTCTGAATAGCTTCTTGTAATTTGCCAATATCTGGTCCGTCTGCCACTTAGTTGATCTCCCCTATTTTAACGGCCATTTGATGCCCGTTCTGCGCTCGAATTTGGCGATGGCCTGGTCGAGCTTATACTTATCTTTATAAGTCTGAGGATTATCCAAGCCCAGATCAACGTATGTCTCCATATATTGTTTTTCTCTGTTTAGAACATTAGCAAAAGATTTAATCTCTGCCGGGGAGCCTTTAATTTTAAAATTTGGACCTGCCGCATCGGCAAACATATAACCCAAAATACCTTTAATGGCGCCGCCAAACATTCTTAGCCAACTTTCATTTATTTCTTTTCTTCTTGCTGCGCCCAAATCAACTACAATGGGGGCAAGTTCATTCTCATTTAAGGCTGACATTGAATTTCTCCTCAAAATAAACCAATACTCTTTATAATTAGTTATTTTAAAGAAAATAGACGCGGAGATGTCTTAAGAAGTGAACGTTTGGCTTTTATTGGATTTCGCCTGGTTTGAAGCCTTTCTATAGGAGTTTTCCATGTTTTCTCTTTCAGTATTCAGTTGTTTGCTTAAGCGGTCCAGAAACCATCGCCTAATACTTATTGGCAAATTGTATGCTTCAGTAAAGCTCCAGCCGCCATAATACTTCATGAGGAAAAACTGTTCATAGACGTCTTTTATATAATCATCGTTGAGGCCAAAAAAAGTCCGCTGTGAACGGAACCTCCATGTCACCACTATAATCACACGTATTGCACGCAAACTCCTGGGAAAGATCAACGTTGGGCGTTATCTTGGCGTAGATGCTTCTTAAGTAGCGAGAATCAATCGCCGGCATATTTTCTACAAAATTATGTATGGCAGAGCGGTCGTTAGTGCCGTTAACTGCCACAATGATCATTCTAAGTTGATCTGTTAAACTTGAATCACCTAGATTGTGTTTCTTCTTCTGTTCTGCTAGTTTAGCAATGTTCTTCTCGTCGCGACCAGTCATTAAACGCACAGTGGTCGTAACTTTTGACTGGGGGAGATCAATAGAGAAGGTGCCGTTGTCTTCTTCCACAACTGTGCCCGGCTCAGCAGATTCGGATCCGCCTGAATTGACAAGACCTGTTCCCAAATCAAATGCATGGTCGTTAGATGTACCACAAACAGGGCACAACACCGTTGTATTGTACTGAGTACCATAGCCGGTTGCCCTAGTTGTAACTAAAATAGAGTTCTTGTCGCCAACAAGCATATCATCAATATTGATGGACTTATCAACTATCACATTCTTTAACAACCTATCGATTGCGATACCCTGCTTGAGAAGTGTTCTAGAAGTTAGAATATCCTCATCCTTGGCCGTCATGTGCTTGATTTCCACTGTGGTCACATTGTGTAGAGGGTGGTCAGTGGGATAGTATCTACCCCCGGATGGCAATCCAACAAATTCTGTTGGTGTTGCAAAAGAGAAGGCTGCGCCTTCGGGGGCTTGGGTTGCAATAGCTTCGACGGGGTTGTCAACCTGCTGGTCAACTGCGCCGATTCTATCTTCATTGTTTCTTTGGGTCATCTTTACCTCGTATATACATATGATAAACCATATTGGTGTTTAATTTAAATAGAAAGTGATATTTTTTTTATGAATAATAGGGCGTTTATAGTGCATCAACGGTGCCGTCACCTCTGGTGAAGACAAGATCTGCATAATCATAGCGCATGGTGACAGAAATCTGTACCAACTCGTCGGAGTCGTAAGAAAGATCGCCATACTGTACTGAAGTGATAAACGGATTGTAGATAACCCACTCTTCCAAAACTCCCTTGTGGCCGGGACCATAACCATCAGTAATCTGCTTGATGGAGATCTGGCCACCAATTGAAGGTCGGAAACCGTTCTTGGTGATGATGTGCGACTCAGCAGCTTCGCGGGTCGTGGGGGGATTGTAGCCAGCGCGCTTGATGATATTCAAGAACGTCTGAGCCATGTCAGGATCAATAGGATCAACCAAAGTAACATCGATAGGAGCCCAATCCAGCTTGCCGGGGTAATAGAACGTGTGGTTCAAGAACTGGTGACCGGCCTCTGTAATAGAAAGGCTGGGCTTCGTAACTCTCTTCACTACCCATACAGGAACGCTATCCATTGAGAGGATAAACCTAGATTGTCTTTTTGGTTCTGTTGTTCTGCCACCGGGGCCTCCGGCGCCGGTCCAAAATGTAGCATCTGAAAGAGTTGCCATTATTTATTTCTCCTATCTACCATAATTAGTAAGTTACTTTTTTTAATCCTCAAAAGATGCGCCTGATCTTGTAATTACAAAGTCAAGTGCAATGAACTCAATTGCTCTCGTCGGCTTAAGAAGGATCTTTGCGTACATGATATTTCTATCAACCAAGTCTGAAGTGGTTGTGGTCTCATCCAAGATTACCTTGAAGTCTACCAATCCAAGTCTAGCCTGGACGCTCTTCAAGAACGGCTCGGCCTGTCTCTTAAACCTATCCCAAGTGGCAGCAACGTTCTGGTCGAACAGTACTGTCGAAGCCATTCTAGAGATTTCCTTCTTAACATAAATGAGAAGTCTTCTGACATTGATTCTGTCAAGAGCAGTGGCATCAGCCTGAAGCGTCTTTTGTCCGAAGATTACAATACCCTCGGCCGGGAACTGCGCAATCGGGTTGATGTTCTGCTCATAAAGTTTGTCACGTTCTGCAGAAGTCAATCTCTGGCGAAGGCCGGTGATTGTCAGACCAGCGGCTCCAGAAGAAAGCCCCCCTCTGTTGAATCCGGCAGGGGCAAACCAAAGTTCTGAATTTGCCTCGCTGTACGACAGGGCGCCTAGGGCTGCAATCGAGGGCGGTGCCCAGAAAGAAGTTCCATCAGCGCTGTCTCTTACCTGGACCCATGGCCAGTAGCATGCCCCGTAGCTCGTGTTAAGTCGCCGGGACTTGATGTTTGTCACCACATCGTTTACAGCAGTATCAGACATTCTATCAGCCTCTGACTTGTTGTTCTCATAAGCGGGGTCGTACCCACCTTCGATATCAACAATCGCCAGAGCATCGCCGCGGGCATCACATGTGTTCAGCAAGTGGTCCGTTAGAGTTGTCTCTCTAATACCCGGCATTGCTACCAAGTTACATTCGACAACTTCGGGGTCGGCGATTGTATCAATTGCTCTCTTAATGGAATACCACTCATACGAGGTTGTTGCTGTTCCGTCGGCAGTATTTCTATCGGCGAAAGGTTCTTTTTCCAAGATATTCATGCCGTCCTGGCCGCCGTGGAAAACAGTTGTGAAACTGTCAAATCCCTGGTCGAGGACGTCATTGTAAGTCCCTGCAATAGCCGTGTAGGACATACCTGCCACTCTCTTGCCGGCGGCGTAGTCAGCGTCAGATGCGGCGCGAGAGGCCTCATCGGCGACGGAACCGGAGCCAACATCGTCCAGTGAGAAGATCCAAGAATATTCTGTTTTGGCCCCGTCTACATGTGTTAAGCCAGATCCAGTTGTTGCAGTGAAATTATCAACACTCTTTGGCATGGCCCTTAGAATATCCAGATTGCTGTCTTCAAATCGCAGGTTGCTGTTTCCAACCTGTGTAAGATCAACTCCGAAATAAGCATCCTTCTTAGAAGTCATGTTACCGTGAGATGCCGACACCCTTAACGCAACCTTTGGGAATGAGTAAGAGCCGGTGAAGCACACGCTAGCCGCATTCGCGCCGAACGCGCCTTCGATGTGGCTTCCGAAAACTTTGAATTCCGCACTGCCGCCGAAGGCGCCGTGTGTCCCGAGGGGATCTCCACCATGGGCGGCAGCGCTGGCCTGGCGGATGCTGGCAGTAGCTGCAATGTTGTTGGCTCCGCGTACGAAGAGGTGAGAGCCCACCGTCTGACCTAGGGCGTTGTACTTTCCATAGTCTCCAGTTCCAGCGCCGGCTGTAATATCGTAATCATCAATTCTCGGCATCGCTCCAGAGACGGAGTTCACACCATTCGCTTGAGACCCACTAACACACACGAATGCGGAGAATCTTAGAGGACCGTGTACGCCGAAGGGCAGGTTCAGTGGATTGGTGCTGCCGCGGTCGACCTCTGTGTTCATCTCAATTCTGAAGTACTTTGAGTTATTCTCATAATTGCCTCTATTGACAATTCTTGCATCGTCCTCGTCCCAAGTTACATAACTGTCACCAATTTTCGTGGCAATGTAATTGGGGGAAGCGGGATTCAAGTTACAATTTGTGTACTGCTCAACAATCTGAGGCGAATTGTCAGTATCGTGGATTCTTCTCACCTGTACAGTGAATGTTCCGTAAGGGTTGACATCTGAATTTGTCGAAGCCTTGATATCTGCAATAGATATCTTGAGGTTGTTTTGAATCCACTCGCCATCGTCCAAGCCATGAAATTTGAATAACTTCTGCATGTTGTAGGGCTTGTAATTGGCAGTGTCAGAGCCGAGGTCCTGTGCGATAAACCAACCTGTCTGGCAAGGTGCTGCGTCTCCCTTTCTCTGGTCTCCTTTCCAAACAGCAGACCCAGAAGAAATTGACCATATTACACCATAGCTACTCGTAGTCGTGTTCATGAGCGTAGTTCCGAGCCTGGATTCCAGATGGTGATCAAAGCTTTCGCCGAGCCAATAGTTTACTTGCGAATCTTTGTCGACAAGTGCGGTGTTCGTTAGTTGTGGATTTGTGTTAAAAACCTTTCTAATGTATTTTTCGGAGTCTCTATTAAAATTAAATCTTATTCTTTCTTTTTCCGAAGCAGAAGAACCCGTGTATTGGAAAATCACCGCCTCATATTCAGCATAAGTCGCCCTTGCTTGCACAAGAACGTTGGTGCCGCTTAGAGTGGCGCCGGCTTGTGTAGCTGAACCTGTTACGCCGGCGAGGCCGATGGCCCCGTTTTCAACGTACCAAACGGCTGCCAGGGCGCCGGAGGCTTCAATGCCGGTGGCGGTGACGGGGCCTGATTGGGATTTGGCGACAAAAAGACCATAAGCTCCGCCATTGCTCTCAACATGGTTGGTAGGTCCATTCGAAGTCTTCCAGCCGGCTAAACCTGCCGTAGTGGCATCTGAGTGCTCCTTACCTACAAGGCGCATGACTGTGATGGGAGAGTTATTTCGTAACCAAGCTTGTGCGGCGTATGCGGCATATGTGGGGGATGATTTATTGCCATCTCTCCAAACATCTCCACCCTTGCCACCGGGCTCGGGGGCTCCGAAAATGTTTACAAACTCCTCAAATGAAGAAACCTGTACAGGGCGCATCGCTGGTCCGTGCGGAAGGCGACCAATTACGACGGGGCCGATACCTTCAGGTGTGGAAGGCAGGCGTGAATTATCAATTTCATTGGTAAAAACACCCGGAGATACAAACTTAAACTTTTTAACTGACATCGATCAATTCTCCCTTAATCTGAAATGATTAAAATATTTTTCTATCAGTAATTAGTATATTAATTGTTGAAACTCCTAATTTACTCTCTATAAAACCCATCTTTATCGGCCGCAGAATGACTCTCTCCGGTGATGACTCTTTCTCTAGTAAATTTAAGGGCTGCTGCTGATTCTCTGATAGTGGCCTTGGGTTGCTCGTCGTTGTTGCCCGAACCCATCAAGTATCCCAAGACGGAGACCGTAATATTAGTCTCATATTTTCTTTCCTCTTGCCCCATCATGGCGGCATTGTTGTTAAAGGACAAATCTGATTCAAAGAACGCTTCATATCTATGGTCGCCGGCATTAATGTAAAAGTGCTTAATATTACCGGTGCGGATTACGAAGGGTGCAATGATGTCATTCATTTGCTGCTGATATTCAGCCTTGATGCCTATCTTGTATACCATGTTTAAATATATCGGTTGGGGGACTGAGACGACCTCATATACAACTCTGTCATTTATTGGTGCTCCGCTATCAAATGAAACGAACGATGGACCTCTGGTCGGAAACGTATTTTGATCGAAATCTCTCGTTGCTGAAGCGTTTTGAAAATTGGCTGTTTTGTCTTGTTTGATTCTCTTGCCGACAACTACTGCTCCGCCTTTCTCGTCGCCATAATTCGGAACATTTCCCCAGGGCGCTTTCGATGTGTCTTTCGAGGCCGATACTCTATCCAAAGTTATAAGGGGTAAAATTACGGCGCCGGCGGAATCTCTCAACTCTTTCTTTCTCTTAACATGATATGCTCTTTCAGCAGAAACCCAAATAGTGGGCACCTTTTTCCACCCTTTGTTGGTGGTAGCGAAGATTGTCATGTTTTCAACAAAGTTGAACATCGCCTGGTCGACAAGCTCTAGTGTAGAAGGTTGGATCATTATTGTTTTAGCATTGTCCATCGAATAAACCCTCTCTTGCTCTAATACACTTTGCAGATATTTCCAACCTATGGTCAGCTTGACCAAAAAGCTCTCTTGGCTCGGCCAAACTTACGATTTCGTAGTAATATTTACCATATAAAATAAAATCACCCTCTCTCACAAAAAGGTTTTGATCCTCTGTCAGCCTTCTTTTGTGAAAGTGCGCTGTCAATTGTGCCATTTTGTCTACACCGTGAGACTGCATATCTGTTTGTGTGCCCTCCCATGCAATTAGAGCGTATACTCTCACTGGCGGGAGAAATGTCTTTTTGATTGCCTCACCATAGAGGTCATGAAAGTTTGAAGACTCCAAATCAATTGGATAATAGGCTATCTGCTGGCCTATTACCCGCTCTATAAGTTCATCATTGACTTGTTTAACCAGATTTCTCTCTTTTTCGCCAACAAACAGTGGTGGCGGAGGATTGTCCGGTTGAGACCATTTACCCATTTCTTAATTATCCTGTAAAAATCGGGTTTGGAGCTTTGGTTTGAATCTTTGTCACGTTGTCGACCAGCACAGAATTGGCTTCAACAATCTTCACATAAGTCAACTCGTCCAAAGTCGTCTTTAACTCCTCACGCAATTTATCTTGTTCTTCTTTACCCTCGGAAATCAATGCCGAGCCATTAAGTGTTACCGATTCGCCTGGGATTGGAATTGTGGCGAACTTATTTCTCACCTGCCCCAACATTTCCTTTGACAAGGCCAGGCAAAATCGCCGGATCCACTGCTTTCCAATAGCGTTGATATTTTCATAGGGAACATTGCCAAACGGCAGCGTGTTCAAGTTATTGACGCCATCCAAACCAACGTCATCAGAACTATCATCACCCCAAGAGTCTTCCGGGATGGTAAACTGAACCCACATTGTTGTTGGGCCAATAAAAGTTGGTTCTGGAAATAACCTTATTTTGTTATTTTTGATTTCATATGAAAATCGCGACAATCTAACATTTAGCGCGTCCTCAAAAGCCATACCCTGTGCCTTACTTTGCCAAGTTGGTACAAGCTGAAAAGTACTGTCATCAGAAAACTGACCATAACTGGAAAGGTTACCTACAACATTCAATCCGCCGTAATATCCGTAAAACCTCCACATGGATTGTGGCGTTTTATAAAACACCTTCTTGATTCTAACTTTTGTATTACCCACTTTGTTAGCATAGGGTACAGAACCGGCCGCGGAGGCTGTTTCAATAATTGCCTGCAAATCATAATCCTGCTGATTCGTAGAGGTCGTGAAAGAAGCTGAATATTCGGGCAAATACCCGCCTTGTCCCACTTCTGATGAGAATTTTTCTCCCACTCTTCTTGCATAGGAAAACTCGTATCGAGGGTACTTCAACCCAACATGCGAGCCGCTCAAGGAGCCCGAGAGGGGGCCGCTTTGTAGATGGCCATCATGATTGAATGTTCCCGTCGTGTTTCCAAGCGCGTTTGGAAGCGTGTTTTTGGCTTGGTGCATATTAACAATATATGAATATTCCAAAGTGGCTTCTTCATAGGCAGCATACACTTGCCCTTCTGTTATTTCCAAGTCCAATACATCGCCGCCCAACTTTTTGTATGTATAGGCAACCTGATCGATTGCACCGGTGATAAAATATTGTGAAAAAAGTGGTGAATCGCTGTCAGAATATACACCAAAAGGCAAACTAGAAACGTTTGACAAAGCCCCTGTGACGGGCAATACTACGGCACTAGTTGTGCTAGCGGGTGTTAAAGTGGGTCTAGCCATTTAAAGATTCTCCTATCGTAGTAATTAGTTGAGTTGAAAGTAAAAAGAAAGCCCCGTTCCAACAAAAATGGAACGGGGCTACTGGGTGGCTATGATATATAGCTCAACTACTATCCAAGCATGTCTTGAACAATAACCAAACCATACATGTCAGGACGCACCATCTTCTTGCCGTAGCGCGTCATGACTCCCTTACGGGGCACGAAGTCTTCGGTTCCAAAGATGGTCGGAGTGACTTGTAGCGGGACGTATGGAGCGTAAACAAAGCCGCTTTCTAGGAAGCTGCTTCCTCTACGTCCAACCAGTACTACGTTACGCGGGAAGTAAGGGTCAACCCAAACATCCCACTTCTTGCTAAGACTACCCGCCTTAACAGCACCAACAGTACCGCGATCATCATCATGAGTCACACTAGCACGGAAGCCAGAGGTAAACTCAAGAAGGTTGGCGACCTCGGGGCCGCAAACGATAAAGTTAGCACCACCGCGGAGAGTCTTGCGGTGAATCTGAGCCGAAACGTCGTTGATGGTTTCAACGAGAGTCTCATACCACTCAGATACGGTGCCTGTGAAGTCGGCACCGAGCAAACTTTCGTTTGGAGAGGTACTGATTTCCTTACCGGAATCGCGAATAACAAAGCGTCCCGGGCGGCGTGACCAGTAGTAGGTACCGGCCTTTGATCCCTTGACAAGATCTTCAAGGATCTCACGATCAATCTCAAGAGCGATCTGCTCAGAGAGAATTGATGTAAGCTCAACCTCGGCGTCGAGGTTGTGATAAGCGTTGAGATCCTGACCGAGTTCCGGTGACCACTTAGCCTTGAGCTTCTTGGTGACTGCGGTGATGGCCACGGAGTCGACTTTCACGTCGATTTCCGGGATACCAGCTTCAGCCTCAAGTCCCCACTGCTCGGCACCAACAACAGATCCCATACCGTTACCGGTAGTAAGAGTGTCCTTGGCGGCCCAGGACCACGTAACACCAGTACTGTTGATTCCGTTGGCCATCGATGAAGATAGCTGCACAGATGTGCGAGTACCTGAGTAGTCAACAAGGAAAAGCAGAAGCTTAGTGTTTGAAGTACCAGAAAGCTGGGTCAAACGACGGACTGAGGTTTCTCCTGCCGCCGCAGGGAAAGCACCAGAAACTGAGATCAAGTTGTTGACGTTCAATTCCTGTGTATTGGTTGCATTTCCTTCCATTGTGGCGATGGTAAGCTCACCAATACAAACAGTGGTTGTGCCAGAAACAAAGTCAGCGTCGTAACGACAAAGCCTCATTAGGTCATCAGCCTTTGTAAGATTGAGAGTTGTACCAACGAGTGACTTGTCAGCATCGGCATTAACGATACCACCGAATACGCCAGAAAGAATCGGCGTAATCACTGTCACGGAAGATGAACCAGTTACGGAAGCGTAACCCTGGTTAAGGTTGTAGAAACCCTTCTCAGCGTTGGATCCCGTCAACTGAACACCACCGGTCAACTGGCTGGCGAGGACGCCACCACCGTAAACGGATTCGTTGGTTGCATATCCTAGACGACCAGAGTTCTCATCATCATGAGTAGCTGTGGTGCTAAAGTCTAGGAAAAAGATTAGACCTGACGGAAGGCTCATAGGCTGAACTGAAACCAGTTCATTGGCAATGAGCTTGCCGAAAACACGTCTAACAATGGGAAACGCTACAGAAGCGAAACCCTCTACGTCACCAGCAGCCATTGTGCTAGCCTCGCGTAGTAGTTCTTTTGCTTGGTTCTCAAGCAGGACACACATTGTGTCGACATTGCGAGTTTCGAGACCTTCAAGAAGTCCGGTTGAGTTCCACTTTTCACGTAGAGCATCACCTTCCTTCGAGAGATTTCTATTCACAATGCCTTCAGTAAGTTTTTGTAAAACAGACATTTTTTTTCCTCCTTATATATTATGAATCTGAATGATTGTTTTTACTAATACCAGCTAAAGTTTTCCACCTATTCTTTACAGGATCGGCAGAAACTTGATCTCCCGCACTTCTGCGTGGGAGAGTTGCTGAAGAATTTCTTTGAACCGCTTCGCTAAGTGATTTTGGCGCTCTCCTGCCGGAGACGCTCTCCACTGTGCTCTGAAGTGTTTCGAAAACTACTTTTGCTTCTTCAACAGTCTTTGAGTTGGAAATAGTTTCAGCAATTTTATTTTTTTGCCGCTCATTCAGGGAGGTATTGTCCAGTACTCTGTTTGTATAAAGCAACTTGGCATTTGAAAGATTTACTTCTTCTAGTTTATCTTTCAATTTCAATGCTAGTCCTTTATACTTTTCGTTTTCTTCTAAAGATTTGTTATATGCTTCCTGTAGGCTCGTAAGATGCCTGACAAGAGCTTCGTTCTTTTGTTCCGCATCAGCCAACGCTTCGTGGGCTGCAGCGATTTCTTCACCCTCTTCTTTTAGGGCTGTGGGCATACCGGCCCAATCCTGGGCATTCTCGGTTGCAATATCGAGGTTTACTTCCTCTTCTAGACCATATGCTCCGCGGAGGCCGGCAATGAAACCGCCCTGGTTGGCGCGGTCTTTGGCCAATGCCTGTTCCCAAGATGCGGAAGTAGGATCGGTGGGAAGCTGAAGGCCGGCGCGTGCGCGGGTGTCCTGTGTCGATACGACATCCAAGGGGGGCATCTCAATTTCGTCGACTCCTGCGGTAGGGTCGCCTATAATGTTCATTCCGGGGTCATCGGGATCGAAAGCAAAGTTGATTTCTTCGACTCCTGCGGTAGGGTCGCCTGTAATGTTCATTCCGGGTTCATTTGGATCATAAGCAAAGTTGATTTCTTCGACTCCGGCAACCTGCTCGAACAGATTCAAAAGAGCCTCCTCTTCCAATTCAACTTCTTCCTGCACTACCTGCGGAATTACTTCTTCTTCTCTATTCACCATATCTCCTGCCTCTTCGCCTTCCTGTCTACCCATTTCGGCAGCAAGATCGGAAAAGTTGATCTCAACCTCTTCGTCCTCTTCTGGACAAGCGCCAACCTCAAGGGTTTGCTCGGGTGTTATCTTGCCACACAGTTTCTCTCCTTCTACGGCTCCCATGGGAACCTCCGGAAACTGCTCCTCTCCTGCCGGAGGCGCTTCTTGGGGCATAGCCATGGTTGGGTCCAGGCCGGCCATAGGATCCATTCCAGGATCCATACCAAGAGCTGCTTCGGGACCAGCGGCGGCTGCTTCGGGAGGGAGACCCCCGCCAGCGAGGGCGTCCATAGCGGCCGCTTCTTCTTCTGGTGGTAATTCTTGTTCTAAGATGGTGTTTAAAGAATTTTTGACTTCTTCGGAATACTTCTCAATAATCATTGTTTCCGCGTTCTTAAGAGCAGCCTCCTTTAAGGCTTCTGCATCTACGATAGCGTCCTGTAACATTGTCGACATTTCATAACTCCCAAAATATACTTTTGATCAAATATAAATAGTCCTGCGAACCTTTAAATGCCATATATTGTTGTTATTTTAGACGATAGTCCAACTGATTCTAAATGTGCTAGCTGCTGCTGCCGCGGTGCTGCCGCTTTCATTTTTAACCAGCACCTTAAAAGCTGTGCCGGCGGCGACGGCGATGATGGCACACGTTAGCGGCACGTTCGCGCTTTGTCCACCGCAGGTGACAGAAATTACATCATCTGCCGCAACTTCAGTACAAGCTACCGTAACTGTATGAGCACCCTGGGCAGCAATGGAATGACCGCCATCCATAGTAACTATAAAAGTTCCTGCGCTTTGGTTCTGAGTGATGGACGATGCGCCGGAGCTAGTCGAAGTAACTGCACCCGCTGCGCCCTTATCACTTACTCTTCCTGATTTAAATCCACCCATTTATTCTCTCCTCGCTGATTATTCTACACCATCTGATTGAAGGCCATAGCTTACACCGACATTGCCACTAAGCAACAAGCCGTCGTCGATTCCTGTTAACTCTGCTGTCAATTCAAAGGCACCCGCGACACTGGGATCTGCCAAAGAAACGTAGATGTCGCGACATTTTACGTTTAGGGTCACACTGTCTTCACTGCTATTCAAAGTAATGTAGTTTCTGTGTGGCTCGATACAAGGTTGAAGATTTGACCCAACATAAGGTTGGCCAAAACTAATTCGCAAATCGCCCGAACCTGAAGATATGACTGTTATAGCTTTTGTTACAGCGGGAAAATGAACGCCCAACCATTTCTGACCTGTGGTGATATCTGATCCCGTAAGAAAAGGTCTTCCTGCAACCTGGTATGATCCTACATGGCCGATGCCCGCCTTAAAGCGGCGGTGCTGGGCGTCTGCACTCACATTGAATGCAGATCTTTCTTCGTTGTTTGGCATTTTGCTCTCCTAAATCGTATACTTTTGTACTAAATAAATAGTTATATTTTCTCAAAAAAGGCGTTTTAAATTAAGTTTGCCTCTTTTCCTGGGCTTTTTTGGCCACTCTCTTGCGTCTGATTCTTTCTTTTCTTTTTCTATCGGAAGCTTTCTCGTGATATTGGCGACTTTTATACTCTTCGATTATACCCTCTTTTTTAACCTTTTTCATGAATCGTCTAATTACACGTTCGGTTGGCTCTCTGGGGTCTCTTGGTCTTGTTTCCACGTTTATCGGTTTACCCATTACTTCCTCTTCAAGTTACTGCTCTGCCTACTCTGCTTCTACTCAAGGAGCGATCCCCATTTCTTGGAAATTTCACTAAAGTTGCCAAGATCCACCCCTGCATCACCGGGGGAGACATGTGATAGTGGGGAGTCGGGTGCGGCGGGAGACCCCTCCTGGCCGGCTTTCGAGATCGGATCAGTTCCCTCAAAAAGATTAACCCCGTTATAAGAGTCTTGCCCAATCGCCTCAAGCATCTTTCTTTTGGTTTCATGCAATTTTTGCTTTCGGCGGTCGGCCTCCAGATTTGCTTCCTTCTGCGCAACTGCTCTGGTCTCTTGTTCTCTATCTGCCTGTTCTGTTACCAAAGCTTTATTGCCAGAGTTGATTCCTCGTACAACTTCTGTAATTATACCAGACAATAATCCACCTTCGACAAGAGTTTCATATATACACTCTTTAACCAGCGGTTTAATAATTTGCTTTAATTCAGACTTTTTCATTATACCAATCCTAATCTAGCCTTTACGAGGCCAAGAGCCTCTCTATAAACGTCGTCTCCAAGGTTTTCTTCTTCGATGGCTTCAGAATGCGTTGCCAACAATTCGGCAAACAAGTTTTGAAACTCCGACATGATTGTATCCAAAGTAGTGTTTTCGTCATATACCTGTGGGGGTACTTTTCTTTCAATTGAGTCCACGTCAACAAAGGACTGGATAACTCGGCCGGCTTCATGAAAAACCGGTTCGTGTAAGTGTTCATCTTCAATTGCAAAATTGTATTTGGCCACTAGCGAGTTGAAGACTTGTTCAAACTCAAATGAAAATACATCAAACGGATCGCTATTGTAAGTTATGTGTCTATCTTGTTTAAATAGGTTAATTGGCATTCTCGCACCTTCGCGTGATTGAGATCCTTGGTAAAATTCTTTCATGATTGCTTTCTTAATCTGCTCAACAATCATTTCACTTGAAGCGGGATCGACGGACTCGAAGCGAAGGAACGATGGAACGTAATCACGATAGGTTTCGCTGCGACCACTTCGATTGGCTGCAGTTGCAGCCTGGCGCGCCGTTTCCTTTCTTGCTTCTTCTGCAGCACGAACCTGTTCGGCTGCCTGGGCCTCTGCTGCGTGCTGTTCTGGGCTGATCTTATATTGCATCGTTTGGCCCGGGGCGGTCTGATCGTACTTGTAACGAATTCCCTGCTCGTAGTCTTGTTTTGCCTTTACCCGGTCTTGCATCAGCTTCAAGCTGGATTGCGAAATGGCTCCCGCCGGGATGGCGCGGGACTTTGTGGCAATACCTAGGCCTTGGGCTAGGCCGGGCCAGCCGTGGGCTGCATCTTCACCCGCGAGGGCCTGCCAATAAAGCTCGGGCGCTTCGCTCCAGTCTGGGAACCAGTCCTCTGTGTATTTGCGTTCCTCTTCTGGTGTATCATTGAACTGCTCCCAGCCCTTTTTCACCGTGTGAGCCAGAACCGAAGTTGGTGGACTGTCGGGCGCAAAATCTGCAGCTTCAAAATAATCGGGTTGCTCGTTGTCGGCCAACCTTTTGTTGATTGCAATTAATTGCCGGTCGTGGCCCGGGGCGAATTGATCTTTAAGGCGTTCTGGTGGCGGGTGGCCCGGGGTGTCAACGAAAGCGGTAATTTCTTCAGAAGACCATCCGGGATGGGTTTTGGCCATCGTCTTTTTTAAGAACTCGCTTGTGGCCTTGGAGGTAACAATTTCCCTGGCCTTTGGGTTATCATAACCCGACTCGTCGACATATTGGCCATGCTGGGCGATGGCGCCCTGGAAGATGTAATCCTCTTCTTGATAAGCCTTTTCTAGCTTTTTGAATTCCTCGTCCCAAATATCCTGTGCCTCCTGCTCGGAAAGGCCATGCTCCTTTGCAAATTTTATAGCACCCTCCTCGTCTCCGGAGAACTCGGCGAAGGAAGGCACCAAGTTACTGGAATATGGGCGGGCCTCGGCGCCGGTTGGGAGGATTGGTGCATACTCTGGATCTTTTCTTTGATCCCATATGGCTCTTAAGCGGGGCTCAAATTCATAAGGGCGGTCGACTATCATATTTTGAATATTATTACCAAAGTCGCGTTTATACTCGTCATCGACACCTTTCGGAAAGTGTTGTCTCACCACTTTCATGAAATCGGGGTCGTTTAACCTTCTTTCCAGCGTCTTAGCATGAATCATAAGTTCACGTTGGGCTGCCCTTTGTTGTTCTTTGTCGTTGGAATCCCAAGATTTCCACTGCTCGCGGCCCTCGTTGTTGGGTGGGGCTGGAATTTGATAGAGTGTGCGTGTTACCATCCTCTTTTGGGATCCGGTTTGGGGAGCATCAGGATCAGGGAAAGTGATTGTCACCCCCCTTTCGAGCCTATCAGTTATTCCGAAAGGGTGATCTCCTGGGTCGGCTAGGCCGACGGGAGTTCGAACAGTATTGCGCGGGGGTGATTGCGGCGTTGTGGGCCCAATTGGAGGTGTCGCCCGGGTTGGACTGCGGGGAATACGTTGTCGCGACGTGGGGCCCATGGGTGGCGCCTGCTCTACCAACAATACGTAGTCTTTCCATTTTTTGTGGAAATCTGCCATTTTAACCTACTGTCCCTAATACATCGTTTAGGGCCCTATTGATTCTATCTGCTTTGGTATATACACCCTCGTCTTTACCCTCAGAAAGCATAAATGCCCCAGTTGTAGAAGGCTCAGAAACAAAGTCAAAACAAATTAGCTGAAAGTCTTCCTCTACCATTGTCTTGCCAGCGCTCTCGTGCGTTGAACCTAGGCCTCTGGAGGAGATTCCAAGTTTTACTCCACTTTCAACTAAGGAACGTAGGATCTTTCCTGATGGGGTGTCAAGTACTCTGACTGTGCCCATCACATCGTCGCCCTGCCACCACACTCTTTCTACAATGTGCGAGGCGTTTTTTAAGTTGATAACGGAATCATCTGGATGATCAAGTTCTCCCAAAGCGCGACCATCTCTGATCATCTTTTCATAATTTTTGACTTCTCTTTTTAGGATTTTTTCAGGGTATACGCGGCCGTTGCCATTCTTGGCATCAGCCCTCTGCATCACTCCGCTTAAATATAAGGAGCCTTCGGCCACCTTCTTCTTCTGTTCTTCAGTTAACAGGTCCTGGCAGACTCCGCCTTCACAAAGTTCGTAGTATTCGGTTAAAAGTAGTTTATTAGCCATTTCTTTTCCTTTTGACGGGCGTGACCCGTGTGAGTTACGAGCCTTTACAGCAGTGCCTGGGTGGTTGAAGCTTCCATTTATTGGTCCAAGTATTTTCGTGAAACATTATTTTCTCCCGCGTGTTCTATTTTTATGCCATGGTCTCCGAAGACCATGCTTAAGGCATAAGAAGTAGCAGAACCTAGCCATCCCAAAAGCATAAAATTGACTATACTGTACTTAAAAGTAAATAGTTCTGTTTGGTTGTTTAGACAAAACAAAAATGCACCTGTCCAAAAACCCAAACACATTGGGCAACGGAACAATTCACCAAGTTTTCCATCTTTAGGTCGGAGCGGGTCAAATATTGACCCATAGACGAGAATCTGTGTTAAACCATAAGAACAAAGAACAAAATATATTAGATCCATCTGTTACCAGTACCTATAAATCAGCCCATATCTCGCGAAAGGGGGCATTGCACCCTTTTCGCCCTGAGACGGGACTTCTCCCAATTCTGTTGAGTCTTCTTCTCCTGGTTCCAAGAAATATTTTTCAAGTTCTTTTTCGTAAGCCTTGTCGTGCATAAAATATGGTCTCTCATCTTCAATAAATTTGCCAATGAGAAAAAGGGCCATTTCCAAGACATCAACCTTGTCTGATTGTCTTATCTGAGCCTCTAACGATCCGTATACACTGCCGCCTTGTATTGTTTGTTGTGATATCACCCCCTTTTTGGACAAATATTTAAATAACCTGTCCTGCGTGGCATATACATCGTCGTTCATATCTTCTTTTGGAAACGCAACAATTTTAAAAACCGAGGGCATCAACACAACATCAATGTCTTCGTGGTCAAAGACCATTATGTTGCCATCCAACGATTTTCTGGCATTTAGCTTAATGGATGCATCAAATTCTTGCCCACTATCAGCCTCTCCGCCTATGTTCACGTTTAAATCAGCCATCTGAATTAATCTCTTTTACCAAATTTTGAATTTTTAAAATTTGCTCAATCTTGGTTTTGTCCAACTTTTCAGTTTTAAAGTTTTCAAGCAAATGTAGCACTTTCTGGGAAGACGTTGCCATTTCTTTATCTTCGGAAATCTCTTGCATGTTTAGTGATTCATCGAGGGCGCCCTTAAGTCGGGGAATTTCTTCATTTAAAAATATTTTTAACTGTAGCCCATTATCAGCAAAAGACATGATGTAATTGTTTAATAGGTTCTTTTGTTCGCTCAAAAGCGAATCCCCATACGACTTATTAAACTTTTCAACAAAGGTCTTGTATACCAAATTATCAATTGGCACCATTTCTTTCTTTTCTTCTAATTTGGGGCCGCTTTTTCTTGACATTTGACTGGCTAATCTGGTTTCCAGTAGCATTCTTTTTTTGAAAGAAACATCATTGTTGAAAATCTGTGCAATTGTTGCCAGGTCCTTGTATGCGGGGACGAAGTTTGTAAAAACGTTTTTACCCAAATTTTTATTAATTGTTGATATCAACCTAGTCTGAGCGTTAAAAATTGTATTCTTATCCAGGCTTGAGTGTTCTCGTTTAGCCTCATAGATTATTTTTTCTGCTAAAATGGACTCGATATTTTTGGCATCTGAAATGGCTTTATATAGTTCTAACTCTTTGGCCAAAATCATATCCCTATCAAAGTTCTCTCGTATAATTTTAACAATTTTTGTTTTTCTAGTTACATCTTCTTGAATTATACTTTTCGTCAATTCACGAATCAAGGCTTCGTAGAGAAAAGCGGTATTTCTTTTCTTATTGTGTTTCAACTTTGTCATCCTTTGACTCCAATTCTTGTATCAGTTGTCGAACGTCACGGTTCACTTTGAAGATTTCGTTTTCTTCCACATCTTCTTTGCTATAATTAGTCTCTTTCCCTTCATAAAGACTCTTAAGACCTGTTAAAGAATCTATTTCTTGATATCCCGGGAAAACATTCTTTACAGACGGGCTAGCCTTGTAGCCGCCCCCGGATGCTTTCATAGAGCGGCGGCGTGCGCCCAGGTTTCTGGCGTCGTTTGTGACTGGTAAATACCAGTTTCCCTTGGCGCCGGGGGAATGTTGTAGCGTTTTGCCGCTGCGGGATTTGTAATACCAATTTTTATCATCTCTCTTGGCGACCGGGGGCTCTTCTCCTCCCCCTTCGGGTGGAGCCGCGAGGAGTACATCTTCTTCTCCGCCCTCTTCGCCACCTTCTTCGTCGACGGGCGCGCCGGGTGGGCCGGCTGCTGCTGCGGCTGCGTCTTCAGGTGGCATTGGCGGTGGGCCTGGGGGGC
>Ga0208919_1000401_pt1 | contig 30346 bp, 28 predicted proteins | sample 4_EtaG_FD_184076 | JGI IMG/M metagenome (GOLD analysis project Ga0208919, IMG submission 184076) | Marine viral communities from the Subarctic Pacific Ocean - 4_ETSP_OMZ_AT15127 metaG (SPAdes) (version 3) | ecosystem: Environmental > Aquatic > Marine > Oceanic | place: Pacific Ocean | collected...
GCCCGCCAAGCGGTCAAGCCAGCGGTGGTTAAGGTAGCGGATTCCGCATGGCTATAGCCCTTGGGCTGATGGGTAAACCACTCAGCCGGGCGTACAACCTGCTCACGAGCGTAGCCATCCACGCCGTCACCTGGCGTGGTGCGAAAATCACCGACACGCGCCGGGCCTTCCAACCAGTGGGGAAAGAAGGTCGATACCACGTGGTCGCCCACCGCGAACTCACTGACACCATCGCCCACGGCTTCGACAACACCTGCGCCGTCTGACATGGGAATACGCCCATCGTCGGTGGGAATCATCCCAGCGACCACGGCGTAGTCGTGAAAATTCAGAGAGCTGGCGTGTAGACGTACTCGGATTTCACCAGGGCCCGGCTCCCCAGGCGCTTCCATGTCGACAACGTCCAGCTTGTCCAAACCGCCGGGCTGATTCAGCTTGATCGCTTTCATCGTTACCTCAGTATGTACAGTTCGAATATGTACATTGATTTATGTATCTACTGTTGGTTGGGGCCGTTGCCGTCGATATCAAGGCCCAGGAAGCCACCTGACTGGCGCTGCCAAAGGCTGGCATAAATGCCGTTGCGTGCAAGCAGCTCCTGGTGCGTGCCACTTTCCACCATGCGCCCTTCATCCACCACAATTAACCGATCGAGCATGGCAATGGTCGACAGCCGATGCGCGATGGCAATCACCGTTTTGCCTTCCATCAGCGTATCCAGCTGCTCTTGAATGGCGGCCTCCACTTCCGAGTCCAGCGCCGAGGTGGCCTCGTCCAGAACCAGAATCGGGGCATTTTTGAGCAGCACCCGGGCGATCGCGATCCGCTGGCGCTGCCCACCGGAAAGCTTCACTCCGCGCTCGCCCACATGGGCATCCAGGCCGCGACGCCCTTTCGGGTCGACCAGATCATTGATAAAGGTATCTGCATGGGCGCGGCACACCGCGTTCCAAACGTCTTCGTCACTGGCGTGGGGGCTGCCGTAACGGATGTTGTCACGCAGTGAGCGGTGCAACAGTGAGGTGTCCTGGGTGACCATGCCAATCTGGTGGCGCAAAGAGGTTTGAGTCACCTCGGCAATGTTTTGCCCATCAATCAAAATCTGCCCACCTTGCAAGTCATAAAAACGCAGCAGCAGATTGGCCAGAGTGGATTTGCCCGCCCCGGAACGGCCGATCAGGCCGATTTTCTCGCCGGGCTTGATGGTCAGGCTGAGTCCATCAAAGACGTTTTTACTCTCCCCTTTCGCCTGGGCGTATTGAAAGCGCAGCGCATCAAACACAATTTCGCCATGGGGAACCTGAAGCGCTTTAGCATTGGGCGCATCGTTGATCGTGGGCTTCTGAGCGATGGTGTTCATGCCATCTTGAACCGTGCCGATATTTTCAAACAACCCGGCGACTTCCCACAATATCCAGTCAGACATAAAGCGGATACGCATAACCAGCGCGATGGCAATCGCCAAAACGCCCAGGGAAATCGCCTCCGTGTACCAGGCGCTGATCGCCATGGCCGCAGTACCCACCAACAGCGCCGTGTTGAGCAGCGTCAAACCCACGCTCATGATCGTCACCAGCCGCATCTGGCGGTGAACGGTGACCATAAAGCCTTCCATAGCATCTTTGGCATAGCGCTGCTCGCGCTCGGTGTCGGCAAACAGCTTGATGGTTTGGATATTGCTGTAGCTGTCCACCACGCGCCCGGTCATTTGGGCACGGGCGTCTGCCTGCGCCATGGAGACATCGCGCAGGCGCGGTACGAAGTAGCGCATGATCGACAGGTAGCCCACCAGCCACAGTCCCAGTGGGATCAGCAGCAAAAGATCCGCCCGGCCCAGCAGGTAGGCCGCACCAGTGAAATAGACGATGGCGTAGACCAATAGATCCATCACCTTGGTGACGGTCTCGCGGATCGCCAGCGCCGTTTGCATCACCTTTTGCGACACCCGCCCGGCAAATTCGTCCTGATAAAATGCCAGGCTCTGGCTAAGCATATGGCGGTGGGATAGCCAGCGGCCGATCATCGGGTAGTTACCGAAAATACTCTGATGGGTGACCAATGACTGCATCAGCACCAACAGCGGCAAACCGATCAGCAGCAATAGCCCCAGGCCAGCAAGCCACAGGCCGTTTTCAGCCCAAAAGCCTGCACGTTCAACGTTGCCCAGCCAATCGACCAGTTGCCCCATGTAGCTAAAGAAAACCACTTCAGCCGCCGAGACCAGCGCCGTGAACAGCGTCATTAGCAGCAACAGCGGCAGCATCGGACGGGAAAAGTGCACAATAAACGGCATTAAGCCCTTAGGCGGCGTTTTAACCTCGCCTTCCGGATAAGGGTTTACCCGCGTTTCGAAGTAACGAAATAGCGGCTGTAAAACACGCGATAGCATGAGGCTTCCTTACGTGACTGGCGTTGGTGTGTCTGAGGTTGATGTGACAGACGTTAACTTATTTATGTAACAGTTTGATTGTTTAAGATTTAAGAAGGAGCGTGGCGCAGCAGCCAACGCGCCCAAAAAGGCGCAATGATCATCAGCGTGACCATGCGCAGCAGGTGATGAAAGGCAACAAACACCGGGTCGATATTGAGCGCGACGGCCAAAATAGCCATTTCGCCAATGCCCCCCGGCGCCAGCGCCAGCAGCGCCACATCGCGCCCTACCCCTAGCAGTTGATGAATCAGCTCGGCAAATAGTGCAAGTACCAGCAACGCTAACAGCGTCGCCACACCAGACTGCCATAAATAGCGGCCAAAAAGCTTTCGCGTCATGCCCTTAAAGCGCGAACCAATGGCACTGCCCAGCACCCACAGCATCAGGTTCATCCCCCACTCTGGGAGAGCGAAACTGGCAATATCAACACCGGATAATAGAGCAGCGGCTAGCAGTGGTGCCAGCAGTGCAGGGCTGGGAATTCGCAGCCAGCGTCCTAGCGGCAACAGCAGCGGGATCATCAGAAGCATCCAGCCGTGTTCAAAACTGCTATGAACAGGGCCGATGCCCTCGCCTCCGCCCTCATAGGCCCAAAATAGCGGCGGCAAAAAAAGAATCACTAAAATGATGCGCAGCGACTGCGCGACTGCAATACGCTGGGGGTCGCCACCGCACTTTTCGCCCAACAGAATCATCGCCGTCATCGCGCCGGGCGAGGCACCAAACCAGGCACTGACGGGGTCGAAACCACAGCGCCGGTACCAGGCAGCGGCTACGGCAGTGGAGGCGGCTACTCCCAGCAGCAAGAGAGCAGCAGAAACCGGCCAATCCAGTACGCGATGAGCCAGCTGCGGCGTCACCTGGCTACCCAACACCAACCCCATGACGGCTAGAAATACGTTACGCAGTGGCTCAGGCACTTCGACCTTCACGCCTTGTGAAGAGACCACTAGGTTGGCAATAAGAGGGCCAAGCATCCATGCAAGGGGCAAACCGGACAGTTGAAACAGCGTACCGCCAACGGCGCCAACGGTTAGTGATATTGCCAGCGCTTTTGCGCTCCCTGCATTCAACACGACGCCCTTCACATCGACTCCCTAAATCTTAAAATCTGTCCCTATTGACGCAATAATTAACCTGCTAATGACATCCAGTAGTCTAGCACTTAACCAGTGGTTTGGGCTTCAATGATGGCGAAGAGGTATGCTTTTGGTTGCTAAGCTCACCTTTCAAGACGTCATCCATCATCTTAATTTTTTGGTCATGCTATCTGTATCTGTCGGCCAGCCAGCGTATAATGTCTTCCGCCAGTAATGGCGAACTTTCTCAGGGCGGGGTGTAAGTCCCCACCGGTGGTGATGCCATATCTTTATTGATGCGGATAAGCCCACGAGCGCTCAACCAGAGGTGTCACCTAACGGTTGAGGACAGCAGATTCGGTGAGATCCCGAAGCCGACGGTAATAGTCCGGATAAAAGAGAAGGTTTCCTAGTGATATTACCCGTAGCGTTCCAACGCATGCGGGTGCTGTGCTATTGGATGCCTCATGCCCTGGTTCTGGTAACCAATCCCCTTAGGATGACCATGAATCAGACCCAACTTTCTTCATTCCCTCGCGTTGCCTTTATCGAAGCGTCTTGGCATCACGATATTGTTGCCCAAGCCAGAGAAGCATTTATTGCTCAACTTGCCAGTGAGCATGGCTTTTCCGCTGATCAAATAGAAATATTCCAAGTTGCGGGGGCTTATGAAGTGCCTCTTCAAGCTAAGTTGCTAGCCAAAACAGGTCGTTACAGCGCCATTGTGGGTGCGGGCTTTGTTATTGATGGAGGCATCTATCGCCACGACTTCGTTGCTCAGGCAGTGGTTGAAGGCATGATGCAGGTGCAACTGGACACAGAAATTCCCATACTTTCTGTCGTGCTGACGCCGCATCATTTCCATGAACACAGCACACATCATGATTTTTTCTATGACCATTTCCGTGCCAAAGGCAAGGAAGCGGCTGAAGCGTTGGTAATGACTTTGGAAAACCATCGACGGATTCAAGGGCTAAAATAAGTCACTGCTAAAATTGTGGAGATGCTTAGGTAGCGGGCAATCTGAATGTTAGCTCGCTACCTGAGTCAATTCATAGACGGTTGACGCTTAACTAGCCGTTTAGGCTCTTTGCTGCAAAGTAGTAGCACTTACTCGGCAAAAAGACTTGAATCCTCAGCTTTGGGAAAGCTGCGCATCGTCTGCTGGTTCCATGTTTCAAAGTGATCATGCATAGCTTGACGCGCGAGCTCCCGGTCGCGGGTTTTAACTGCTGCGACAATAGCAATATGCGTCTCGTTAGTTTTCTTTTGTGCCTCTTTAGACTGCCGGGCCAAAATCCTGCGCTGGTGAAGCACCTTTTTCAATACCGATGATAACCCTTGGAAAATAATCAATATGGCAGGATTTTTGGCCATAATGGCCAACAGTTCATGGAATTCATAATCCGCCTGAATCCCTTCAAGAACATCGGATGACGTCACGATTTTTTCGCAAAGCAACTCAAGCCTTCTCAGCTCATGAGGCTGATGGTTGACTGCTGCCGCCTGTACGATCTCTTTTTCAAACATCTCTCTAGCCGTTTCAAGATGGTCTACTGAGATGTAGTTGAGCTTAAGCGCCAGCTCAAAATAGAGCTGGATAAAGACAGGTTCGGGCATTTTAAGAAAGGTGCCACTACCCTGCTTGCGTTCGATGAAGCCAAGACTTTGCAATAACGAAAGGACGTTCCTAACCGACGAACGATGCATATCAAAATGTTCACACAGCGCTCTTTCTGCAGGAAGCTTTAACCGGCCATCCTTAGACAGTTCGGAGACCGACACAAACTCCTTAAGTCTATCCAAAAGATTCGGATCGATCTGACTCATAACATCATCCAAACGCCACCCCTATACCGTTTCGTAAGTATAGGGGCAGCTTAGCATAATCAATGAATGTGCATACCGCCGTTAACATCCAGAGTGGCCCCTGTAATGTAGCTGGACAGGTCACTCGCCAAAAACAGGAAGGCCTTGGCTACATCCTCGGGGGTGCCCATTCGTGCCAGCGGAATACCTTCTAAAATCTTGGCTTTCATCTGATCGTCAAGCTTGCCAGCGGTGATGTCTGTAGCAATTAACCCCGGGGTAACGGAGTTAATGCGAATGCCAAAAGCACCAAGCTCTCGTGCCATGGCCTTGCCCAGCCCCAACATGCCAGCCTTGGCGGCACTGTAGTGCGGGCCCCCAAAAATACCGCCCCCCCTCTGCGCGGAAACCGAAGAGGTGTTAATAATTGAGCCTGATTTTGCCGCTTTCATATGTGGTACGACAGCCTGCGACATATAGAGCATGCCACGGAGGTTAACATCCAGGATGCGATCATAGTCTTCTGGCAAAATCTCTTCGAACTTTACCGGCTGAGTAATACCAGCGTTATTGATGAGCGCATCAATGCGGCCGAATTTATCCATGACAGCCTTCGCCAAATTGAAGCAATCATCACGGTTCACCACGTTTCCAACCACTATTTGTGAGCGCTCAGGGTCAAATTCGCTGCGCACTTGCTCGCAGGCTTGCTCATTGATATCGGAAATGACGACTGAGGCTCCGTGCTCATAGAAGAGCTTGGCAGTTCTCAAGCCAATGCCTTTTTCACCTGCGGCGCCGGTGACGATACATACCTTGTCTTTAAGTAACATAGCGTTTTCCTTTTATTGGGTTGTAGTAAGTTGTTTGTGGAGTGATGACAGCTCCATAAGAGAGCAGGAAATGCGCGACTCGATTACGTCGAGTGGCAGTGGTTGCTCATCACGCCAAGGTTGAGCATTGGCATCGCGATGTAGGCGGAATGGAAGCTCGAGTGAAAACGGCTTATTCTGGCGAAGAAGCTCCAACGCCAGAGCAGTGTCATTCACATCTCCTGCTCCCAATGGGACGAAATCGATGCCGCCCTCACGGCGCGCACAGGGTTTAAGATGAAAATGATCGGCAATATTCATTGCCGCACGTGCATCTTCAAGCGGTTCTCGGGCTGGGCGGTGGGCTAACAGGTTGCCGATATCGTAATTAATACCGAAGGCCTGGGAGTCCAGCCGCTCAAGCAAGAGGGGTGCGTCACTGGCGTGGTCGAGTAAATTGGGAACACCATTACCGGGATTCTCAAGCAGAATGCGCAGACCATAATTTTCAGCAATCGCAGCCAGGGTATCGGCCTGTGCAAAGAAGGTTCCTGCGCGCTCGCGCGTAGCAGCGTTGGTAATTACAAAGGATGCCCCTAAAGACGCAGCAAAACGACAGCGCGCTTCAAGCCTGGCGGCTGCGTTCTCAATGCCCAAATCAATATGGCCGGAAAAATAGCGGCACTGCTGGCCATGGCGCTGCATTTCACTTTTTAGCTCAGCTGCGAAAGCAGCAGTAAAATCGCTGTCGGTGAAGACCTCTACATAGCCATCAATAAAGGCAAACTCCACATTCCTTATGCCACACCGCGCTAGCGATGGCAGAATCACATCGAAATCATAGCCGTCGTAAGCCGCGGTACTGACAGATATAAAACTGGGCATTGTGTCCCCTTAGGCCGTTCCATTCAGCAGTCGGTAAGTGCGAATCAGCTGGCTGTCATCTAACTTGCCCTCTCCTCGCTCAGCACTGGAAACAAATAGCTGACGCGCGGTTTCTGCCAGTGGCGTAAATGCCTTGGAGGTCTTGGCTGAGTCGCAGACAATGCCCATGTCTTTGCAGAAAATATCGATCACACTGGTAATATCACTGGGCTCAGCGATCATCCGAGGGCCACGATCCTTCAGCATCCAACTGGAAGCTGATGAGCCCTGTAACAGCGTTAGCATTGTTGAGGCATCAATACCGCTCTTCTCTGCCAGTGCCAGCGCTTCTGCAGCAGCGGCAATGTGCACACCGCACAGCAGTTGATTGACTGCTTTCATCGCCGAGCCCTGTCCTGGCTGCTCCCCGGCTTCAAACACAACTTTGCTCAACACTTCAAACGCTTGACGGCATTTCGACAAAGCGTCTTGGGTGCCCGCTGCCATAATCGTGAGTTCACCCGCCTCGGCGCCTACCACTCCGCCTGACACCGGGGCATCGATGAAGTGAAGGTCAGGCCTAATCGCCGCGACTTCTTGTGAGATAGCCGCCGCATCGTCCGGGGAAATGGTCGACATTTGGACAACACAAGCACCTTGCCTAAGCGACTCAATACTGTTGGTACCCAACAGTACAGAACGCACCTGATCTGCATTTACCACCATGATAAAAAGTGCTTCGCAGCGGGTCAGTCCGCGCTGTTTTTGCTCGGGAGACATCACCTGGTCGTTGAAAGCCGTTTCCGTTGACTCAACGGCATCCATACCCAGCACCTGGAAACCATCTTTTTTCAACCGGGTTGCCATAGGCCACCCCATGGCGCCAAGCCCTGCAAATGCGATAGTTTGCATAACCACCTCAGTAAATAATCAGAGCTGGCACGTAGGACACCAGCAGCAACACGACAATAGCCACCAAATAGAAAGGCCCCAGCTCCTTTACCACGGCGCCAATACGTTCACGGGCAATAGCAGAAGAGACAAACAGAGTGGTACCGATGGGGGGCGTGAACAGACCAATGCTGAGGTTCACGCACATGATGATGCCAAGCTGCACCAGATCTAGCCCAATCGCGTTGGCGATGGAGACCAGCGTTGGCCCTAACAGCAAGATGGCAGCGGGCAAATCGAGAAACATGCCGATAAATAGCATCAGCAAGTTGATCGCCAAAATGATCAAGATAGGGTGTTTTAGATACTCGACAGCCCATTGAGCGACGGCCTGCGGGACACCGCCTGACGTCAGAATATAAGCAATAATGTTGGCTGCTGCGATAATGAGCATCACAATGCCCGTGGTAATCACTGTGTTTACCAGCGCACTCATGACGCGTTCAGCCGTCAGATCCCGATAAATAACCGTACTGACCACCAGCGCATAGGCAACGGCAATGACACTTACCTCAGTGGGTGTGGCAATCCCCGCACGCAGTAGCACAACGATAAATACCGGCATCAACAACGCTGGCAAAGCGGTGAACAGCGTGTTTCTTATTTCAGCGCCAGTGTACTTGAGCGTAAGACGTGGGAACCCGCGTCGTCTGCCAATGATATTGCAAGCCAGCATCATGCCACCCGCGAGCATCAGTGCGGGAATCACTGCGGCAATGAACAGTGATGCGATGGAGGTGTTCGAGACAGTAGCAAACAGGATGAGTGGGATAGAAGGCGGCATCAGGCCAGCAATCACAGAAGAGGCTGAGGTAACAGCAGCACCGAAAGCGCCAGGATACCCCTCTCTCTTTTGCCAAGGGATAAGCATGGAACCAAGTGCGGACGCTTCTGCTACAGAAGACCCCGAGACCCCTCCAAATACAGTGGAGCCCACCACGGTGACCTGGCCGAGCCCTCCGTGATATTTACCCACCAACATGGAGGCTAAACCCACTAACTTCTGTCCTAGTTTGCCGGACATCATTAGCCCACCAGAGAGTATAAAAAAGGGGATCGCCAGCAGAGGGAAACTTTGCGTCGGTTGAAATATCTTCATAACCGCCATACTGGATGGCATAGGGCCAAAAACGGATAGCGCCGCCCAACCACTTATAACCAACGAGTAACCAACAGGCATCGCCATTAACAGCAACAAGACAAAGCCAATGAGCATCTGGGCCGTCATATCCCTTCCTCCCCGTGAGAAACTTGAGGTTCAGAGGATTGATCTCCCCCGGTGAGCACCATTGCGATGTTGATGAACGAAATAACAGCTAACCCCATAAAACCAACGACGACTGACCAATAAGCCCAGGACATACCAATCCGGGTTATCGGCAATCGCTGGGAGCCTGCAATTTCAACGACATCCAACCCGTTAACGGCCATGAAGCTAAAAGCGATCATTGCTATTAGGTTGATGGCCAATACCACTAGCTTCTTGGGTAGCCTTGGCAACTTTTCGACGACCAACTCGACACCAATGTGCTCGTTTCTTGCTGCAGCAGCGACGATGGCGCACATGGTTAACCAGGGAAAAACCAAGTTGGGCACTTCCGCTACCCAGCCCAAGTTGGTAGAAAACACATAGCGAACCACCACACCCAGTAATAGCGACACGAAGATAGCCACAACAGCGACGATGGATACCCATTTGAAGGTGTGATAAATCACACGCTTTGAGCTCGCTAACAGTGAAGTGGTCCCGCCCACTTCACTGTCGCGGCTCTCTATTGAGAGCGTCATGAAAAGCCCCTTCCGTTATTGCGCTTCACGCTGAGCCGCATTGACGACCATCTCGACCAATTCTGGGTACTCTTCTGCCCACTGGTCATAAACGGATGAAGTGGCTTCGATGAAAGGTTCAGGATTTACTTCGTTAAAAGCGACACCCGCCTCTTCCATCTTACTTCTCAGCGCATCGTCGGCCTCAAGTGACGCTTGACGATTGAACTCACCCGCCTCGACGGCCGCTTGCTGAATCACTTCTTGGTATTCGGGTGAAAGCGTATCCCAGACCATCTTGCTCATAAGTAGCGGGGTTGACTCATACTTGTGGCCGGTTAAGGAAATATAGTCCTGCACCTCGTGAAGCTTGGATGAGTAAATATTCATTAATGGATTTTCCTGACCATCAACGACCCCTTGTTCAAGAGCAATATAGAGTTCAGAGAAATTCATTGGGGTGGGGTTTGCGCCAAGCGCCTCAAAGATATCAACCGTCATCTCATCGGGAGGGGTTCGAATCTTAAGGCCTTCCAAGTCATCAGGGGTCTCAATAGGGCGAACATTATTGCTGACATGACGAATGCCGTTATCCCACAGCGCCAGTAGTACAAGCCCCTTCTCTTCAGAAAGCCTTTTCAGTTCATCGCCGACTTCGCCGTCCATAACCTCCCAAGCGCTGGGAAGAGAGTTGAACAGAAACGGTAGTCCCAGAACGGAGAACTGCGGTACAACGCTGGATGTCGAGCCCTGGCTATTGGTACTAAACGCTAAGGTACCCATTCTCATCTGAGTGATGGCTTCCATATCGTCGCCGTACTGCGCATTACCACCAACATCGACGATTAATTCCCCATTGGTTCCTTCTTCGACGAGCTCTGCGAAGAGTTCTGAAGCATCCCACTTGGGGTTACCTTCCGCCGCGTTATGGGCAAGTTGCAGGGTTTGCTGAGCGGCAGCATTACCACTAATGAAAAAAGCGCTGGCAATGACAGAAGCAAGGACTGTTTTTTTCATGACGTTTCTCTCTATTAAAATATTTGTTGTTAGAAATAGCGGTTATCAAACGTAGCTGGAGTCTTAGTTTTTTGATTTAGTTAGTATATTCAGGCAACGTGCTGCTTTAGCGTTTTGATCACCTCCTTGGTGGAAATACCGTAACGATCATGCAGAGTGGGTAAAGCACCGGCATCCAGAAATTCATCGGGAAGGCCGATCTGATTAAATTTGACGGATACACCCTCTTTCATCAGCAGCGATGCAATGCTTTCGCCCAGACCACCAATGATTGAGTGGTTTTCGGCCACGAAGACGGGACGTTCAGGATAGCGACGAACCTCCGCCAGAATGGTATCGGTATCTAGCGGCTTGATTGTGGCGCAGTGTAAAACCGCCACGTTGGTGCCTTTCTCTCTCAGCTCATCGGCAGCCTCAATCGCACGCATCGTCATCAGCCCAGAAGAGATGATTAAGGCATCTTCTCCATCTAGCAGCCTTTTAGCCTTGCCGATCTCGAATTGGTAACCTTCAAAGCGATCTAAAACACGGGGCACCTTGCCACGCAGTAGGCGTAAGTAGACGGGGCCATCAAAATCGACCATCGCTTGAACTGACTGCTCGATATCAACCGCATCACAAGGGTCGATGATGGTCAGGTTCGGCATGCCGCGGAAGATAGCGATATCTTCGGTAGCCTGGTGGCTCGGGCCATAGCCCGTGGTAAGCCCAGGAAGTGCGCTAACAATTTTGACGTTGAGTTTCTCTTCGGCAATCGCTAGGCAAATAAAGTCGTAAGCACGGCGTGAGGCGAAAACGCTATAGGTCGTCACGAAAGGGATAAAGCCTTCGCGTGCCATACCCGCACCGGCCATCATGAGTAGCTGCTCAGCCATGCCCATCTGGTAGTAGCGATCCGGGTAGGCCTGGGCGAAGATGTGCAGGTCGGTATATTTGCCCAGATCTGCCGTCATACCAACAATCTTGGGATTTTTCCCAGCAGCCTCTACCAACGCATGGCCGAAGGGCGCAGCAGTCGTTGGCTGGTCTTCGCCCGCGATGGACGCAATCATTGCCGAGGTCTTTAGCTTCTTCTTGGCGCTCATTTCATTTCCTCCTTACTGGACACCGTAAACTTCATCGAGCTGTTTGAGCGCCACACTCCACTCATTCTCATCAACACGAATAAAGTGGTTCTTGTCACGTTCTTCGAGGAAAGGCACACCGCGCCCCATCAGGGTGTCGCAGATAATCACCCGGGGCTTATTTGAGTCACTTGCTAGCGCACTGTCGAAGGCTTCGACTAGCGCTTCAAGATCATTGCCATCAACACGGTAGGTTTCCCACCCAAACGCAACCCACTTATCAGCGATCGGCTCGTAGTTGAGTACGGTGGAGGACCTGTCGTCGGCCTGCTGATCGTTGACATCGACAATGGCAATCAGGTTATCCAACTTCCAGTGGGCTGCGGATGCGACAGCTTCCCAGGTCGAGCCTTCATTTAGCTCACCATCTGAAAGCAGGTTAAAAATCCGTGAAGTGCTCTCTTTGCGCTTGAGGCCCAGCGCCATTCCTACGCCGATACCCAGACCGTGACCTAGCGAGCCACCGGTGATTTCCATGCCCGGCGTGTAGTCGGCCATACCTGACATGGGCAGAATACTGTCATCGCTGCCGTAGTCTTCGATCTCTTCCTCGCTGATAACACCAGCCTCGATCAAAGCGGCGTACAAGGCGATGGCGTAATGCCCGATAGAGAGCAAGAAACGATCTCGTCCTTCCCAGTCAGGGTTCTTGGGATCCAGCTTCAGGGCATGGAAGTAAGACACCGCCAAAACATCGGCAATCCCGAGCGCTTGACCAACGTACCCCTGCCCTTGCACCTCACCCATCCGCAGAGCGTGGCGGCGAATTTTGTAAGCTCGCTGCCGAAGCACCTCAATAACACCAGCCCTCGACACGGTAGCTGTTTGACTCATTCCAGTCACCTCCAAATGGTTGACCATTTCAAGATAGAGATAATTGCGATGGCTTGAAACGAAACTTTAGTCTAAACAATAACGGAATCGCGCATTAAACATCAGTAAAATCGCTCAAAACCAATGCTCATTGATAAATAATAGTGTTTAAAAACAGCAATATGAAATTGTTTAAAAAAACCATCGCTGCCCAGTGAAATAAACCACAATCACTGACTTTGAGTACCAGAGGAAAAATAAAAACACCTCAACACTCAAAATGGTCAACCATTTTGAAACATTTTAAAAATAGCTGGATAGATCCTCACGACAGCACAAGCACTGACGTATCGAATGCTGCTGCTAAAAGAATTCCATACCGGGTAGACCAAACAGTGATGCCCTGCTGCCAGTGACACCTACATTCTTGTACGGCCAAAGTGACGCCCTAACGCTGATAACGCGGGCATCATGGGTGTAGGTGTAGGTGTAGGTGTAGGTGTAGGTGTAGGTGTAGGTGTAGGTGTAGGTGTAGGTGTAGGTGTAGGTGTAGGTGTAGGTGTAGGTGTAGGTGTAGGTGTAGGTGTAGGTGTAGGTGTAGGTAGGATGGGTAGCGCAGGATCGGATCGATAGGCGTCCATTTCAGGACGTTCAGTTACCATCACCGCTATCTTCGCCATAGCAGAGGTCAGGTGAGTGCGAAACTCATGCTACCGGCCCGGTACTCGCCCGCACCACCAGCTCGGGCGGCACCACCTTCCGAACCGGCGGAAATTGCTCCCCCGCCATACGAGAAAGCAGCAACTCACTGGCACACTGGCCAATTAGGTCAGTGCGCACCCGCACACTGGTCAATGCTGGTGCCGAGTAGGCGGCCGCAGCCATATCATCGAAACCGGTGACAGAAATATCCACACCTGGGCGCACCCCATGCCGGTAGCACGCCGCCAGCACACCAAAGGCGATAATGTCCGAAAAACACATAATTGCGGTCGGTGGTTCCGGCATCGCAAGCAGCCGCTTTAGCATGGCGTCACCGAATTCCAGTGTCGTTGGCCCGTGGTGAACCGAATCACTGGTGACAGGCAAACCGGCAGCATCCATCTGCTGCCGGAAGGAGCATTCTCGATCACGGGCAGTGGACGTATCACCGCCACCACCCAACCAAGCAAAGCGCCTATGCCCTGCTTCATATAAGTGTTCAAATAAAAGACGGATGCCTAGCACATCGTCGTTGATGACTCGATCGAAACTTGTATCAGCGACATCCCGGGAAATCAGCACCAGCGGAAAATCCTGTAGATGCCTTACCTGCGGCCCATCAAGATCTTCTCGGGTGGTACCGGCGACAGGCACTAAAATCAGACCCGCGGCACCATGCTCGGCCATCTGACGAATGAAGCGCGCCTGGATCGATGGTGTTTCATGGGCATGGCAGAACAGCATCATGCGATCCGCCTCGCGGAAGCGCGCTTCCATATGCCCAAGGAATTCGGTGAAAAAGGGGTTGCTCAGATCATTAAGGCATACCGCTACAGTGCCGCTATCGCCTCTCCGCAACCCCGCCGCATGCCGGTTATAGACGTAACCCAGCTCCTTCGCAGCCTGTTGGATACGCTCCCGCGTCGCTTGGGAAATTCGCAGATCATTACGCAGGGCTAATGATACTGCGGAAACGGTGACGCCTACCTGATCGGCGATAGTTTTAAGTGTCGGACGACTTGCCATATAAAAAACTCAACTCCCATGATTTATAGGCGACGGAACGCGATCTAGTACGCCAGCCTCCTTTTGGAATTATGAGCAACATACTCTCATAGCGGCTTTTTTAGTGATATCGCAAGCCTCGTAAACACGGAATTCCAATTCTATAACGACCAAAGTTGTATTTATTCAATCGATTGAACTAGGTAAAAAATGACAATGAAGGCATCCCAACAACTATCAAAAAACGCCGTCAATATCCCTCGCCACTGCCAGGAGCACACAGCATGACACGCACAAACTCGACAACAATAATGACTATCTCACTGGCCCTATGGGCCTCGTTGGCAGCCACTTCCGCCTCAGCCGATAACACTGAAACCTGTCACTGGCAGCCCGAACGAGCCGTTACCTTCATCGTTCCCTGGGGTACTGGTGGCGGCACCGACGCCAATGCACGTCGGTTGGCCAGCCTGCTTGAGGAACAAATGGGTGTGCCCTTCAACGTCATCAACCGTACCGGTGGAAACGGCGTTGTAGGCCACACCTCGCTCGCGCGTGGCAGACCTGACGGCTATACCATTGGTGCCGCCACTGTCGAGATCGACACCATGCACTGGCTCGGCCTAACGCCGCTGACTTACCAGGACATCACGCCCATCGCATTGATTAACCGCAGCTCGCCTGGGGTAGTGGTACAAAATAATTCGCCCTACGAAACGCTTGAGGATCTACTCGACGAGGCACGCCAGACCCCCGGAGAATTGACCGCATCGGGAACTGCCCAGGGCGGCATCTGGCATCTCGCCCTAGCCGGTATGCTCAAGGCCGAAGGACTGGCTCCCGACGCCATTCGCTGGATCCCCAGCCAAGGTGCTGGGCCTGCACTCAAGGAACTGATGGCAGGGGGCATTGATGTTGCGACACCTTCACTCGCTGAGGCCCGCAACCTGATCGAACAGGGGGAACTAAAGGCGCTGGGCTACATGAGCGATACTCCGATGGAACAGATGCCTGAAGTCCCTTTGACAGCTGACACACTGGAGAGTGGATGGACACTAAGTGCCTTTGTGACGGTCAGCGGCCCTGACGGTCTACCGGACGAGATCGCCTGCACCTACGAGCAAGCAATCGAGACAGCTATCAACAGTGAAGCCTGGGCCGAGTTCAAGCGCAGCAGTGGCACTCAGGTAGTGTTCGAAAATCGTCACGAGACCGCTCAACTCCTCGCTGAGGCTGATCGTCAATTGGGCGAAGTGGTCGAAGCGATCGGCCTCGCCAAATAAGCGAGGCCGATTGATAAGCAGGAGGTGTTCATGTGCAATGATCGATTGTCGGGGAGCCTACTGGTTCTCTTCGGCGCACTGGTGCTCTGGCGCGCCTCAACCTTCCCGTCCCTGGGCGGGCTGGAGTACGGCCCCGGCCTGTTTCCCTCTATCGCGGCGATTGGCCTGATAGTTTGCGGAGCGCTAATCGGCTTTGGGTCGCGGGGGCGGCGGAAGGCGCCGAGCACTTCGACGATGCCGCCTCGGCAAACAGGCTGGCGGATGGCGGCACGCCCCCTGGCCCTGCTGATCGTGATACTCGGCTATGGCCTATTGCTCGCCCCCCTGGGCTTTCATATTGCTTCCTTAATGGCAGTCTCCGCCACAGCCCTGATCTTCGGGATGCGTGCTGGGGGCGCAGTGCTGCTAGCGCTACCCCTGGTGATCAGCGTGCATCTGCTGTTCTATTCACTGCTGCGCGTCCCGCTCCCCTGGGGCCTGCTGACACCAATGGCATGGTGACGCTATGAGCGCCTCGACCCTTACTGCCCTATTCAGTCCAGCGTCTCTAGCGGTCATCGCCGCCTGTACGCTCTATGGCACTTTCATCGGCGCCATGCCGGGCCTAACCGCTACCATGGCGGTGGCCCTTCTGGTGCCCTTTACCTACTTCATGGATCCGTTGATCGCCATCAGCGCCATTGTCGCCACAACTACCACAGCGATTTTCGCTGGCGACGTACCCGGCACCTTGATGCGTATCCCCGGCACGCCCGCCTCCGCGGCCTACGTCGAGGACGCTTACCGCCTGTCACGCGCAGGACGCTCCCGCTCGACGCTGATGGTGTCATTGTTCGCCGCCTGCATTGGAGGCCTGGTGGGTGTCGCCCTTCTAGCGCTCATTGCCCCTCAGTTGGCCCGTGTCGCAGTGCAGTTTTCCAGCTTCGAAACCTTCTGGCTGGCCTGCCTAGGACTGAGTTGCGCGGTACTAACTAGTAACGGTAGCGTCGCCAAGAGCTTTTCCAGCCTCTTCCTCGGCCTATTTATCGCCACTATCGGCATCGATGTCGCCGTCGGCCATCCACGCTTCACCTTCGGCAATTACGAACTGTTCGATGGCATTAGCTTTATTCCCGCCATCATCGGCCTGTTTGCGCTCAGCGAGATTCTGCGCAGTGCACAGATAGGACATCGCGACCAACCTGCCAATGCAGTACAAGAGTCATTTTCCAAAGCGCTGCATGAGGCAGCGCTCGTACTGCGCCGCTTCAAGCGCAACATCGCCCGCTCCAGCGTACTTGGCACCCTGATCGGCGCGCTGCCCGGCGCCGGGGCAGATATCGCCGCTTGGATCTGTTATGCGATTTCACGGCGCTTCTCGCGCCATCCCGAACGCTACGGTACGGGGTACATTGAGGGCGTAACCGATGGAGGCTCCGCCAACAATGCCGCTATCGGTGGCGCCTGGACGCCAGCATTGGTGTTCGGTATCCCCGGCGATAGCGTCACGGCTATTGCCATCGGCATCCTGCTACTCAACGGGATGTCACCTGGGCCGCAGATATTTACCGAGTCACCAGAACTGGTACATACCCTTTACGGCGCCTTCGCACTAAGCAATCTCGCGATGATCCCTGCTGGCCTGTTGGTGATCATGGCTTCCAGTCAGGTGGTACGTATCCCGCGTCGGGTCCTCATGCCCTGTGTACTACTGTTCTCGTTGGTGGGAGCTTACGCCATTACCAACTCGGTCATTGCCATCTGGACAGTATTGGCGCTGGGTGTCCTGGGTTACGCCATGGAGGCCAATGGCTTTCCTCTGGCGCCCGCCATACTGGGTATCGTTCTCGGCACAATCGTCGAGGAAAACTTCATGACATCGATGATGAAGGCCCAAGGCGACTTGCTGGCCTTCTTCGATCGCCCCTGGGCGGCGGCGCTAGGCACACTCACCCTGCTGCTCTGGGCGTTGCTGCTGACTCGCGGTATCTATGAGAGTGTTCAGCGTCGTCGCCACCCTAGCCCCTCTTCGGAAACGGAAACCTATCCATGAACCATCGCAACCGTACCAAACTTGCCCTTAAGCAGGGTCGAGCCATTAGCGCCCTGTGGTTGGAAAGCGCCAGCCCCGAACTAGCCGAAATTGCCGTTTGGGCAGGTTGGAAAACCATTCTGATCGACAACGAGCACGGTGTCTCCAGCCTCGAGCATACCGCGCATCTAGTTCGCGCCATCGAAGCAGCAGGTGGTGAAGCGGTTTTACGCATTCCCGCCAACGACCCCACCTACCTGAAGAAAATCCTGGATATGGGGGTACGCTCAATCATGGTGCCGATGGTCAATAGCGCTGCACAGGCTCAAGCTATCGTCGATGCCTGCCGCTACCCTCCTCATGGACAGCGTGGCTATGCGGCTCCTATCGTACGCGCCTCAGGCTACGGCGCTTTCAGTGATTACGCCAGTCAAGCCAACGATGACCTGCTGTTGATCACCCAGATCGAGCATACTGAAGGGGCAGATAACGTCGAGGCGATCGCCGAGGTCGATGGCATAGACATGCTGTTCATCGGCCCCAACGACCTGGCGGGCTCTATGGACTTGCTCGAACGTCTCGAGGCACCCGAGGTACGCCGTCTGATTGAGGATCTTGAGCGCCGCATCGCCAGTAGCGGGCGCTGGATGGGCACCATCACCGGGCCCGGTCGCGATGTTACCACTCTTACCAATAGTGGCTACCGCTTCGTGGCCGGCCCCAACGACATCGCACTGCTCGCCAGCACCCTACGCCACGAGGCGGCACTATGGCGTGAGCAATCCGCTGATTTCGGAGGATCCTGATTCGGATATGGTCCTTAGTGGCCGGGGCGTCACTGCCACCGGCCTTCTGAAGACGTTAAGATAAAGTGACCAAGATAATGCTGAAAACAAACCACTGCCGCACTCTATAGCGCTTCTTGTTGACACATCAATCTATCAACCTCTTCCGCCATTGGAATACTACTGGCAGCGCCGCGTTTTTGAACCGCCAGGGCAGCCGCCGCTGTTGCCCTTTGCAAACACTGTGAAGGCTTTAGGCCAGCTTGCCTAGCGGCAAGGAAGTAACCCACAAAGGTATCGCCTGCGGCCGTTGTGTCGATGGCCTTTACCTTTAAAGCCGATTGAAAAAGAGTCTCACTGCTGCGCTGATACCAAGCCCCCTCGCTACCTAGGGTAAGAACCACCTCGACATCGCCAAGCGATTCTTTACAACGCCTTAGCAAATCTGCGGCGCTCGACTCTACCGGCATCTCTAATAAAGCGGCGGCCTCTGTACGGTTAAAAAAAAGCAGTTCACATTGGTCTAGAGGGAGTGATGATACCTTCGAGGTCATTGGTGCTGGGTTAAATATCACCTTGCAGCCGTGGCTCACTGCTAATGGAATAAGCTGATCAAGCCCGTTACATTCGTTCTGAATAAGTATTGTGTCGCCAGGAGCGGTTTGCGCAATAAGAGCCGTCATTTTCTCCTGCGTAAAACCATAATTGGCGCCAGAGAACAAAAGAATAGCGTTTTCACCCAGTGCGTCAATTTGAATAATGGCATGCCCACTTGGCTCTGAGGTCAATTCGACATCTTTCACACCAACACCCGCAGACTCAAGCTCACTGGTCACCCAGGCATCTATCGATGAAACTCGCCCCCAGTGACTCACCCTTCCTTTGGCACGCGCTATTGCCAGTGACTGATTGACGCCTTTTCCACCTAACCCAATATTATAATCACCGCTTTCCAAGGTTTCGCCAGGGCGGACAAAATAGGGTACACGGTAAGTATAATCGATATTGATGGAACCAAAATTAAAGATCATTGACACCCCCTCTTATTCAAAAAGCCAGCCAGCTTTAAAGCTGACTGGCCTCTAGGCAAGTTCCTCTAACACCTACTCTTCTAACGCTTACTCTTCTAAAACCTATTATTCCAACACAAAGGGAGAGGTATAGCTATCGACATTATCTTGAGTAATAAGGAAACAGTCATAAAGCTGTTTTTCACTATCCAACCCTGTTTCTCCGGTATTAATGTAATGATCAGCAATTTTTACTGCATGTTCTGCAAATACGGCCACCGGCTGTAGAACGGTATAGGCCAGTTCACCCGAGCGAACCGCATCAACAGCATCTGGTGAACCGTCAAAACCACCTACTATTACATCGTCTAGCCGCCCCTCCTGCTTTAGAGCCACAATGGCGCCTAAAGCCATTTCGTCGTTACCACTAATGACGCCTCGAATATCAGGATGAGAACGGAGCATACTCTGCATTTTATTGCGCCCTTCCGTCCGATCCCAGTTAGCGATGTCAGACGCAGCAAGGCTAAGATCGGGGTATTGGCTAAGCACCGTCTCATAGCCATTGGATCTTGTCGCAGCATTATTATCAGAAGGGGGTCCCTTTAACTCTATATAGGATCCCTCGCCATCTAGTTGCATTGCCCACTGTTGCGCTCCTAACGCGGCTCCTTGCGCATTATTGGAAACCAGTTGCGCTTTGGCCAATCCCTGCTGGTTAATCTCAGCGTTAATAATAAATACCGGAATTCCCGCCTCGATTGCTCTTCGCACAGCGCCAATGGAACCGTCCGCATTAGCAGGGTCGAGAATGATTGCTTTAGCCCCATTGGTAATTGCCGTATCGACCTGATTGCTTTCAGTGTTGGTGTCACCCACATGGGAACTTACATTTGCATCATAGCCCAATTCTTCTGCTGTACGCTCAGCAATTGTTCCTTCCGTTTGCCAATAGGGGTTTGACATATCATTGACAATAATTGAGATCAGTCCCTTGTCCTGAGCAACTATAGAGCTACTAAAGAGCATCGAGACACTGGCGAGAGCTGTAAAAAGCACTTTTTTACTTTTTGGAAGCATGATTATTACCTCATAGTTATGATTGTTGGTCTTTGAATCGGTAGACCTGAGCAGGCCACACTTCTAAGCAATGCTACGTTAAGTAGCACTTGCTCTAGAACCTTCACGCTTACTTTCTGTCGTTTTCTCGGCTTGTTGCGAGGACTTGTGTTTAGCACTGTATTGGACATTATTTAACATGACAGCGAAGACAATCACGCTACCCGTGAAGACCATTTGCCAATAAGCAGACACACCGATGATGACCAGACCGTCGGCGAGAAAGCCAATTACAAATGCGCCCAATAAAGTATTTCGAACCGTGCCACGTCCCCCCATCAGTGAGGCGCCGCCGATAACGACAGCAGCAATCGCTGTCAGCTCATAGGTAGTACCTGCCGTAGGCCCAGCAGAGGTCAACTGTGAGGCAAGCACAATCCCAGCCAGGGCTGCGCACACGCCGGAAATAATGTAGACGGAGAGCTTAACGCGATTGACGGGCACCCCTGATAGCTCTGCAGCACGCGCATTGCCACCGGTAGAGTAAATCCACCGGCCAAACGGCGTACGACTGAGCGCCAACATGCAAATAACCGCAGCACAAAAGAGAATCAAAACACCTACAGGAATACCGAATAGTTTATTAAACCCAAGCCATTCAAACCCAGTATTACCTAATGTAGGGTCACCACTTAAACTATTGAACGTTAATCCATCGGTTAGCAGCAGTGCGGCTCCGCGCGCGACATACAACATGCCCAGTGTGGCCACGAAAGCAGGCACTTTGAAGTAGGCAACTAATACGCCATTGATAGCCCCCACGAGGCCGCCCAGTAAGCAAGTAAGTACCACGACGACCCACACTGAAGGATAGAAAGCCAAATTAAACGCTTCAATCTCCACCCCTTCTAACAACATACCCGCGAACACTCCGCAAAGTGCCAACGTAGAGCCAACCGATAAATCGATACCGCCAGTCAGAATGACAAACAGCATGCCGATGCCTAGCAAGCCAAAAACAGCCACATGCGAAGACATGGTTAAAAAATTACCCGTTGAAAAATAAACAGGCGAGAGCATGGAAAAGACAATAATGATCACGATTAATGCAAAAAAAGCCCTACCTTCCAGCAAAATCTTGACGATATCGATACTGCCTTTTTCATCTTGTAACGCGTTATTGTTGTGATGAGACATAGTCATTACCTATCCGATTGAATAATCATGCAGCAACTGATTCGCCCGAAGCAGCCATAATTTCATCTTTCGTTACACCCGGTTTGAATTCAGCGGAGATCCGTCCTTTGCTCATCACCAGCACTCTGTGTGGAATACTCAAGCACTCGCTTACTTCAGATGTTGTAAAGACAACCGCCAACCCCCGCCGAGCCCCTTGGCTCAATAACTTGAACACTTCGGCCTTGGCGCCCACGTCGATACCACGGCTTGGCTCATCAAGTATGATGACGTCTGGATGGGTAGCCAACATCTTACCGATCACCACTTTTTGCTGGTTACCGCCAGACAATGAACCAATGGAAGCCTCCCCGCCGTCTGTTTTAATGTGCACCTTATCGATAGCTGAATTAATCATTTCTGCCTCCAAGCTGGAAGAAGTAAGCCCCTTGCGAGTAAACGCATGAATACTGGCTAGCGACAGATTTCTACCGACTGACAGGGTGGGTACTAACCCATCACGCTGGCGATCCTCAGGCACTAACACCAACCCTCTCTCGATTCGCTGTGCAATGTTGTAATGGGATACGTCAGTTGAGTTGAGCAAGATATCTCCCTTGGACTGCCGGGTTCGCCCTGCCACACACTCCAATAACTCAGTTCTTCCAGCGCCCATTAGCCCATAAATGCAGACAATCTCGCCTGCGCGCACATCAAGAGAAAGATCCTCAACAACATAGCGACCTGCCACTTTATCGTCGCTTATGTAAAGGTTCTGAATAGAGAGCGCGGTGGAGCCCTGCTCATACCCTGTGGGCGGTGAGCCAAGGTCGAAACTCTCTCCTACCATATGCCTGACGATCCACTGCAGGTCGATATCACTACGTGGGGCATAAGCAGTCATGACCCCATCACGGAGAACAACGGCATGATCGGTAATCTGCAGCGCCTCCTCCAAATGGTGAGAAATATAAACAATCGACACACCCTTGTTTTTGAGATCCTGGACGACTTTGAATAACGTCTCGACTTCCGTGGCACTCAATGCGGAAGTCGGTTCATCCATAATCAAAATGCGAGAGTTCTTGGACAGCGCTCTCGCGATTTCAACGATTTGTTGCTGCCCCACCCGTAGATCTTCGACCAGGGTAAGAGGGTGGATCGGTTCATCCAGCTCCTCCATTAACAATTCAGCCTGACGTGCCTCTTCTTTATAGTCGACGCTGCCTCTTCCTTTAGTCAGCTCACGCCCCATAAAAATGTTGTCACGCACATTCAGGTTAGGGGCCAAGCTCAACTCCTGATGAATAATGGTAATCCCCAGCGCTTCAGCATCCGACGGTGAAGAAAAGCTGACGCTCTCTCCTTCCAATACAATCTCCCCAGCCGTCTGAGCAATGACACCAGACAAAATTTTCATCAGCGTAGATTTACCCGCTCCATTTTCGCCAAAGAGCGTTGTCACCTGTCCTCGATATATATCGAAGTTCACTTCTTTGAGGGCTTGCACGGCACCGAAACGCTTTTCGATATTGCGTGCAGAAAGAATCACCGGAGCCACTTCCACTGTTGATGTATCGATACTCATAGCCGCCCCTCACTCAATGATCGCTATACTCACCGGCGTAATTAGCCAGTTTTTGGGATTTATCATGGTAAAAGAGCCAACTACCTCTAACGTTTTTCCGGTTAACTCTTGTCCGGAAATATCCGCAAGCACTTGACGCTTCATTTCATCATTGAGCGCTGCGCCGACATCTTGGTACTCAATCTGATTGGTAAAGTCGCCAAATTGAATATTGCCGGTTGTATCTCTCAGCGTAGTGCCATTAATGGCTGGGCCTGTTTGCACACGAATGACGATATCTGAAGGCACATCGGCAACCTCTAGGGTGTAAACGCCCCCCCGGCTTTCTACAGCAACTCCGGATAAAGAGACCGGCACAATATGGCCAATGCCGGCAGCGACGCCGTATTTCTCACCTGCCGCTCCGGCATCCTGGAGAACCTCTGGCGCCAATACCGATGCATTTACAGCGTTATTCTCGACATACGCTTGGATCTCTGGAAATGTTTCCTGAGCAAATTGCTGTGGTGAAAACCCCACCGCGCTCTCAAGTTCAGTAAGACTAATGACTTTAGTATCAAGCGCCATGAGTGCAACCAGCGCTAAAGCAAAAGCAGCTGCCACATAGGCCCTGATACGCTTATCACCGGGCACCGAATTTAATGTCGCCGACATAATCACTCCGGTTATCATTGTAGTTATAAATAAGTTATAAATAAGTTATAAATAAGAAACTTCCACTACCTACTTCCCGCCAGGTATAAGCACAACCTTTAACGCGTTAGGGTCATTGCGCATTAGATCTAGCCCTTGATGAAATTCGGCTAACGGCAGCTTATGGGTCACCACATGGTCCGTTGGGAAATCACCATTACCAATGCCTTCAATGACAGGTGGGTAACAATAAGGGCCTAGATGCGCACCCAGTACATCCAGCTCTTTACGATCGCTAATAATGCTCCAGTCAACAGTCACTGGCTCTTTGAATACACTAAATTCGACAAAGCGACCCAATTTACGGATCATGTAAAGACCTTGCTCTACCGACTGTACCGCACCGCTCGCCTCAATATAGATATCGCAACCATAGCCTTCCGTTATGCCTTTAACGTAGTCAATAACATCGACTTCAGCGGGATTCAGGACAATGTCAGCACCAAACTGTTTAGCAAGTTCTAAGCGCTTGTTATTGAGATCCAGTACGACCAGCTTGGAAGGCCCGGACTTTTTGATCGCACCGATCATTCCTAGCCCTAAGGTGCCTGCCCCGGAGAGGACAACCACATCTCCCAGTTCAATCTGCGCACGCTTAACGGCATGTAACGAACAAGCATAGGGTTCAATAAGAACCGCTTTCTCCATTGGAATCTCATCTGGCAACTTGTGATTAATGGCTTCTTTAGGAAAGACCATATATTCAGCCATACCGCCATTTACGTTGTGCTGAAATCCATACACATCGTGCTTTTCGCACATCCAGTACTGCCCACGGTTACAGAAACGGCACTCCCAGCAAGGCACGATTTGCTCGGAAATAACGCGATCACCGACCTCAAGGTTTTTAACACCCTCTCCTAAAGCCATCACATGACCAATAAACTCATGGCCTGGAATCATCGGTGCTTTGATATAAGCGGGCTGGGTTTCGTCTCCCCAAAAACTGGGGGCGCCTTCATAGGCTTTGAGATCGCCTGCGCAGATTCCGCACGCTTCAACCTTTATCAGGACTTCACCCTCTCCCACCTTCGGCACGCCCACCTCTTCAAGACGATAATCACCAGGCGCGTAGGCTACGACGGCTTGCATGGTCAGAGGCAGTTCGGTGTGATTGTTGTTATCGGTGTTATGCATTACTCACTCCTAATATATCTTGTATTGCTTGGCTAGCGGCGCACGCTTTACAAAAGATCTTGTTGTGTACATATGAATTAACTGCTTTAAGCATAGCTGAGTCAATCCATAATGGAATTTTCTAATCTTATACTTTAGACCAATAACATAATTGTTTGTTTTTTATATTTAAATTTTAAAAATGGAAACTATTTATTATTACGGCCATGCGAAAGCATCACTTAAAGCCATGCTATATGTTCCAACATCGTACAAATGTACAAGCGCCCGCCAAATATCACTGACATCGGAGCGAGGGACAAGGGGGAAACCAAGCATGCCAAAGAGTGCCCACATGCCCAAGAAAAGCCAATAAATGCAACAGAGAAAGTTGGGCCGACCTAAGCGTAAGATGCCGAGAAACCTTAGGTTTTGAATACAAATCAAGCGCGCACTTACCCGGTAGTCGCTTCATCGAGACGCAGAATGGTGTGCGCGTTAGTGACACTAGTCGCCAAGGTATCGATAACCCCGGTACGCAGCGCCCCCAGTATCCCAACCGCTTTAGTATTTTCACTGGCGATAGCAATAACGTCTGGAATACGCGTGAGATCCTGTATATTAAGTCCCACCACACGCCCCTGCATCTGCGTTGCGGAAGGCTTCCCATGGATATCGATAAAGTCATAGCCCATCATATCGCCCACGGTTCCAGAGAGCCGTGCTTCTGCAATTTCCTGGGCCGAAAACCACCCCATACGCACCATATTACTGTCTTCACTTACGTCACCCACGCCAATCAAAGCGGTATCCGCGCGTCGAGCCCGGTCTAGCGTCTGGCGCACGGTAGAGTTTTCATACAATGCATCCCTAAGTTCACCGCTCTGTACCAGCGCAGGGGCATAAAGCGTCTCACTATCACCGCCAAACCTACTCGCCAAACGTCGACAAATATGATCGGGATTCATATGCTCGCCTGCGCGCAGCGAGCCACCAATTGCGCACACAAATGAAACCTTCAACGACTCCGCCAGGAAAACGTTATCCGCCACGGCGGCCACGTTACGACCCATGCCAACGGCTACGATCTGGCCATCGGTCAAACTACGCGACAGATGGTCTGCCACTAGACTAGCGACTGACGAGCGCTGCACATCCGGGTCGGCATTATCCAGAGCAATCAACGCTCGCTTCAGGCCAAAGCGCCGTTTGAGCTCCTGCTCAATCTCAACACTAACGGCGGGATGCAGGCGCACTCGGACATCGACAATTCCTTCTGCCTGGGCACGCTTGAGCAGCCGCCCTATTCGCACACGCGAATGCCCGAGCCTATTTGCGATCGCTTCCTGCGTTTCCCCCTGCACATAGTAGAGCGTTGAAATCTCTGTCATTAAGTCTATATCTGCAGCGTCTTGACCATTCATCCTCGGCATCCAGGGGTTATTGAAGGGCATGTATCATGTCAGCTTGCTTGACACTTTTTCAACACAGGAATCAGCGCCTGAATAATCAGCGCCAATGAAACAGAGCCGGCATCAGGCGTACCCACGCTTTTTTCAGCCAATGGGCGTGCGCGGCCAACACGGGGAATTAATTGCCTGGTAGCCTCAGCAGCCTCACTCGCTATGCGTGCAGCGGATTCCCAGCAAGCCAAAGCTCCCTGGCCTTTCTCAGCCTCCCACGACAGGGCATCGGCAAAAGGCACCAGCACGTCGACAAGCGTTTTATCGCCCAATTCAGCTTTACCAAATGCCATGACTTGCTGACGGGCATTGACCACGCCAGCAGCAAGACGCTGTCCTGATAACGGCTTCTCATTACCAAGCGACTCCCCCATCGCTTTTAAGATAACCCGCCAGATAGCACCAGAGGTACCGCCCGCTTCGTCTGACCAGCGCTGCCCAGCCCACTGCAGCACTGTCTCCGCGCCCGCGCCGCCATCAAGAGCCTCTTTGGCCGCTTCAAGCGCAGCCCTGCTGCCCCGCTGCATACCAATACCGTGATCACCATCCCCAGCCACAGCATCAATCTGGCCCAGCATCTCGCAGTTTTCATTGACCGTATTTGCGAGCACTTCGAGCGATTCAACGACGCCGCACGCTAATTTTCGCGAGGCATCGCTAGCCTCGGGAATCTCATCTTGCGTAACCACCTCTACCTCGGCAGGATCCAGCGCCTGCGCTGGCGTCACGCTGCCTTTTCGATAGCCCGGCGCATCCGCAGCGGCGGTCCACAGCGGCTCCATGTCTTTATCAAGCCAGAACAAAGTCAGCGAAACCCCGGCCATATCAAGACTGGTCACCAGCTCGCCCACATCGGGCTCCACAATGCTTAATCCAGCTTCCTGCAGCAACTCGTCAACCTTGCGATAAATAACGAACAGCTCTTCATACTTAATAGTACCCAGGCCATTGAGTATCGGTGCCACCCGAGCTCCTTGGAGTCTGATACCGTCAGGAACTTCTTCCAATAATCGGGCAACGAGGATTTCTGCCAAGCCATCTGCGGAAGGAATATCCGTCTCACTAATACCCGGCTCGCCGTGAATCCCCAGCCCTATGGCCATCCTGCCTTCGGGCACATGAAAGAGCGAATCGGCTGCACCCGGTAACGTGCATCCCTCAAACGCCACTCCAAAAGAGCGCGTGCAGCGATTTGCCTCTTTCGCCACTTGAACTACTTCTTCCAGTGATAATCCCTTTTCTGCTGCAGCGGCGGCGGCCTTGAAAACGGTTAGATCACCTGCGATGCCCCGGCGCTTATCAATCTCCGCCAAGGGTGCACTGGCGACATCATCAGTGACCAGCACGATTTCACAGGGAATACCGTCCGCAATCAAACGCTCGCGCGCCTCACCAAAATGCAGCACGTCCCCCGCATAATTCCCAAAAGAGAGCAGCACACCACCGCCGTTGTTGGCGGCTTTGGCGACGGAATAAACTTGCTGTGCAGAAGGCGAGCAAAACAGATTTCCCATGACCGCCCCATGGGCCAACCCTTGCCCTACCAACCCCGCAAAGGTGGGGTAATGGCCGCTACCACCACCAACCACGACCGCAACACTATCTGGCTGGCTGCGCGTACTGCGTACGACACCTCCCGGCACAGCCATCAGCTTATCGCGATGAGCAGCTACTAAACCTAAACGAGCTTCTTCAGGGAAATCATTTGGATCATTAAATAGGCGTGTCATTATTATATCCTCTGGAGTGAGGCCAAACTGCGTGAGCACAGCTTGCATGCTGTTGTTATTAATCAGCGTCGACGAATATGAGCGATACCACGGTTACGGAGTATTCAATCGAGACTCATATTCGTCAATCTTTGCTATTTTTAATTCGGAATTTCCACCCGAAAAGTTGCTGCCCAAAAAGGTTGCCACTATTGATTTAGCCAACTCTGGCCCAATCACTCTGGATCCCAGCGTGACAATCTGTGCATTATTACTGGTGCGCGCCTTTGCTGCTGAGTAAGTATCGTGCGCCTGCGCAGCGCGGATACCGGGCACCTTATTGGCAGAAATAGCCACTCCGATTCCCGTGCCGCATACCAGTACTGCACGATCGAAGCGCCCCTCCTTAATCGCCGTAGCCACCTCAAAGGCAACATCGGGGTACAGCACCGGCTGGGCATTAAAAGTGCCAAAATCTTCAACCTCGTAGCCTAACTCTCGGATATAACCAATGAGAATCTCTTTCAAGTCGTAAGCGGCCTCATCACCGCCAATGGCGACTCTGAGAGAAGACGTCGCACTAGACATTCATGCTCTCCCTTTCTAGGAAATAGAAACGCGGACGACTAACAACGATGAAAACCACCACGCAGTTGCCAGCCGTCTACTGACGCTATTCAATCTATCACTAACCGAGCATTTGTAAACACACCGATCATAAGATCTAGTTGTATTTTTTTGGAGGATTCAGGATAAAAACCAAGAAAAAATCAATAATATATTGATAATAAAAGAATTATATGGATATAAAGCATTATCTACCAAGCACTATACTTTTGTTCAATGACCTTAAAATCGATTTCAGTGGCACGCTGATTTGACTAAATCGGTCTAAATGGACAATCATTTGAACACAGAATGTTCATTTTTAAGGAGAGTAGGCAATGTCGCTTCTGGATGGATTACGCGAACACTCACTGGTCGTGGCCGACACGGGCGACTTGGATGCCATAAAGCGCTATCAACCGCAGGACGCTACCACTAACCCCTCATTGATTCTCAAGGCCTTCGAACTGCCTCGTTATCAAGAGTTGATCGACAAGGTGCTTGCTGAATCATGTAGTGATGAGAGCGACCTGAGCCGAATAGTTGACCAACTTTCGGTTGCGATTGGCGGGCAAATTGCCAATGTGGTACCTGGACGAATATCGACAGAAGTGTCCGCACACCTCTCTTTTAATACCCAAGCCAGTATTCACAAGGCCTACGAACTGATTGAGCGCTATGAAAAAATGGGCATTAACCGCAGCCGTGTGCTGATCAAGCTCGCGTCTACCTGGGAAGGGATCCGTGCGGCTCAGCAATTAGAGCGTGAAGGCATCAACTGCAACTTAACACTCTTGTTCAGCGATGCTCAGGCACAGGCCTGCTTTGATGCTGGGGTGTACCTGATATCGCCCTTCATTGGCCGCGTTAGCGATTGGTATCAAAAGACAACAGGTGAACAGTTCACACCAGAAGAAGACCCTGGCGTGCTATTTGTAAAGGGGATTTGCGAGAGAGCTGCCACTGGTCATTATGACACTGTCGTCATGGGGGCAAGTTTTCGTACCACCGATCAAGTATTAGCGTTGGCGGGCTGCCATCGCCTGACCATCTCTCCCGCACTGCTAGAACAGCTTGATAGCATGGAAGGAGAGGTGGCCTCAAAAATCCAGCAGAAAACCGTCACTCGTAAAGCATTCACACAGCTATCAGAAGCTGGCTTTCGTTGGCAGCATAACCAAGATGCAATGGCCAACGAGATGCTGGCTGACGGGATCCGACGCTTCGCCAGCGACCAACAAACATTAGAGTCGCTGATTGCTCAACGCTTGACTGCTCGCGCCTAACGACACGCTACTCAATATAACAACTAAGGTATCACTGCTATGAATAACCGTTTTGAGCTGGCCAATGCCATTCGCGCCCTGTCCATGGATGCCGTTCAGAAGGCCAAATCCGGCCACCCGGGCGCCCCCATGGGTATGGCTGATATCGCCGAGGTGCTATGGAATGACTACCTCAAGCACAATCCCG